>OJPF01000450.1_pt1 | contig 25526 bp, 25 predicted proteins | sample 1598441 | NCBI WGS metagenome assembly OJPF01 (sample SAMN03922474, study PRJEB24848) | human gut metagenome | isolation source: stool sample | host: Homo sapiens | place: Germany | collected 2010-11 | reverse complement strand
AAAAAAGCGTTAAGCGCAGCGACTAGCTTTTTTCCGTTTCGACAACTCCTTCGGGGTCTGAAAGGGGCGAGCAGCCCCTTTCTCGTGGGTCCAGCGCGTCGAAATCGCTGGTGGTTTTCTGGTTCTCTTTTGCCAGCAAAAGAGAACATAGCCTGACGAAAGATGCTGTTGTCCAATAAAAGAAAGGATGCCCATAAGAATGGAAAAAAACATTGCTGTCATCTGGGGCGACTGCTCCAGCCCTGAGATCGTGAAGCAGACCCTCCGCGTTCTCGATAAGGTGGCCGAAAAGTACGGCCACACCTTCCACTACACCGACGCCGCAATGGGCGGCGAGGCCATCGACAAGTACGGCGACCCGCTGCCCCAGCATGAGCTGGACAAGTGCCTCGCGGCCGACAGCGTCCTTCTGGGCGCAGTGGGCGGCCCAAAGTGGGAGGGTCTGCCCGGTGAGCAGCGCCCTGAAAAGGGTCTGCTCCGTCTCCGCGCCGGCATGGGCCTCTACTCCAACAACCGCCCGGCCAAGATCTGGCCCCAGCTGGCCCCGGCCAGCCCCCTCAAGCCCGAGATCGTGGCAAAGGGCATCGACTTCATCATCGTGCGTGAGCTCATCGGCGGCGTCTACTTCGGTAAGCACGAGACTTACACGCTGGAGAACGGCGAGAAGCAGGCTGTGGATTCCATGCCCTACTCGGAGCATGAAATCGAGCGCATTGGCCGCATCGGCTTCGAGACGGCCATGAAGCGCCGCAAGAAGCTCTGCTGCGTGGATAAGGCCAACGTGCTGGATACCAGCCGCCTCTGGCGTGCGGTCATGCACCGCCTGCAGGCTGAGTACCCCGAGGTGGAGTACAGCGAGATGTTCGTGGACAACTGTGCCATGCAGGTCGTCAAGGACCCCAGCCAGTTCGACGTCATCGTCACCGAGAACATGTTCGGCGACATCATCTCCGATGAGGCCTCCATGATCACCGGCTCCATCGGCATGATCCCCTCGTCCAGTCTGGGCGACGGCACCCGGGGCCTGTACGAGCCCATCCATGGCTCTGCCCCCGACATCGCGGGCAAGGACATCGTCAACCCTACTGCCTGCATCCTCTCCGCCGCTATGATGCTGCGCTACTCCTTCGGTATGACTGAGGAGGCTGACGCCATTGAGAACGCGGTGAATAAGGTTCTGGACAAGGGCCTGCGCACCGCCGACAACATGAGCGAGGGCTGCACCTGCCTCGGCTGCACCGCCATGGGTGACGCTATCCTCGCGGAGATTTGAGTTTACCGGAAAGTAATAGGATAAAGTGGTAATACCCCGCCGTTGTTCACTGTTTGGTGAATGGCGGCGTTTTTTCTATAATACAATGTCAGCAAATTCCGCTTTCCGCCTTAAACTGTGAAATAGATTCATTTGACAAATCAATTTATGTAAACTATACTAAATCCTGTCTTTAACAATAAAAATAGCCCGTGTGCCGGGATGGATAAACAGAGATAGGATGGGAAAAACGATATGCTGACACTGGATAAGATCTACCACGCCGCCTTTGTCCTCAAGGACGTAGCCCGCAAGACCGACCTCATCGAGGCACCCCGGCTCTCCAAGGACTGCCAGCTCTACCTCAAGACCGAGAACCTGCAGGTGACCGGCAGCTTCAAGGTGCGCGGCGCTTATTATAAGATCAGCCAGCTCTCCAAGGAGGAGAGCGACAAGGGCGTCATCGCCTGCTCGGCGGGCAACCACGCACAGGGCGTGGCGCTGGCCGCTACCCGCCGCGGCATCAAGAGCATCGTCTGTATGCCGGACGGCGCGCCCATCATGAAGGTGGAGAACACCAAGAACCTCGGTGCGGAGGTCTGCCTCGTACCCGGTACCTACGACGACGCCCACGACAAGGCCGTGGAGCTGCAGGAAGAGACGGGCATGACCTTCATCCACCCCTACGACGACGAGCAGGTCATCGCCGGTCAGGGTACTATCGGCCTCGAAATTCTCGACCAGCTGCCTGATGTGGACGCCGTCATCGTGCCTGTGGGCGGCGGCGGACTCATCTCCGGCGTGGCCTTCGCCATCAAGAGCCTGAAGCCCGACGTCAAGGTCTACGGCGTGCAGGCCGAGGGCGCACCCAGCATGTACCGCTCCCTCCATGAGCACAAATACCAGACCCTCTCTGCCGTCTCCACCTTCGCAGACGGCATTCAGGTCAAGACCCCCGGCGAGCTGACCTATAAGCTTTGTGAAGAGTATGTGGACGACATTGTCACCGTCACTGAGGACGAGACCGCAGCCGCCATCCTCTCCCTGATGGAGAACCAGAAGCTGGTGGCCGAGGGTGCAGGTGCAGTGCCTGTGGCGGCGGCGCTCTTCCACAAGCTGCCCATTGAGGGCAAGAAGGTCGTCTGCCTCGTCTCCGGCGGCAACATCGACGTGAACATCCTCAACCGCGTCATCACCCGCGGCCTCGTCATGAGCGGTCGCAAAGCCAACCTGACCATCGCGCTGGAAGACAAGCCCGGCCAGCTGCAGCAGGTGGCCGACATCGTCTCCCGCTGCGGCAGCAATGTGGTGTCCGTCCTCCACGACGGCTCCGACCCCAATATGCCCATCTCCAGCTGCTTCCTCAAGCTGACCCTCGAGACCCGCGACAACGCCCAGATCGAGCAGATCCGTCAGGAGCTCACCAAGGCAGGCTTCCAGCTGGTAGCCGAGCGCGTATAACTTTATCAGAAGATGCAGAAACGCCGCCCAAACGGGCGGCGTTTCGTTTTGTCAGCCGATGATCTCGTACTGGAAATATTCGCACTTGAGCTTGCTGCCCACGTCGATTTCCGGCGGCAGGAGCGCCAGTGCCACCGGGTTCAGCTCGTCGCTCTCGATGTCGGTGCGGCGCAGGTTGACGTAATCGCCGTCAAAGCTCACGACTTCGTAATACCAAGGCCCCATACTGTTTCCTCCCGTGATTCATTCCTGTGTGTTCTCTTTTTCCTGCTTCCGCCAGTGGTAGTACGGCCCGAGGATGCAGACGGCGGCGAGTATCATCACCGCGAGGATGATGCTGGTGACGGTCTGATTGTCGGAGAAAAAGTAGAACAGCAGCTGCCCGCCGCCCACGATGAGCTCCAGCACACCCAGAAGCCTCTGCCAAAGGCGGCGGGCCTCTTCGCTGGACGATTCCAGCCGCCGCGCCAGCACGCCGGGCAGCTGGACGCGGAGGACGTCTGCAATGCCCCAGACGAGGAAGATAACGCCGATGACAAGATGGTGTAACATAAGCCACGCTCCTTTCTGCGCTGTGCGCTGAACAGAAAAACTTTTACAGTGCAAGTATATCATATCGGTGAGACCCCGACAAGGACGGGATTTGCCTGCCCGGCTCAGAAAATTTGGGTGGAACCGCCCGGCGGGCTTGTGGAATTTTGAAAAATATGCTATACTATTCTCTACTGATGCGCCATCGCCAAGCGGTAAGGCAGGGGACTTTGACTCCCCCATCGTAGGTTCGACTCCTGCTGGCGCAACTTGAGAAAAAAACGCATGAATGCTGGAAAATCCAGTGTTCATGCGTTTTTTTGTTTTCTGTGAAGAAGAAGGGTTTGCTGATTTTGGGCGTTTTGAAGTTCCAAAAGCAGTATAAAAGTAGTATAGAACAGCAAAAAAGCCGCCCGGCTTTTGTACCGGGTGGCAATGGAGAAGAAAAATCGCAAAAGCGATGAAAATATCGGTTTTACAGCAGCTTACAGGATGTCGATGTACTCACCGGCCAGAGCCTTGTTCATGCTGCGGACGGCGCAGAACTTGCCGCACATGGAGCAGGTGTCGCTGTGGTCGTCCTCGGGCAGGCGGGCGTCACGGATGGCCTTTGCAGTCTCGGGGTCGAGGGCGCAGGCGAACTGCGCATCCCAGTCGAGGACGCGGCGGGCGTCGCCCATCTTGTCGTCGATGTCCCGGGCATGGGGGATGCCCTTTGCGATGTCGGCGGCGTGGGCGGCGATCTTAGAAGCCACGATGCCCTGCTTGACGTCGTCCACATTGGGCAGAGCCAGATGCTCGGCAGGGGTGACGTAGCACAGGAAGGCTGCGCCGCTCATGGCCGCGACAGCGCCGCCGATGGCAGCAGTGATGTGGTCATAGCCGGGGGCGATGTCGGTGACGATGGGGCCGAGGACGTAGAAAGGTGCGCCCATGCAGATGGTCTTCTGGATCTCCATGTTGGCGGCGACCTGGTTCAGAGGCACATGGCCCGGGCCTTCCACCATGACCTGGACGTTGTGCGCCCAGGCCCGCTTGGTCAGCTCACCCAGACGCACCAGCTCTTCGATCTGGCAGACGTCGGTGGCGTCGGCGAGGCAGCCGGGGCGGCAGGCATCGCCCAGAGAGATGGTGACGTCGTGCTCTTCGCAGATGTCCAGAATCTCGTCGAAGTGCTCATAGAAGGGGTTCTCGTTGCCGGTCATGCACATCCATGCAAACACCAGCGAGCCGCCGCGGCTGACGATGTTCATCTTCCGCTTATGCTTGCGGATCTGCTCGATGGTCTTACGGGTGATGCCGCAGTGGAGGGTGACGAAGTCCACGCCGTCCTCTGCGTGCAGACGCACCACGTCGATGAAGTCCTGTGCCGTCAGGGTGGCGAGGTCGCGCTGATAGTGGATGACCGAGTCGTACACCGGCACAGTGCCGATCATGACGGGGCATTCGTGGGTCAGCTTCTGACGGAAGGGCTGGGTATTGCCGTGGCTTGAGAGGTCCATGATGGCCTCTGCGCCCATGTTGACGGCGCTCATGACCTTCTGCATCTCGATGTTGTAGTCCTTGCAGTCGCGGGAGACGCCGAGGTTGACGTTGATCTTGGTGCGGAGCATGGAGCCGATGCCCTCGGGGTTCAAGCACTCGTGGTGCTTGTTGGCCGGGATGGCGACCTTGCCCTCAGCGACCAGCTGACGGATCTCTTCGACGGTGCGGTACTCCTTCTTGGCCACCGTTTCCATCTGGGGCGTGACGATGCCCTTGCGGGCGGCATCCATCTGTGTGGTGTAAGTCTGCATTTGAAAATCCTCCGAAAATACGCTCTCTTTATTTATGAACAGCGTCCGGGACGCCGTGCATCCAGTTTTCGACCCCGACGCCGCCCAGAGTGTGGTCCAGCGGGCCGGAGCCGCGGCCCAAATCGAGCTGCGCGTTCAGCGCGTCGGTCAGGTAAGTCTTGGCCCGGGCGATAGCTTCTTCCAGCGCAAACCCTTTGGCAAGGTTGGCCGCAATGGCACTGGACAGAGTGCAGCCCGTACCGTGGGTGTTGGGGTTGGCGATACGCTTACCCGGAAACCAGATCTCCGTGCCATCCGGGAAGGTGAGCAGATCGTCGGCGTCGGTGTCACTGTGGCCGCCCTTGAGCAGGACGGCACAGCCGCAGTCGGCGGCGATGGCCCGAGCGGCGGCGCTCATGTCGGCACGGCCCGAGATGTGCAGGCCGGACAGCACTTCGGCCTCGTGCCGGTTAGGCGTGATGACCTCGGCCAGAGGGAACAGCTCCCGGCGCAGAGTGCGCACGGCATCCGATGCAATCAAATCAGAGCCGGAGGTGGCTACCATCACGGGGTCCACGACGATGTGTTCCGCCTTGTAAAAGCGGAGACGCGCGGCGATCGTCTCAATGAGCGGGGCAGAGGACACCATGCCGATCTTGACGGCGCAGGGGCGGATGTCGGTGAAGACGGCGTCTATCTGCTGGGCCAGAAATTCGGGGCTGACCTCGAAGATGCCGGATACGCCGGTGGTGTTCTGGGCCGTCAGGGCGGTGATGGCGCTCATGGCGAAGACGCCGTTCATGGTCATGGCTTTGAGGTCGGCCTGAATGCCGGCGCCGCCGCTGGAATCGCTGCCCGCGATGGTAAGTGCAGTTTTCATGGGTTTGCTCCTTTAGATGATTTGTTCTGTCAGTGCCTTCAGCTCTTTGCACTCAGCCTCAATGTCCTCGGCGCTGAAAATAGCGCTCACGAGGGCCACGCCGTCCGCGCCGGAGCCTTTGAGCTTGAGGATATTGTCTTTATGGATGCCGCCGATGGCCACGACCGGCACATCCACGGAGTCGCAGATCTCTTTCAGTCTGCCCTCCGGCAGGACATCCACATCTGTTTTGGTGTGGGTGGAAAATGCCGCACCGACGCCCAGATAATCCGCGCCGTGGGCCACGGCCAGCTGTGCTTCCTCGACGGAATGGGCCGACACACCGATGATCATGTCAGGGCCCACCTTAGCACGGACGTCCGCTGCGGCCATATCTTCCTGCCCGACGTGGATGCCGTCGGCATGACATTTTATAGCGATTTCGACGTTATCGTTGATGATGAAGGGTACGCCATAGCTGCGGCAGAGGGCGGAAAGCTCCATGGCTTCCTGCAAAAATGCCGCGTCGTCCAGCTCCTTTTCCCGCAGCTGGACGCAGGTGACGCCGCCTTTCAGCGCGTCTTCCACCTGCTGGCGGAGGGTCTCGCGGCCCGTCCACGCCCGGTCGGTGACGGCGTAGAGAAGCATGGTGTGTTTATCGCATTTCATAGCGTGCTCCTTCCTCGAGCTGTTCGGGGGTCATGTTGTAGATCGCGTCGATGATGTAATTGCGGTAGGTGGCGTTGCCGTCCAGCCTGGACAGGCGGCTGTGAGCTGCTTCGCCCGCAAGGCCCATGGCGCAGACAGCTGCAGCAGCGGCTTCCAGAGGCTTGTCCGGGTTGGCCGCACAGAATGCCGCCGTCAGGGCCGAAAGCTGACAGCCAGTGCCGGTGACGGCGCTCATCATGGGGTGACCGTTGCGGATGCAGAAAGCCCGCTCTCCGTCGGCCACGATGTCGATGGCACCGGTGACGGCGACGACCGCCCCTGTGCGGGCCGCAAACGCTTTGGCGAATGCCACGGTCTTGTCCAGCGTCTCGTCAGTCACCTTGTCGGCGGTGTCGGCGTCCACACCTTTTGTGGTGCCGCTGCCTGCCGCCAGCGTTCGAATCTCGGAGATGTTGCCCCGGATGACTGTGAACTTCACTTCCCGCAGGAGGCGCAGTGCCGTTTCGGTGCGCAGGTGGGAAGCGCCTGCGCCCACGGGGTCCAGCACGACAGGACGGCCCAGCCGGTTGGCGGTGTGTCCCGCCAGCAGCATGGAGGGGATGGTGCGGCTGTTCAACGTGCCGATGTTGAGGTTCAGCCCGGCACACAGCGAGGTGATGTCCTCGACCTCGGCGGCATCATCCGCCATGATGGGGGACGCCCCGCAGGCGAGGACGATGTTGGCACAGTCGTTGACGGTGACGTAGTTGGTGATATTATGGACAAGCGGGCTTTTGGCCCGGACGTTGGCAAAGAGGTTCCGAAACATGGCTTCTCCTTCGAATCAGCTCAGGCTGGCCTGCATGGCGCGGAGTGCGCCTGCGCGGGAAAGTGCGGCCAGCAGTGCGCCTGCAATGATGGCACCGCCGGCGGTGGAGACGAGGAAGGGAACGATGTAGGCGTAGAACGCGATATCGCCGGCGCTCTTGCCCATCAGCAGGATGGCGACGGGGTAGGCGCACAGACCGCCGAGGATGGAGGTGCCGAACACCTCGCCCACGAGGGTGGGCAGCAGCTTATTGGTCTTGTGGAAGACGATGCCGCAGAGCAGTGCGCCGAACATGCTGCCGGGGAAAGCCATCAGACTGCCCAGACCCAGCAGGTTGCGCAGCAGGGAGGCAACGAAAGCCACGCCCACGCCGTAGTAAGGCCCCAGCAGGACAGCGCAGAGGATGTTGACCATGTGCTGCACAGGGGCGCATTTGCTGCCGAAGACCGGGAAGGAGAAGACGCTGCCCACGACAGCGACAGCGCAGAACATACCGGCGAGGGCCAGCTTTTTGGCAGAATAGTGTTTCATAGTGAGTGCTCCTTTTCAATAAAAAATAAGTGCAGGGGCAGACCGCCGCTCCCGCACACGAACAGACCCGGCACCCGCGCAGAGATGCCGGAAACGGAAGAAGCGGTCGAGGCTCACTGGCCTCCTCTCACGCCGGAACACGGCTTCCCATCGCATACAAAACCCCAGACTCAGGGCGCTCCCCCTCAGCCTGTGACGCGAGAAGCCGTTTTCTAAGCGTTGCACACCGCCTGAGCGGTCTTTTTGCTCGCATACGGCGTTGCTTCCCCTTGCAATCCACCAAGGATTGCTGCGGGAAACCGCCTTGTCTGCGGGCAAAAATCCTCGCCATTCGGCGCACCCCGCTTACGAAAACAGCTTCTAAACAAAAAAGGAGACGCCTTCTGCGGCGTCTCCTGTAAAAATCCATAAACAGTGTTATGACTTCCTACGGCGGCATTATCCGCATCAGGTGCAGAAACTGTCCGAAAACAATTTCTAAGGGTCGAAGTTCGAGAACTCCCTCTCAGCCTGCATTCACAAGCTCCCCTGTATTTGTTTGTCGGGAGTATTCTACACCCATCGGGGATAAAATGCAAGGGTTTTCTTTTTTTGCGGCGCGTTTTGTGGTATACTGAAAAAGGCCTGCATTTGCAAAAAAACGGGCAGATAAAGGAGATATGGCTTATGGGTCTTGTCAAAGCGGCATTGGGCGCAGCATCCGGCGTGATGGGCGACCAGTGGAAAGAATACTTTTACTGCAGTGCTCTCCCGGCGGAGGTGCTGGCTGTCAAGGGACAGAAGAAAGCCTCCGGGCGCTCTTCCAACCGCCACGGCGCCGAAAACATCATCACCGACGGCTCCATCGTGGCGGTGGCCGAGGGCCAGTGCGCCCTCATCGTGGAGCAGGGCAAGGTGGTGGACCTCTGCGCCGAGGCCGGCGAGTACACTTATAACACCGGTACCCAGCCCTCTCTGCTGAGCGAGGGTCTGGCCAAGAACATCGACGAAGTCTTTGCTGAGATCGGCAAGCGGTTCAGCTTCGGCGGTCAGGCTGCCACCGACCAGCGCATTTATTACATCAACACCAAGGAGCTGATGGGCAACAAGTACGGCACCCCCAGCCCCGTGCCGTTCCGCGTCGTGGACCAGCGTGCCGGCATCGACATCGACGTCAGCATCCGCTGCTTCGGCGAGTACAGCTACCGCATCGTCAACCCCATCCTGTTTTACACAAACGTCTGCGGAAATGTGGAAAACGAGTACACCCGTGACGCGCTGGAAGGCCAGATGCGCACCGAGATGATGACCGCATTGCAGCCCGCCTTCGCCCGCATCAGCGAGATGGGCATCCGCTACTCGGCTCTGCCCGGCCATACCACCGAGCTGGCCGAGGCTCTGAATCAGGAGCTGTCCGGCAAGTGGAGCAAGCTGCGCGGCATCGAGATCGTCTCCCTCGGCGTGTCCGGCGTCAAAGCCAGCGAAGAAGACGAGCAGATGATCAAGGAGCTGCAGCGCAGTGCCGCCTTTATGGACCCGACCCGCGCCGCCGCCCACATGGTGGGCGCACAGGCTTCGGCTATGCAGGCAGCGGCTTCCAATACCTCCGCCGGTCCGACCATGGCCTTTATGGGTATGAATCAGGCCGCTACTGCCGGCGGCATCAACGCCCAGGCCCTCTACCAGATGGGCGCACAGCAGCAGCCTGCCGCTGCTCCTGCCCCCGCAGCCGCCCCGGCGGCTGGCAGCTGGAGCTGCTCCTGCGGCCAGACCGGCAACACCGGCAAGTTCTGCACCGCCTGCGGCAAGCCCCGCCCCGAAGCAGGCTGGGTGTGCAGCTGCGGCGCACACAATACCGGCAAATTCTGCTCGGAATGCGGTAAGCCCCGCCCGGCGGCCAAGTGTCCGAACTGCGGCTGGACCCCTGACGACCCGGCCAACCCGCCCAAGTTCTGCCCCGAATGCGGCAAGCCTTTCGGAGCCTGAAAGGGGAACTGAGATATGGCAGAAAACACCACGAATTACCAATGCCCGGCCTGTACCGGCCCGCTGCGGTTCGACAGCGCCAGCGGAAAGCTCTGCTGTGATTACTGCGGCTCCACTTATGATGTAGCACAGGTCGAGGCTCTTTACGGCGAGAAGCAGGCTCAGGCCGATAAGGCCGCCGAAGCCGCCGAAAAGGCAGCGTCCAGCGGCCCTGTCTGGGGGGAGATGGAGACGGGAAATCTCAGCAGCCGCACCTGCACTTCCTGCGGCGCAGAGCTGGTCTGCGGCCCCGAAACAGCTGCCACCACCTGCCCCTACTGCGGCAACCCCACCGTGCTGGGCGGACAGCTTTCCGGCAAGCTCAAGCCGGAGTACATCATCCCCTTCCGGATGGACAAAAAGACCGCCATCGAGAACCTGAAGAAGTATTATAAGGGCAAAGCCTTCCTCCCCAAAGCCTTCAAAGAGTCCAACCATATCGAGGAGATCCAGGGCGTGTATGTGCCGTTCTGGCTCTACGATGGCCGGATGGAGGCCCGGGGCGCTTACAAGGCCGAGATCAGCGAGAGCCACCGTGAGGGCGACTACATTGTCACCACCACCAGACACTTCGACGTGGCCCGCGTGGGCGACGCCGACTTTGTCCGGGTGCCGATGGACGGCTCCAGCAAGATGCCGGACGCCCATATGGACGCCATCGAACCCTTCGACTACAGCGACCTCAAGCCCTTCTCCACGGCTTACCTGCCCGGCTTTCTGGCGGACCGGTACGACGAGGACGACAAGAAGTGTGCTGCCCGCGTCCTGACCCGGATGAAGAACAGCACCGCTGCGGCCCTCCACGATACGCTGGGCGGCTACACCGGCGTCCAGACTCTCTCGGAGCAGATCGACCCGCGGACGCTGGAACCCCACTACGCCCTGCTGCCGGTCTGGATGCTCCACACCCGCTGGAAGGAGCAGGACTTCCTCTTTGCGATGAACGGCCAGACCGGCAAGCTCATCGGTGACCTGCCCGTGGATAAGGGCAGGGTAGCTGCATGGTTTGCCGGCATCAGCATCCCGCTGATGATACTGACGGCTCTCATCATGCTGCTGTGAGAGGGGGAGACGGGAATATGAAATACTGCAAAAAACTGTTTGCCCTTCTGGCTGCGGCCCTGCTCTGCATGGCCCTGACCCTGCCGGCCGGGGCAGCCGCCCCGCTGGTGCGGGACGAGTGCGGCGTCTTTGACGCCGACACGCTGGCCGACCTCGAGGAGCAGGCCGAAAGCGCCTCCGACGGCCACGACGTGGATGTCTACTTCCTCGTGGTGGACGACATCGGCGATGCCGACCAGCGCGACTACGCGAAAAATTATTATATCTCCAACGGCCTCGGCTACGGCGACGAGCAGAGCGGCATCCTCTTCCTGCTGGCAGTCGGCTCCCGCAAGTATGTCACCATCACCTACGGCGAGGGCGTCACGGCTTTCACCGACTACCGCATCGAGCAGCAGGAGGACGAGATCGTCCCGGAGCTCTCCGATGAGGAATGGGCAGATGCCGCCTATACCTATATCGATATGTGCGACGATGCACTGGACTACTATGCCGACTATGGCGAGCCCATCGATGTGGATAACGACATCGGCCTGGAAGACCTGCTCATTGCCATGATCTTCCCTCTCGGCATTTCGGCGTTCATCTGCCTCATCCTCTACCACCAGATGAAGACGGCCCGGCAGAAGACAGAGGCCGACGAGTATATGCCCGGCTTCACCCTGCGGGTCAAGCGTGACCGCTACACCCACACCACCCGGGAGCGCACCTATGACCCGCCCCAGAAGGAGTCTAATTCCTCCGGCGGTTCGTCCGTCGATTCCGACGGCTTCGGAGGCTCGTCGGGCGGCTCGTTCTGAAGCATAAAAACGAAAACACCTCGCTGCATGACACAGCGGGGTGTTTTTATTTTCGCAGTCTCAGCCGAGGCTCACGCCCATCCGGCGGGCGACGGTGAGCAGCTCACAGCCCTCGGGGATGTTGCGGGTCTTACCGGCGATGTCCTCGAGGCGGTTGGCGACGACGCGGTTGTTGACCATGGCGACGGTGACGCCGTAGCGCTCCACTTCCACCAGTTTGGCGGCGTAGCTGCCGAACTCAGTGGCCAGTACACGGTCGTAAGCGCTGGGGCTGCCGCCGCGCTGCATGTGGCCCGGGATGCAGACGCGGGTCTCCATGCCGGTCTTTTTCTGGACGGCGGCGGCGATGCGGTTGGTGGCGGTGACGCCGTAACCGGCTTCGGCGCGCTTTGCCATCCACTCTTTCCGCTTCATCTTGGCCTCTTCGGTGTTGATGGCACCCTCGGCCACGGCGATGATGGAGAAGTTGGAGCCTTTGCGGGCGCGGCGCTCCACAGCGTCGCAGACACGGTCGATGTCGTAGGGCTGCTCGGGCAGCAGGATGATGTCTGCTCCGCCGGCGATGCCGGAGTAGAGGGTCAGCCAGCCGGCCTTGTTGCCCATGATCTCGATGCACATGACACGGCTGTGGCTGCCGGCGGTGGTGTGGATGCGGTCGATGACCTCAGTGGCGATGTCCACGGCGGTGTGGAAGCCGAAGGTGACGTCGGTGCCGTAGATGTCGTTGTCGATGGTCTTGGGCAGGCCGATGACGTTCAGGCCCTCCTGGGAGAGGAGGTTGGCCGTCTTGTGGGTGCCGTTGCCGCCGAGGCAGAGCAGGCAGTCGAGCTTGGCGTCCTTGTAGGTCTTTTTCATGGCCGCGACCTTGTCGATCTTGTCCTCTTCCACCACGCGCATCAGCTTGAAGGGGGTGCGCTTGGTGCCGAGGATGGTGCCGCCCAGCGTCAGGATGCCGCGGAAATCGTCCTCACACATCTCCTTGTATTCGCCGGTGATGAGGCCGTGGTAGCCGTTCAGGATGCCCACGATCTCGACATTCTCGCCGAACCGTGCATACAGGGCTTTGGCCACGCCGCGGATGGTGGCGTTCAGGCCGGGACAGTCGCCGCCGGAGGTCAGGATACCAACACGTTTTTTCATATCGAACAACCCTCGTTTCTTCCGTTCTCCCTCAGAAGGGGCAGGTGAATGATACTATAAGAGTATTCCCAAAGGGGGCGGGTGTCAAGAGCCGGGGACGAAAAAAGACGTGAAAACGCGGTGGTGGAGAAAGCAGAAAAAACATGGACGGAAAAATCAAAAAAGTGGTTGACAAATGGAGGCGGAGGCTGTATAATATTCCTCGTCAGTAGCGCTTCGGTGCTGAGGGCGAAACCGAATAGTGGGGATTTGCATAGTGGTAGTGCGGTAGACTCTGACTCTACTTGTGGGAGTTCGATTCTCTCATCCCCAACCAGACCGCAGCCCATTGGGTTGCGGTATTTTCGGGGCATAGCGCAGTTGGTAGCGCGCCTCGTTCGGGACGAGGAGGCCGTGGGTTCAAATCCCGCTGCTCCGACTGAAAAAGACCGGTACACATTCGTGTGCCGGTCTTTTTCTATCTCCGCAGCGGGATTTGAACAGCACGGCGGCACAAAGTGCCGCAAAGAAAGCCCCAGTGGGGCTTTCTTTAGTGCGCGGGTCCCAATCTTCAGGAATGTCAATAGTTGGTGACTGCCGCTTCGATTCGGGCGCGGGATGTGCGGGTACACATTCGTGTGCCGGTCTTTTTCTATCTCTGCAGCCGAAGCGACCGCTGCCAGCGGCAGAAACAGGGAGCTGAGGCTGGGGCCGCGGCCAGCAGGATGTGAGGCCCGTCCAAGGGCCGAAACAGACGCTGGGAGCCGCAACCCGGGTTCCGCTTTATTATTCACACAAATCCCTATCTCTTTCTTCTGAAATATGCTAAAATAGTACCACTACGACACAGGAGGTCTTTCTATGCTCAAACGTCTGCGCAGCGCCCACCCGATGCTCTACTGCCTTGTGGCCGAGGTGCTGTTTCTGGGGATGCTGTTCGTGGCATCGCTGCTGTCGCTTCTGCTCATCTTGTTCGTCGTGCGGGACATTGATGCCGTCGATGATTATATGCTGACCTTCATGCAGGAGGCAGTAGGCGTGCTGGTGGCGTGGCTCTTTCTGGCGCGCACCGGGAAGAGCGGCCTGCTCCGCCGCCGGGGCAGCGGCTTTTTCAACGGTCTGCTGGTGGGCCTGTACCCCATCGCGCTCATCGGCTACAACGCCTACAATACTCTGCTGTTTGGCAGGCCGGAGGGCGATATGCTGCCTGCGTGGCATGTCGTGTGGTTCCTTATCGGCATGACCAGCGTCGGTGTGGCAGAAGAGTTTCTGTTCCGGGGCGTCATCGCCCAGACGCTTCTGGAGCATTTCGGCACCAGCCGGGCCGGCGTCTGGAAAGCCTGCCTGCTGTCGGGCCTCTACTTCGGTGCGGCCCACCTGACCAACCTCACCGGCAGTGCGCCGCTGGGCGTTCTGATGCAGTGCGTCTTTGCGGCCTCGCTGGGTACGCTGCTGGCGGCGGTATATTTCCGCACCGGAAACATCTGGGTGACGGTGTTCATCCACGCCGCGATGGACATCACGTCCATGCTCATCGGCGGCTTGTACGGCACCCAGACGGTGGCTGACAGCATCAGCACCTATGACATCACCATGCTGACGTCTATCGCGGTCTATCTCATCCCCACGGCGTTCCTGCTGCGGAAAAAGAAACTCAGTGAAGTGGAGCTTTACTTCGGACGTGATATGAAATAAACGGAATGGCCGCGCACAGCTGTGCGCGGCCATTCCGTTTTCTATGTCAGTTATTCGTAATCGATGGGCAGAGTCGGCAGACCGTTCAGCTCCAGCCCGGCGGTATGGCCCGCGATGTACTGATAGTAGCCCTGAGCCGCGATCATCGCGCCGTTGTCGCCGCAGAATTTCAGCTCTGGCAGGTAGACCTTGGCCCCCAGCTTCTGGGCACCGTCATTGACCAGCTGGCGCAGACGGCCATTGGCCGCGACGCCGCCCGCCAGACAGACCTGCTTTGCGCCGGTGTCGGCGGCGGCGAGAAGGAGCTTTTCTGCGAGGATGCCCGCGATGCGCTCCTGGAAGCTGGCCGCGAGGTCGGGGACGTTGATGTCAGTACCCTTCATCTGGGCCTGATTCACCTCGTTCAGCACGGCGGTCTTGAGGCCGGAGAAGCTGACGTTGTACTTGCCCTCCACATGAGGCACCGGCAGACGGTAGGCTTTCGGGTCGCCGGTCTTGGCGGCGTTGGCGACGCTGGGACCGCCGGGATAGGGCAGGCCCAGCGTCCGGGCCACCTTGTCAAAGGCCTCGCCGGCGGCGTCGTCCACCGTGTGGCCGAGGATGTGGTAATGGGTGTAGTCCTGCACCTCCACGATGTGGCTGTGTCCGCCGGACGCCACAAGGCAGAGGAAGGGCGGCTTCAGCTCCGGATGGGTCAGGTAGAGGGCTGCAATGTGGCCCCGCAGATGGTGGACCGGCACCAGCGGCTTGCCCGCCGAGTAGGCGAGGCCCTTGGCAAAGTTGACGCCCACCAGCACTGCGCCGATGAGACCGGGCGCGAAGGTGACAGCCACGGCGTCCACGTCGTCGATGGTCTTGCCTGCGTCCAGCAGAGCCTTTTTGACGGTGGCGCTGATGAACTCACAGTGGCGGCGGCTGGCGATCTCCGGCACGACGCCGCCGTAAAGTGCCTGCTCCTTGACGCTGGTGGAGATGACGTTGCTCAGCAGGTGCCGGCCATCTTCCACCAGAGATGCGGCGGTCTCGTCGCAGGTAGATTCGATTCCTAAGATGATCATGGTTTTAGTGGGCCTCCAGCCAGTTTTTGCCCTGATGCACTTCGGTGCTCAGGGGGACAGCGTAATTGACACAGCCTTCCATCTCTTCCTGCAGGATGGCGGCGGCTTTCGCGGCTTCTGCCTCCGGAGCCTCGACGATGAGTTCGTCGTGGACGGTCAGGATGAGGCGGCTCTCCATCTTCTCGTCCCGCAGACGCCGCCAGACCCGCACCATCGCCAGCTTGATGACGTCGGCGGCAGTGCCTTGGATCGGCGTGTTGCGGGCCATCCGCTCGCCGCTGGCCCGGATGTTGTGATTGTTGCTGGTCAGCTCCGGCAGGGAGCGACGGCGTCCGAAGAGGGTGGACACATAGCCGCAGTTCCGGGCGTCGGAGATGGTCTTGTCCATGTAGCCGCTGACTTTCGGGAAGGTGGCCAGATAGTTTTTCAGGAAGGCGTCGGCCTCCTTGACGCTCACGCCGATGTCCTTTGAGAGGCTGTAAGCGCCCTTGCCGTACATGATGCCGAAGTTGATGGCTTTTGCCGAAGAGCGCAGGCGGGGCGTGACCTGCTCGAGGGGCAGGTCGTAGATTTTAGCGGCAGTGCTGCGGTGGATGTCCTCGCCGGTGAGGAACGCCTGCTGCATATGCTCGTCGCCGGTGACATGGGCGAGGATGCGCAGCTCGATCTGGCTGTAGTCGGCGTCCACCAGCACGCAGCCGGGCCGCGCCACAAAGTAAGCGCGGAGCTGGCTGCCCAGCTCGGTGCGGATGGGGATGTTCTGCAGGTTGGGGTTATCGGAAGAAAGCCGTCCGGTGCGGGCTTCGGTCTGGTTGAAGCGGGTATGGATGCGGCCATCCTCTGCGATGACCTTCAGCAGGCCTTCGACGTAGGTGGAGTTCAGCTTCTGGTAGGCGCGGTACTGCAGAATATCCTCTACCAGCGGGTAGTCCCGCAGGGCTTCCAGCGTCTCGGCGTCGGTAGACCAGCCGCGCTGGGTCTTTTTGCCGTGGGGCAGGCCCATGGTGTCGAAAAGCATCTCGCCCAGCTGTTTGGGGCTGTTGGGGTTGAAGCTGGCGCTGCCCGTCTCCATGTGGATGCGGGTGAGGACGTCTTCCAGCTCCGAGCGCATTTTCACGCCGAACTTCTCGATGCCCTCTTTGTCCACGAGGATGCCGATGCGGGTCATGTCGGCCAGCACCTGCGCCAGCGGGAACTCGATGTCGTTGTAGAGGGAGTCTTCGCCCAGCGCGGTGATCTCCGCCTTCATCTTGGCGAACAGGTCGGCCAGCGCACCGGCGTCCGGCCACTTCTCACAGGTAAAAGCGGCGTCGGCGCGGTAGCTGATGATGAGCTCCGAGAGATTGTACTTGGAAGCCGAGGCGTCCAGCAGATAGGCCGCCAGCTTGCCGTCCCAGACGATGCTGCTGCCCCAGTTTCCCGCAGCCATGGCGCGGGCGTAGAGCGGGGCGCTGTCGAAGACGTCAAGGGTGACGTCTTTGTTGTCCAGCAGACGGAGCAGGTCGCCGTCTTCCAGCGGGAAGACCGTCTTGTCCTGTACGGCGTACCATGCGGCGGGCTGCAGCTCCACATTGCGGGTACCCTGCTTGCCCATGACGGCAGGCCGCGTGGCCACGAGGTAATGCCCCTTCGGCTCGGCGGGCAGAACAGTCACCTCAGCCTCCTGCAGAGGCTCTGTCGACGCTCTTTCCGGGTCGGCGGCGGGGGCGATGTCGCTCAGACCGAAGCGGGGGATAAGGGAGTGAAGTTCCAGCTCCTGCATCAGCCGGACGGCTTCGGCCTTGTTGCCCTCGCCCACGACATAAGCACCCTCGGCGGTGTCGATGGGGGCGTCGGTGCGGATGGTGCCGAGCGTGTAGCTCAGCTCTGCCATGGCGCGGTCTTCGGCCAGATGCTCCCGCTGTTTTGGCTTGATGGTCTTGTCAGCAGTGTCGTCGAGATGGGCGTAAACGCCCGCCAGACTGCCGTATTTCTGGATGAGGGTGATGGCGCTCTTCTCGCCGATGCCCTTCACGCCCGGGATGTTGTCGGAGGTGTCGCCCATGAGGCTCTTGACGTCGATGAGCTGGCGGGGAGAGACACCGTACTTTTCCTTCACGGCGTCCACGTCCATTACCGCCGTTTTGCTGCGGCCCATGGCGGTAGTGGCCAGCAGGACGGTGGTGGTGTCGCTGACGAGCTGTAAGCTGTCCCGGTCTCCGGTGGCGAGGAAGCAGTCGTCGCTGCGGGCGGCGCAGGCGGCAGAAAGGGTGCCGAGGATGTCGTCGGCCTCCCAGCCCTCAGCTGTCACCTCACGGTAGCCCAGCGCGGCCAGAAGCTCTTTGAGCACCGGCATCTGCGCGGCCAGCTCGTCGGGCATCTTGTGGCGGGTGGCCTTGTAGCCGTCATACATCTTGTGGCGGAAGGTGGGGGCCTTGAGGTCGAAGGCCACGGCCACCTCGTCGGGCCCGCATTCCTTGAGCAGGGAGAGCAGGATATTCAGAAAGCCGAAAATGGCGTTGGTATAGCGGCCGTCTTTGGTGGTCAGCAGCTTGATGCCGTAAAAGGCACGGTTGGCGATGCTGTTGCCGTCAATGACCAGTAAACGCATAGCTTGTGGTCCTCCATTCCATAATTTCACATCCTATAGTATACCACGAATAGCCCAAAGAAAAAAGAGACTGAGGGATAAACCTCTCAGCCTCTTTCGGGAAGTTTTACTCTACCCTTATTGCGCTCACCGGGCAGGCGTTGGCGGCGTCCACAGCCAGCGGCACCTGGTCGGGCGGGATGTCGCCGGGGATGGCGACAGCCAGAGTCCCTTCCATCTGGTATACCTCGGGGCAGAGCCCGGCGCACTGGGTGCAGCCGATGCAGAGTTCAGGGTCTACGAATGCTTTCATGTTGGTACTACCTCCATTCAGAATAAGAAAAGGCGCTGAGAGCAGTGTGGCCCGGCGGAGCAAAAAATATGCTATAGGCTTTCGGGCGCAGATATGTTACAATAGAGCAGAATGAACAGGAGGGCAAGACCATGAACATCCAGATATTCGGCACTACCAAGTGCTTCGATACCAAAAAGGCTCAGCGCTATTTCAAGGAGCGCGGCATCAAGTTCCAGATGATCGATTTGAAAGAAAAAGAGATGAGCCGGGGCGAGTTTGAAAATGTGTCCCGCGCTCTGGGCGGCTGGCAGGCGCTGGTGGACCCCAACGCCAAGGACAAGCAGACCCTCGCTCTGCTGGACGCACTGGTAGACTGGCAGAAAGAAGACAAGCTCTTCGAGAACCAGCAGCTGTTCCGCACCCCCATCGTCCGCAATGGCCGTCAGGCCACCGTCGGCTACCAGCCCGACGTCTGGAAGAACTGGGAGTGAACGGCTTTCACCAAAATAACACGGGCAGGGTTTTGCACCCTGCCCATGATTGTGGTATACTGTTTTTATCTGAAAAGTGAAACAACGCAGGAGACGATAACCATATGAAGATAGAAATGACCCCGGAAGAACACGCCCGGCTCCACCGCCGCCGTGGTCGGCAGGCCCTCGGGCTGGTCATCGCGGTGCTGGTGCTCATCGGCGTGCTGACCGTGCTGCACGCAGGCGTGAACGCCGTGGCAAAACTGTTTGACGATACGGCCCAGAAGCAGGAATACGAGGACAAGCTGGAAGGTCTGGTGCTGTTCGACCCCGTGCCTTTTGAGGGTATCGAGAACATCGACGACCTGACCCTCCGCGAGGCTGCGGTCTGGGGCTGTGTGTACAGCATCCAGGAGACGCAGGGCGGTTTCGACGGCTACAACACCGACCCCGATACCGAGCAGCTGCTCATCCCCTCGGTGGACGTGGACGCCTACCTCGCAAAGCTTGTCGGACCCAGCTTCCGCATGACCCACAAGACCTTCGAGATGGAGGATATGACCATCGAGTTCGACGACACCACCCAGTGCTATAAGATCCCCGTCACCGGCAGCGTGGGCAGTTACCGCGCCACCGTCACCAAGCTGTTCAAGAAGGACGGCCTCCTCCACGTCACCGTGGGCTATATCCCCAACCAGAACGCAACGGACAGCATCCTCACCACCACCTCGGATACGCCGGTCAAGTACATGGACTATCTGTTCAGCCGCCAGAGCGGCAGCTGGTATCTCACCGGCCTGACCGAGAGTGAGACGAAGCCCGAGTCAACGGCGGCGTCCACTGCCTCCGAACCTGCCATGATGGCAGACAGCGAGGTGCAGGACGCTATCCTCGCCACCGGCGGCGAAACGCCCGCTGACTCCGACGCCGCGTCCTCGGAGGCCGCAGCCGCCAGCGAGGAAGCGGACAGCACCGCCGAAAGCGAAGCTGCCTCGGACGCAGAGCCGCAGGCCGAAAGTGCGGCCAGCGCGGCGGCATAAAACGAATCACAAACAAAAACCGGGAAGCTCCCAGAGCTTCCCGGTTTTTGCATATCCAGAATTACTTCAAATCAAACCGCACGACCACCAGCCGATACCAGAGATACGGCACCATGTTCCATATCATCCACAGCTCCATGAGAACATAATTCGGCAGGTCGCGGAGGCGGAAGGGACGCTTGCCCAACTGGTCGTTTTTGAGCAAATCGAACGCCTCACGCATTCCCTTGTCCCACGCCTCGCCGAAGCCCTGTTTGTGGAACTTGTAGCACTTGAGCAGATAGCCCAGCGCCAGCGGAAGGATGTTGAGAATGAGCATCAGCAGAGGCTCGTTCTTGAGGGGGAGAAGGATGCTGTTGCGGCCGCTCTGCTGGCTCTTGAAGGCGTTGTACCGCACCGCGCCGGTGCTGGCGCCGCAGATGTGGTAGCACTTTGCCGTGGGGCAGAGGACATTTTTGTAACCGGCGTTGTTGGCGCGCCAGCTGAGGTCCACGTCCTCGAAGTAGGCAAAAAAGTTTTCATCGAAGACGCCGATCTCGTCGAGGATGCTTTTGCGGTAGAGGGCCGCGCCGCCGCAGGCCGAGAAGATGCGCTTCTGTTTGGTGTAGCGGCTGGCCCGGCGGCCGTCGCCGGTCTTGCAGGCAAAGCCCATCCATGTGACGTAATCGCCAGCGTCGTCGGCAAGCTCCCGGTCGAAGTGGCGTATCATAAGGCTCTGGACGGCAAAAATTTTCTCGTCGCTCTCGGCTACGCGGATGAGCTCGGCCAGCCACTGGGGCTCTGCAAAGGCGTCGTTGTTGAACAGCACCACGAACTCGCTTTTCGCCCGGGCGATGCCCTGATTGACGGCGTGGGAGAAGCCGGTGTTGGAGCCGTTCTCGATGAGCTGGAAGTTCGGGCGGCTACAATAGCTGCGGGCCTGCTCAAGGCTTTCGTCGGTGGAGCCGTTATCCACCACGATAAGCTCGAAGTCCTGCTCCGTCTGGGCGTAGACCGACTCGATGGAGTCCTTGAGCCAGCCTTTGCCGTTGATGTTGGGGATGATGATGGTCGCTTTCATAGATTCTGTGCTCCTGCGCATTTTCTTCTAGCATACAAAAGACAGTATAGCATATTTTGAAGAGATTGAAAATTCCCTCTTGACAAAAAAGATGATTTGAGTATTATTGTATTAGGTACTTAGTACAGCGACACAAGGAGATGAGACGATGGGCGAACGATTCGATATGAGCCGCCCCATCTACGCACAAATCGTGGAACGGCTCAAGGCAAAGATATTGGCGGGCATCTACCCGCCCGGCGGACATCTGGACTCGGTGCGCGACATGGCCGCAGCGGCAGGCGTCAACCCAAACACCATGCAGCGGGCGCTGGCCCAGCTGGAAGCAGAAGGGCTCGTCTACACCGAGCGGACCACGGGCCGCTTCGTCACCGAAGATACAGCCCTTTTGGAACAGCTGCGGGACGAGACAGCCCGCGCCATGACCGCCGAATATCTCGAGAAAATGCGCGGCATCGGCTACGGCCCGGCAGAGGCCGCAAAGCTTGTGACGGGCTGGGAAAAAAAGGAGAGTGATTCAAATGAATGAACTTTTAACTTGTGAGGGCCTGACGAAATCCTACCAGAAGGGGACAAACGCCCTCGATAACATCGAGCTGCACATCGGCTTTGGCCGCATCGTGGGCCTGCTTGGCCCCAACGGCAGCGGCAAGACCACCCTCATCAAGCTGGCGAACGGCCTTTTGCAGCCCACGGCGGGCAGTATAAAAATCGCGGGCATGGACCCCGGCCCGGACACGAAAGCCATCGTCTCTTATCTGCCGGACGCCGCATGGCTGCCCGACTGGATGCGGGTGGAGCAGCTGGTGGAGATGTTCCGGGATTTCTACGCCGACTTCGACCCCGCCAAGGCGAATGAAATGCTGGAAAAGCTGGAGCTTTCGCCCAAAGCACCCCTCAAGAGCCTTTCCAAGGGCAACAAGGAGAAAGTCCAGCTCATCCTTGCCATGAGCCGGAATGCCCGGCTCTACCTGCTGGATGAGCCCATCGGCGGCGTGGACCCGGCGGCGCGGGACTACATCCTGAACACCATCCTCACCAACTACAGCCGGGACGCCTCGGTCATCATCTCCACCCACCTCATCGAGGACGTGGAGCCGGTGCTGGATGAGGCTGTGTTCCTGAAGAACGGCAGAATTTTTGCCCACCGCTCGGTGGATGAGCTCCGCGAGACCGAGGGCATGAGTGTGGATGCATATTTCCGGGAGGTATTCAAATGCTGAAAAAGTTACTGAAATATGAGTTCAAGGCCACGGCTCGCACCTACGGCGGAATGTATCTGGCCCTGCTGGCGGCGTCGGTGCTCTTTGGCGGGTCCGTCTGGAGATGGAACGGCACCAATAGTGACGCCTATTCGACTCTCGTGGGCCTGCTGAGCCTTGTCTACACCGCCGTCATCATCGGCACCGTGGTCGTCACCATCATGACCATTGTGCAGCGGTTCTACCGCAACCTGCTGGGCCGGGAGGGCTATCTGATGCATACTCTGCCGGTGACGGAAACACAGCTTGTGACCTCGAAGCTCATCTCCAGCACCGTGTGGAGCCTGTGCAGCATCCTCGCAGCCTGCCTTTCCTTCGGCATTCTGGCTGTTCTGATGATGGCGGATATGGACCTGCTTGAGCAGCTGCCGCGGATGTGGTCGATCATCCGGGAGGCATTTGCCCGCTATAACATGGAGTTCTGGGGAGCGCTGGCTTTCAGCGGCGTCGTCGGCTTCGTGCGGATGGTCAGCGTCATCGCCTGCATCTATGCTGCCTGCATGGTGGGACATCAGTTCAAGAACCACCCTGCGCTGGCGGGCATCCTGAGCTTCTTTGTCATGCAGTATGTGCAGGGCTGGCTCGAAAAGCTGCTCCAGATCGGCACCGGCGTCTACGAGACGGCCATCTATAGCGCCGTAGGCGATGTGGGCAGCATCGAGACCACCGTCTCGGCTCTGGGCTACATGGGAAGCGCGATGGTCACACTGGGCATCGCGGTAGCATTCGGTGTCTTCTGGTTCGGGCTGACGGTCTGGCTGATGCGAAACAAACTCAACCTCGAGTGATGAAACGTGAAAAAATCTGACGGAAAATTTTGAAATTCCCTCTTGACTTTACACGGATAAAGTGTATAATGCAATCAAACCAATGAGGCGGAAGAGAACCTGCAAAGCGCATCTTCAGTGAGCCCGGACAGTGAAAACGGGCGAGAGCGGGGCAGAGATTCGTGGGCCGCCGAGGGCCGGGCAAACGAGGCAGAGCCTCCAGTAGCTTGGGACGGAAGCCTCCGTTACAGGGCAGGGGAGTGTTGGCTCTCCGTGAGGGGCTTTGCGGCTTTCAAGAGGAAAGCGAGCAAGGCAAGCAAGGTGGCACCGCAGATTCGAATTTTTCGACTCTGTCCTTGTGGATGAACACACAGGGACAGGGTCGTTTTGTTATATGAGAACAAAAGCCCGTCCCGCAAGTGGAGCGGGTTTTTATTTTATATGCCGCCCGCTCCAGGGAAGGAGCAACCGCTATGAAAACCATGAACATGATCTCCCGCCGCAGCTTTCTGAAAGCCGCTATGGCCGCCGCCACTGTTTCCGCGCTGGGTCTGACCGGCTGCGGTTCGTCCGCTTCGAGCACTGCATCCGGCACCGCTTCCAGTGCAGCAGCATCTTCTGCCGCCGCCAGCGAGGCAGGCCAGACCTTCAAGGTGGGCATTGTCAACTATGTTGACCACGCTTCTCTGAACCAGATCGTTGCGTCGGTGGAAGAGCGTCTGGACGAGGTGGGCAAGGAGAAGGGCGTTACCTTCGACTACGCCGACTACTACGCCAATGCGCAGGCCGACCAGACCAACCTGAACCAGATCGGCGCCGACCTCGTGGCCGACGGCGTAGACGTCATCGTGGCTGTGGCTACCCCCACCGCCGCTACCATGCTGGCCGCTGTGGAGGATACCGACATCCCCGTCGTCTACTCCGCCGTCACCGACCCCGCCGCCGCAGGCTTTGACACCGAGCCAAACATCACCGGCACTTCCGACGCCCTGAACACCGACGCCATCATGAACCTCATCCTGGCTGTCAACCCCGACATCGACACCATCGGCCTGCTGTATGATCTGAGCCAGGATGCTTCTACACAGGCCATTGCAGACGCCAAGGCTTTCTGCGACAGCAAGGGCATCAAGTACATCGAGAAGAACGGCACCACCACCGCCGAAGTTCAGATGGCCGCTGAGGCCCTCATCGCCGCCGGTGTCAAGGCTGTCTTCACCCCCACCGATAACACCGTCATGACCGCCGAGCTTTCCATCTACGAGACCTTTACCGAGGCAGGCGTCCAGCACTACACCGGCGCTGACAGCTTTGCCCTGAACGGTGCCTTCGTGGGCTACGGCGTCGATTACGTCCAGCTGGGCGAGGCTACCGCCGATATGGTGGTGGAACTGCTCTGCGACGGCAAGACCCCTGCTGACCTGCCTTTCCAGACCTTCGACAACGGCATTGCCACCATCAACACCGAGACCTGCGAGGCTCTGGGCCTCGACCTCGACACCGTGAAGAAGGCCTTTGCACCCTACTGCACCGAGGTCGTGGAAGTGACCACGGCGGAAAACTTTGGTTAAACCTCTCCGTCATTGCTTCGCAATGCCACCTCCCCTATCGAGGGGAGGCTTTGGCATTTCGGAAAGCTTTCTCTCTTCGCCAGAGGCTCCCCTCGGTAGGGGAGCTGTCGAGCGGTAGCGAGACTGAGAGGTTACACATTAAAATAAAAGGAGCACACCATGCTGGCGAGTATCTTTTCGCTCAACGTCATCCAGACCGCGCTCGAGCTGGGCTGCATCTACGCCCTCGTTGCGCTGGCTCTGTTTCTGAGCTATTCCATCCTGAATATCGCGGACCTGTCCACCGACGGCTGCTTCACCCTTGGCTGCGCTGTCGCCTGTCAGGTGGCGCTGACCGGCCACCCCTTCCTCGCCCTGCTGGCGGCGATGGCGGCCGGTGTGTGCTCCGGTTTCATCACAGCCTTTTTGCAGACCCGCCTCGGCGTCGAGAGCATCATGGCCGGCATCATCGTCAACACCGGCCTCTACACCATCAACTTGGCCGTGATGGGCTTCTCGTCCACCATGTCGCTGGTCAAGACCGATACCGTCTTCTCCATCGCCAAGAGCGCCCTGAGCTTCACGGGCGGCGGGTATAAGCTGGTGCTGGCGGCGGTAGTCATCGCGCTGGCCGGTGCCGCCATGGTGGGCTTCCTCGGCACCCGCCTCGGCCTCTCGATTCGTGCCACCGGCGATAACGCTGCCATGGTGCGTGCTTCCAGCATCAACCCCGCCTTCACCATCACGGTGGGCCTCTGCATCTCGGGCGCACTGACGGCCCTTTCCGGCGGCCTGCTGGCTCAGTACCAGAAGAGCTGCGACATCAACGTAGGCACCGGCATGGTGACCATCGCGCTGGCTTCCCTCATCATCGGCGAAACGCTGG
>OJPF01000442.1_pt1 | contig 25881 bp, 33 predicted proteins | sample 1598441 | NCBI WGS metagenome assembly OJPF01 (sample SAMN03922474, study PRJEB24848) | human gut metagenome | isolation source: stool sample | host: Homo sapiens | place: Germany | collected 2010-11 | reverse complement strand
ACCTCACTTTCTGTGGGTATTATTGGCATTTACACGGTTCGGTATTCAGACTCATTGCGCCCTCGGAATACCGTTCAAAGATTTCAACCACCAGCGGCGCGGTTTCAGGGTCTATAATCAGCTTCTGCGTCTGCTTGTCCAGCAGATAGCCGAGGGGAATCCCTCCGCCGTTGTTCTTGCCTTTGAGCGCATTTTCCTTTTGTCCGCGATGGATTTTCTCGGACAGTTCTGCAGAATAAAATTCGGCATATCCCTCCAGCATGGATTCCAGAATGATACCCTCCGGACCGTCGGAGATATGTTCTTTGGCAGAAACGACCTTTACACCGTTCTTTTTCAGAATGTGCTTGTAGTGTGCGCTGTCGTAGCGGTCACGGGAGAAACGGTCAAGTTTCCAGACAAGAACGATTTCAAAGAGTCCATTTGCGCTGTCCTTGATCATCTGCTGAAACTCCGGACGGTCGGCTGTCTTTGCGGACAGTGCGCGGTCGATATAGCTACCGACAACAGCCATTCCGTTTTGTTCGGCATAATCAGTACACTCGTGAAGCTGACCTTCAATGGACTCCTCCCGCTGGCTGTCGGAGGAATAGCGGGCATAAATTACTGCGTTCATTCTTCATCACCCGCACCGCTTTCCAGTGCAAGCTCGGTCAATTCACGAAGCTTGTTCTGCAGCAGTTTCTTATCAGGCAGGTATAAAGTGTAGTCAGATACTAAGGTGGGAGACATACTACGGCTGAGCGCATATTCTACAACTGCATCATCCTTGCTGGCGCAGAGAATAACACCAACACTTGGATTTTCATTCGGCTTTTTCACATCGCGGTCGAGCGCTTCCAAATAGAAGTTGATTTGTCCGATATGTTCCGGCTTGAATTTTCCAATCTTCAATTCAATTGGCACCAGGCAGGACAGCGCGCGGTTGTAGAACAGAAGATCAATATAGAAATCCTGCCCTCCGACCTGAACCCGGTATTCCTCGCCGATAAAAGTGAAATCCTTTCCGAATTCAAGAATGAACTGCTTCAGGTTATCCGTAATCGCCTTGCGGAGGCTGCGCTCGGAAAACTGTTCCGGAAGATCGAGAAATTCCAGTACATAGGTATCGAGAATGCTGCCGCGCACATCCTGCGGAACCGATTCGGGCATCAGCTTCTTGGATGAAAGCATGTAGCGTTCATAATAGGCACTGCTCATCTGTCGTTCCAACTCGCGCTTTGAATAATGCTCTTTCGCGCAGAGCGCCATATAAAAATGCCGTTCTTCCACAGTCTTAGAACCAGACATAATCAGCAGGTGATTTGTCCAGCTGATTTGTGTCACCAGTGGTGTCACAAATTCATCGTCCCTGTAAGTCTCGTAAAATTGCTTCATGCGGTAAAGTCCGCGGCGGTTGAAACCCTTGACACCGGGATTTTCTTTGGCAATGTATGCCGCAGCCTCATCAATAACTTTGTCTCCGAATTCAGAATCAGCGCACAGCGCAGACAGGTATTCGCCGACATTCAAATACATCTGAATCAGTTCCGCATTGACTGCTTTCAGTGCGCGGGTTCGGGCATTGTCAATGATGGAGATAATTTCATCAAACTGTCCTGTTTTTGGGGTTAATTCGCTGCTCATGCTTTCACCTCCCCAAGCATTTGCATCATCGCTTTCTTCAATTTCTCATTCATCGGAGATTCCGGATCAAAGTACATTTCTACAAATTGCGCAAGCTCTGGATTGCCCTTGCCAACCGGGGGCTTTGCCTGATACAGCCTGCCCTGCGGCTCATCGCAGCGGGCGAAGATATAATCCATTGAAACATCAAAATAATCCGCATATTTCCGCAAAAGCTCTACAGTCGGTGTCGCTTGTCCGTTTTCATACCGGTTGATACTGGACTGCGTGGAGCCGATCACATCGGCAAACTTTGCCTGAGAAAGTCCGATACTCTCGCGAAGGGAACGCAGCCTGTTACCCAGTTGTTTCATAAAAAACAACCTCCTTTTCGGGTTAAATATAGCCCTGAGCAAAACTCATCAAACCGCATAAATAAACGATTTAAGGGCAATTATTTTTGAATTTGTCACTAAAATATATAGAAACAGCCAACCAACTTTGGTATAATTAAATTGGAAACAAAACCACACGAAAGGGGTTGGCTGTTATCTATCGCCAAGAAATTTTACAGGACATCACATTGTTCACATCTGCACCGAAAGCTCAATTTTATGACAAGCTTTTCCTTAATCTCGATTTATCGGAATTTCCCGAATCTACCGCTAAAACAGGCAGAAACGGATTCTCAAAAAAAGCTTTACTTTGTGCTTTCATTGTTATGAAATGTGAGTGCTTTTCCTGCATTACTGATTTAGTTGATTATATTAACAACAATCTCATAATCGCATATTACTGCGGTTTTAACATTATGAAACCGCTTCCGTCCTACTGGACTTTCGACCGTTTCATAAGAAAACTTGATAACGCTCTGCTTAAAAAGCTTATGCGATCTCAAGTGCTGAATCTGTCCGAAATGGGTATTATCGGCACTTCATTCATAGCTCTCGACTCTACTCCCATAAGTGCAAATACTAAGCAGAATAACCCAAAATCTTTCGCTAAAAACAAGTTTGCAAAAGGCAATCAGCCTAAGTCTGACAAAGACTGCGGTTTGGGTGTTCATACCGCTTCAAATCAGCATAACGAGCGTAATTTTGAATACTATTGGGGTTACAAGAATCATATTCTGGTTGACTGCATTACAGGCTTACCAATCTTTGAAATGACAACTACTGCCGATGTTGCCGACAGCACTGTCACTCTTGATATTCTAAGCCAAACCAATGATTTTCTTTCTGTTAAGGAATGCACCTTTTTAGCAGACAAAGGTTATGATGTCAAAACAATTTACAATACTGTCAAAGACATTTATCACGGCGAATGCTTTATTCCCATCAACAAGCGTAACACTAATAATTCGAAGAAGCTTTCAACAGGTCATCCAATTTGCGAAGCCGGTCTCGCTATGCACAAAGACGGCAAATTCTCTGATAATGGCAGAACTCGTCAGAAATACTGCTGTCCGTTCAGACGATCTAAAACATCCTTCTGTCCTTGCAATCACAAGTGTTGGAACAATGGAAAGAAAAATCGTGGCTGTACCAAATATGTTACTCTTCCTGATGATTACAGACTTTCCATTGACCGTGAATGTGTTTCTTTCAAGAAAATCTACGCACTCAGAACTGAAGCCTAGCGTTACAACGCACGTTTCAAACAGACAGGTCAGGAAAGACTTTGGGTACATAGCTTCAACGCTGCTCAGAATTTAAACACCGTTGCTCATATCGCACTGCTTGCTGTTGCTTACGCCGCTGTTGTCACTAAAGCTGAATGCTCTTACCGTTCTCTCAAATCCGTCAAACGTATCGCTTAGCTTTTGTAACTTCATATTTTATCCAGATTTCAGTGCCTTTTCGCTGATGTCTGCTTTGCTGTGCCTTTTGGCTGTCAATTTGAGCTTTGTGCTTGAGTGGTACACATTTTTTCCTTGATAAGTTATGTGTTTTGCTCAGCTCTAGGTTAAATATAGTATAATCAAGATCCGGGATAATGTCAACCCGGATTTTGAAACTTTTGTGTGAATTTTGAATTCCGACTATTGCTTATCTATTGAGTATTTGTTGAATGATGTCGATAATATCTTGACCATAAAGGGTAAGCTGCGCTTCATCCAAACACCGCAATGCCTTCAAATCCTCCAGTGTTGTCGGAGCAAATTTTGCAATTCGATCACAAGAGACATTTTTGAATACTTCGTATGCCTTAATGCGGTTTAATTTGTATGTTTTGGTTCGATAAGCAACAAGCGACTCTTTGATTTCAGCCGAAACGCTTTCCGGAATATCGCTTTCAGAAGCTGCGTCAACATATACGACATTCACATATTTTTCTAACAGCGCTTCATTGCGGGAAATATCTTCCTCGGACGCTGTGTACAGGATTGAACCGAGCAATGCCAGATCATTTGCCGGTATCCCGTGGCGATACTCAAATTCGATTTGCTTGAAAACATAGGTTATATAATTGTTGTTGATTTTGGTGAAGTTGGAATAATTATTATACTTTTCCTTAAATGTTTTCAAGAACTCATATCCGGGCCTGTAAAACTTAGTGTAGCAGTATTCAAACAGTGCAAAAAACTGTTCCTTTTTCTCCAAATCAAGGCGGAAGATAGGATGATCAATATCATGCTGTGCAACTATTTCAAGTTTTTGCTCAGACATAACCGATGTTGTGATTTGGTTAATGACATTTTGACGATAGTAAATCTTACACACAACACCGATAATGGCTGTCATGAAGAACATCCCGTTATTTACGAGCCCCACCTTGTAAGGATCGGATCCATCATCGGTTTTCTTGATGTGATTTGCCCATAGTTTGTAAAAAGCTTTAATTTTCAAAAGATCACCGAGCAGTCCAGTGTTGTATTTCTTGCTGAACAACAAATGGTATCTTTCCTTGTTACCACAAATAGATGCTTTGCTGCCACGGGCGGTGCCAGGTTTCTGATAAACAAACGAGAGCAAAAATTGCCCTAATTCTTCGTTTGTTGTATTCTGCCATGCCGCAGGATATAGCTTTTTATTCACCTTTTCACCACGTTTGATCTGGCAGTAAATACCAGCATCGGCAAGCTGCTTTTTCAGCAAGCGCTGCTCAATACGGTTAGCAATCAAGTCTTTGTCTTTAATCGGCTTCTGTGTGTTGGTGGCCTCGGCTACATTAGCAATAAACTCCAGACGATCATCAACCGAATCGTACTTGTTTTTGATAATTTTGCACTGGATGTAAAAATCCTGCGCAAAATCTGTTTCACCAACAAGCTTTGTTGTTTGCCCGCCGTTGATTATGGAAAAGTTCTGGACAACGATGCTATCCCCTTCAATTAGGTAATCGTCACAAATAAGTATGACACCATTGTTATAATACCAAAAATTCTCCGGATGTTCCTGTATAGACTCAATGATATTTCCGTCGATTTTAGCATTCTTGACATAATATCTTAAATTCTGCGCAAATAGTCCTCGATAGCCATACTGCTCATAGAGATTCTTCAGGGAGCGTGCCGAGATATTAACAATCAGAGATTCTTCTGCCCCGAAACGCATATAGTTGTTTGGAGCATCGAGCTGAATAACTGCCTCATCCACATATTCCTTGGGGTTTTCGATTTCCATAATTTCATATTCAATATCCAACCCAAAAGAAATGTGATATGTAACATAATCTCGTTCAGGCTTCATCGATTGAATGGCGTTAATGATTGCCCGCTTGTTTCCAGCTGTTTTGGGGTTGTGATTAGTTATCAGACGAATTTTGAGCGGTCGCGTCGCCGATATTTTATATTCATCGTCTCGTAAAATGACACTCAATTCTTTGCGAACACTGTTCTTGTACTCTTGTGCAGCTATGACAGCAGATTCAGCATCCTTGAACATTTTTAAGATGGCGGGGAAATCAAAAGAATTATCATCAGAACAAATGGCAATAACTACGTCCACATCGCCGCTATCAGAATCCTGATCCGGATATATGCCCGTTATTCGATCCGAAGCGTTGGGACAATAGATGTTTCCCTGAATGATGTCGGATATTTTGCTGCTATCTGCGTTGAAATAGTGGTAATAGGCATAGAGATAGAGCAGTTTTTCGACACCCGAACAGTCCTCTACATCCTCATACGACATTCTCTTAAACTCGGAGACCAGATTGCTAATATACTTGTCCATGTCACTCATAACAAAACCCTCTCTATGCTATCTCTACAAACTTGTTCTCAAAACACGAAAATGGGATATTAGCGCTTTCCCATTGCCCCTCCAAATTGTTTGTGGGGATGTAAGGCATGACATCACTCGGTGAAATGATGGCAAGCATTTTTTTGTTCCCGAATAAACACCACAGATGGAACACATACGCTCTGCTCGTTAGGGCAACATTCCACTCATGGGATGTTATATGAAATTCCGCTTGCCCCAAGGCAAAGGTGGACGCTTTTACCTCAATGAGCAAGGGGCCTGAGTTGTCTTTGCTCATTTGTGATTTGATATCATATCCAGCCAAGTTGCTGTCGATAGACATCCATACAGGATCAGAATTTGTTCGATTTCTTTCGTATTTGATAGTATTCCGTTCACCGAGTCGCCCGGTTTCGCTTTTTGCTTGCTGGGTTTGCGTTCTGATTTGGATAGCAATTGTATCCCACCAACCAATAATTCCGGGATTTAACTTATCAGATAGCAAGCCTGCATCCGCAAAACACGCTTTCTCATCTTTGGACATAAAAATCGAAGCCTCGCGCCTACCGTAAGGAATACGATTCGACCATATGGGTGCACATTTCAATACATAATCTGTGAGCATTTGCCGCTTAAGGTCAACAAGCAACCCCTGTGTTTGAAGCCGTAAGAGTCCGGTTCCGCGCTTGGTCAAAGCCAACTCGTTTTCATTTTCAGAGACCCACCCACAATTGGACGAAAACGCAAAAATATCCTCAGCACTAATAGAGGCGATCTTAGAATATGCCAGCTCGGATAAAGACGAAAAAGTGTAGGTTTCTATGCGGTTAAGCAAAGCAAGTGCTGAAGCCAAAACATTCATAGATAATCTAATCATCTTGCCCACCACTAAAGAAATAATCTATAACGGCTTTTGCATCATCCGCTGTTAAGCTGTCGTAGTCTTCGGCTTCCTCATCGTAGTCTACGGAGCTTATTTCTACGCTTAGTGACGAATCCTCCAACGCCTTGGCCATTGTTTTCACCTTGAGTTCTAACCTAGTTCGAACAACCTGATCAATACTATCTTCGCACTCGACAAACTCAATTTGAGGTTTTGCATCGGGAGCAAGGCCAAGTCTATGGATACGATCCTCAGATTGCATATAATGGGCAGCATTGAACGACCGATCCAGATAAATAGCGTACTGGCACACCTTATGTAAGCTGATTCCTTCTGAACAGGCGGCAGGATTGGCAACCAACACTTTACAAGTGTCATCTGTATGAAAGCGCTTAATTTTTCCCTCGCGAGTATCAAAGTCGCTCTCATCGCCAGCATCGACACCACCATGGATAAATTCTGCGCCCAAATCGCTAAGTCTCAGTGCTATCAACTCAACATTTTGGACAAAAGATGACCATATAAGAACTTTCTTGCCCTCTGCAGCAAGTTCTCTGGCTCTGCGGCATACATAATCAATTTTGGGGCCGTCGGATGCAAGCAGTAGCGATCCCACTCTGCGGTCAAATGCATAGTCCATATCATTTGACAACAACGATGGATTAGAAACAAACTCCATAACCTTCATCACGCATTTTCCGATTCTACGTAGTTCATACCGTGATGAATCTGAAAGAACGGGGTTGAGTTGGCGTCGAATCTCTGATTTTAGGGTTTTATATATTTCTCGTTGCAGTTGTGTCATTGGAACTTGAACAACTCTGTGATCTAGCTTCGGTATGCCCAATTGCCCTTTAGTTGTTCGAACAAAAATCGGCTGAATTAGATCAATAACGGTTGTTTCAGATACATCTTTGGTCGGGTACAAAAACAAAAACTGTGAGATCAAATCCTTTGGACTCTGGGGCATGGGTGTACCGCTCATGATGAGTTTGCGCTTGGGTAAATGTGCCATCTCCAAAATTGCATCTGCCCGTTTGATCTGTTTTCCACCCTTTATTCGATGGCTCTCATCGAGGAACATATAAACATTTCCTGAAGAAAGCAGTGAAACAATTGTGCTTTTTACACGGGGAAGTTGATCATATGTAATAAGCATAAAACGAGGATTAGTCTGGAGAGTTCCCTGAATAGCAGTTTCTCCGCCTCGCAGACGAACAAATTCCCCATAGCTTTCTCCCATACACGCCTCTAACTGCTCATCCCATGCGCCAAAAGCATTTTTGGGTGCAACTACCAATAAGCGATCTGCATCTGTGGCGTTAAGAAAGAAAAATGCCAAAGCCTCCGTCGTCTTACCGGCACCGGGGACAGAAAAAGTTGCAGCCCCCGGTAAATGGGATATTTTGCTTAGGTTGTGAGATTGGTTATTTGTCAGGGGTCTCTTAAAACCAATAGCTGAAAGATAGTGAGTAATATCACTTTCGCTTCTACCAGAAAGCGATATTGCAGCGTTGTACGAGGTGTCGTTTGCTGTTTTCAGCATGGTTTTGGCATTTTCAGAAAAGATCACCCTATATTGATCACGATGCGCCGAAAAGTATTGCCCAACGAAACCCTTAACGGAAAGGAAGTATCTCCACGGAAAAGTAATGCTCCATTCCGAATAAGACACAACACTCATTGGCAAATAATCGCAGATAAAGCTATAGAGCGCTTTCCACGCTGATTTATTCGAGGAGTCGTTTGAAATATTGACTTGTTCGGTATATGCCAAATAATCAATCCGAATGTCCATATTACTTAATCCAATCTCTGAGTGCGGCACAAGCGCCCTCAATGTTATCGAGTTGCTTACCGACACCGTCCTTACTCATTGCATCATCTAAATTAGACACTGCATTTGTCAATAGCGTAGCTGCCTTCATGACTTGATCAAAAACAAAGCTTTTTTTCTTCTTTTCTTTTTCAAGTTCATCTGTTGTATCCAGCACGGATTTTACTGTCTGTGCAACAAGCGTTGGATTATCAGCCAATCGAATACCAGCAGCTATTTGGGAGTTCGTTGTATTCTCGCTGATGGCATCACCGCTGGTCAGTAACGCCAGGTCATCTTCTTCGCTATTCTGAACAGTAATGCCGAAAACTTCCTGTAGCTTCGGAGCAATGACCGATAGCGCAGAAACCACTTTGGGGATTTGCTTATACAGTCGGTCCCCAACTGCAGGAGTTTGAAGCATTGCTTTCGAGATTTCCTGAAACAGTTCTTTATCACCGGGGTTAGAAATGTTCTTTCGTCCGATCACAATCTGCTTGAAAGCATATTCCTGCTTGTCAACAAGCATCCATTCGTCCGGATGCCCGATAGACTCCAAATATTGAGCAGCATAATTGTAGCACTCTATGTATGTATTGATTTCTTCAGGCTTTTTATTCTGTTTGTCAGCTAACACGCCAATATCCATACCTAAATCAAATTTTTCCTGATAATCAGCTGCGATTGCGTGCCACACATATTCTGCCTTCATATCAGAGTGAATCTGCAGGGCAACTTCCAAATCATACATTCCTTGCGGGTCACTATCAGGTAAAACTGCCACACGAATAGTTTGAAAATGAGCATATTTACTCTTGTTATTATAGTACAGTTCACGCCAAACGCAAAGGCGACGGTTGCCGTTGACAATAATTCCATCTTTAGAGCAAATCAACGGTTCTGTTTGCTGTAGCTTATCGTTATCCTTGAATGTTTTCAGCAAATTCTCTTTATCAACAAGAAGTTTTAATACCTGATGCTGGTTTTCTTGTGCTTCTATAGAAAAGGGGTCACTCACAAATAAGTCCCTCGGAAGATTACGGTGTTGTGCTAACCACTGCTTTTGCAAACTCTTCGTGCGGATATTTTCAATACGATACACAAGCATTTCGATAGGAACTTCGATCACGGGAAGAGGACGATACTTTCCGCGATAATCGATTTGATACTTTTCCCCTGTCTGTGAATTGTTGATAGCATCGGCAATTGCCATCGTGCGCTGCATATTAGGGTATCCAAACGAATATGTAAACTCCATTATTCTGCCTCCGTTCCATCGAATCCAATCACGACAATTGGCATCGTTATTACTTGACTAAAAATTGGTAATTCTCTAATCAAGCGTTCATAATTTGCCATATTGGATCCGAGTTCTTTTGCTGTTTTAATCTGTGGAATAAGAATGATTCCTGCAGTTATATTTCCTTTTGTGTAGAGGGTCTGCAATTTCAAAAGATCCGCATAAATGCGCCCTACATTACCGGTTTGAAAACATAATCCAATGCCTTTCAAATATGATGAAATTGTTATCCGGGAAGTTGCATCCAAACGGTACTCGCCAGTCCAACCTTCTTTTTCTAATCGCTCTCGTATGGATTCCTTGAGGTTTGCCACTGTTTTTTTGGATAACACAGGGTTAATATCCCAAATAATTTTTTCCACATCAGCAACAATGACATTAGGAACGACTTTAAGACCGCTACGATGCTCATATATCTGCGTTCTCATTGTTTATCTCCTTCCATTCATCAGGAATCTTTGAAAGAGCGCTAGTCTTTGCATCATAAATTGGTTTGTCATAAGGACGATATCTGATGCTTCCAGCAACTGTCTGCTCCAAACGATCTTTACCCTGATTGATGTAATCTTGCATAATTTCACAGCCCCAGAACTTTCGCTTATGCAACAACGCAGCGACACCAGAAGATGCAACGCCAGAAAATGGGTCAAAAACCAAATCGCCTTCATTAGTCAACGAAAGGACTAATCTCTCAATCAATCCGACCGGGAACTGGCATGGATGGTTGGTTTTTTCAACATGGTTACCTTTTACATTCGGAACTTCCCAAACGTCCTCGGGATTTTTCCCTTTCGGATTTCCAGACAACTTGCCTTTGTTCTCACCTCGATAGCTGCGCTTACCTGGATATTTTGCTGGTACTCGAACATCATCGAGATTAAAGGTGTAAGTATCCGATTTTGTGTACCACATAATGACCTCATACCGTCCGCTAAATCGATTCTTGTTATGAAGTCCATGGCCAAAATGCCAGATTATACGGTTGCGTAAATGTAAATTTAATTCCTTAAAAATCGGGGCAAGCTCAATATCAAGCGGTGTAATACTGCCATTTTCAACATAATTTCCAACTTGCCAACATATGCTGCCATTATCTTTGAGCCGAGGATATATCTTTTCGATGATCCTTTTTTGCCATGCCACATAATCGGCTAGAGGAATTTGATTTTCATACTCTTTGCCTATGTTGTACGGTGGCGATGTAACAACAAGGTCAAATAGCGGTTCTCGAGGAAGCGCGTCAAGAAAGCGTTCAACATCCATTAAAAACAACTGCGTAGTATTTATATCTGGTAATGTACCAGCCTGTATTTCTGAAATTATATTTATTGGCATAATGTTTGTACCTCCAAAATGAAAGTTTGTTCTTGAACGCCTTCTGACGATTATTGTCGTGAGAATAGACGACACAGGACGAGCGTAGCCAAGGGATAAGTGCCCCATTCGCACCCGCGAAGGGTAGTGCTCGTCACGATTTCGAGTCAGAGTCGCTGTTTTTTTACGACTCAGTTTATTCATCTCACTTCTGCTTGATATATTTTCCGCTCTTGATTCTTGCATCTGCGGGCTTTGGCTCATCGTTGGGAATTGCCCATCTGTTGCCAATCTTCACTGCACCCGGTATACGATCCTCGCTGCACAAAATCTGTATGCGCCGCGCCGAGATACCCCATCTCTCAGCTGTCTGCGGGACAGAAAGATACTTCATTACGCAGTCCTCCAAGTCTGAACTTTTGACGAGAACGTCAATACGCAAATATAATAATTCAATATATATTATAATCCGATTAGCGAATAAAATCAAGAGGTTTTCCACAAAGTTCATAAAGTATTTTCAAAATCGGATAACGAGGGTTTGGGGAATCCCAACAAGATAAAATGAGCGCAGAGGCTGCAAAGCCGAAATGCTCATTTTTGCCGTGTGTACGGACACCGGCTGTGCTTGCTATTCTCTCAAATCTCATATCCACAGATATGTATGCGCTCTCGCTGTTCAAAAAACGAGAGCGCATTTCTTATTGAAATTTTCTTGTAACGGCGGACAAATGCGAAAAAAATGTCCGTTGTAGTATGAGAGGCAGCACAAAAATGATATTGTCAATATAGCTTTACACATTTCACTCAAAAATTTTGAGCAACAGTGCAATGGAATAAATATCCACGTAGCGTAGCGAAGTGGATATTTATTCCATTGCGGCGGCCGCAGATTTGCCCTTCTTATCCGAGTAATATCTGCGGCGCTTCTCTGCCGGAGGCATTCCGCCAATGGACGAGCATATCCGGCGGTTATTCCAATAGCTCATGTAGTAGCACCAGATCATTGTTTTCAGCTGTTCTGTCGTGTAATCCGTACTTCTTCTGCCACGACTGTAAAACAGCTCGTTCTTCATTCGTGTAACCAGCCCACGAATGCTTTCGCAGTGGGCGTTGTCATGACATCTGCCTCCGGCGCTGTTCATGCTCTGCTTTACTCCACACTCGTTCAGCATGGCTCTATATGAAGCGCTTGTGTACTGGCTTCCGCGGTCGGAGTGGAGTACCGCACCGCAAAATTCGGGATACGCTGACGCTGTATTTTCGACAGTTGCAGCGCATAACTCGGCTCTCATATTGTCGTCCATTGACAGCCCGATTGCAGTCAGGTCGTAACAATCAAATATCGCCGACACACATAGCTTGCCATTTTTAGCTTTGACTTCTGTGATATCAGTTACGCATTTGCTGAAAGGCTTGTCGGATTTAAAATCACGTTTCAGCAGGTCGTCTGACTTTCGCGCTTCACGGTCCGCCTTCGTTATTCCATTCGGCTTTCGGTTGGGTCTGTGCGTTATTCCGATGGCTGTCATTACGCGGTATACCGTGGCTTCACTTGGTATTCCGGAATCTGGATATTTAAGGAGCAGCGCCTTATGCATTCGCTCCCTGCCATATTTATCGTTGCATTCGTCCTCATGCAGTATCTCCATCATTTTTGCCGCCAGTTCTTCGTGTTTCCAGGGTTTATTACGATTTTTCAGATAATCGTGAAATCCCTGGCGTGTCACTTTCAGTGCTTTGCAGCAGAATGAAATTCTGCCTTTTGCGCCTCCTTCGCAGGTTTTGAGCGCAATGAACTTCATTCGCTCCTGCTTGTTTACTTCCGACGGCTCGCGGCGAAAAAAGCTGCCGCCTCATTCAAGAAATCCCTTTCCTCCTGAAGCCGCTTGTTTTCCTTGTTCAGCCGCTTTACCTCGCTTCGCAGCTGCCGGATCTCCTCAGCCAGGCTCATTGCGTTTTCGGGGGTTCGCTCCTCGATGTCCAGGTCGCCGTTCTTTGCCGCCTGCACCCACCCGTACAGCGTTCCGTACGGTACCTTAAGTTCCTCGCTGGCTCGCTTTACTCCTATTTCCAGCGCCAGCTTTACTGACTGCTCCTTGTAGCTCCTGTCGTATTTCTTTGCTTCTGACATGTCCTTCACCCTCCTGGTTTTAGTATATTCTTTTGAGCGTGGGGTGTCAAGTTTTATTATACAACATCAATATCAGTGGCAGCAGGCTAGACATTGTACAGCTTGCGGGTTCACTCAATACAGAAACATATAAAACCGTTTCATTAGAGTTGAGAAATAACCGCTTTCCGGCAGAATTACCTGAATAGCAACTGACCACGGCAGTTCGAAAGAGTTGTCGGGGTTAGTTGTTATTGGAGATTACCGAAAAAGCCACTAAATAATTCAGAGTAGCAAAAAGAGGACGGCTGATCAACCGTCCTCAAATCTGCATATAAGCGCGAATCCGTTCCTTACGAAACGGAGTTCGACGCTTTTGACTTTGGTGGAGCCGAGGGGAATTGAACCCCTAAACTGTCGCATTCCAATGCGGTCTCAGAGATTTTTGTTGTCTATTTGTTGTCTGATTTTACAGAGGGGCTGTCCGTTCCCCTCGGAATTTGCGTGTTTGGAAGCAACATTTTCTCTCTTAATTCCTTTGCAAATTCCTCCATCGCTGACGGAAATGTATGCTGATAAACTCTCTCTATCATATCGGTTGAACTGTGCCCCATAAGTTCCGCAATGTATTTTTGTGGAAGTCCCATCAGCAGGCATTTACTCGCAAAATGGTGACGGAGCGCATGGAAATTCAGTGCTTTATCTATTCCCTGCTTATCCCGGAAAGTAGTCCACGCTTTGCTTATCTGCTGCCCCGTCATTGAGGTAACATGACCCTCGTGGCTTTCAGCTTCTTTTATCAGGTAATCGTACACGTCTGCTGAAATCGGGACTTTTCTGTATCCGCTCTGGCTTTTCGGGGCTTTGTATGCCTGACCGTCTACCCCGGCTACTCTGGCTTCACGAACGTAAAGATAATCTTTTTCAATGTTCTTTACAGATAGCGCCGCGATTTCACTCTCTCGCAAGCCGCACTGAGTTGCAAGCAGAAATGGCAACTGTAATTCATCGCCGGATATCAGTTCCATTATGTGACTTACTTCCATTTCATCGGGAACGTATATATCTTTCTTTGTCAGCGGTGGCAGAGAGGTATGCAGAATAAGTTCCGGGCGGTTCACTTTAAGAACAGCCGATATAAGCCCATGCGCATTTCTGCACGTTTTGGGGCTGTGGTCTTTTGCGAACTCGTTCATCTCATATTGTATCACATCTTGATTGAGTTTGTCAACAGGCAATTTCATAAGCCCCGGAAGATATTGATTTCGTACAACAAGATACCCTCTTATGGTTGATGGGGAAGATATTGCGCACCTGTTCTCAATGTACCTTGTCATTGCTTCACCAAGTGTGATTGTCTCCGCCTTTTCCTTGACTTCTCTCAGCTCCGCTTCGGCTTGTGCTATCTGGCGCAGGAGTTCATTTTTATCCCTGCCGGAAAAACGCTGATACTTCTTTTTTCCATCAGCGCTCTTCCCAAGATACACTTGAATAGAATACCACTTATACCGCTTGACCCGCCCGTTGACCTTTTCGGAGCGGGTTTCTTCTTTGAAATTGTAGTCTGCCATGATTCCACCTCTTAGAAGCAGTCTTTGCACGGCGTGTAGCCGTCCTCTTCTGCCTCCGCTATCGTCTTTTCTATTACATCGCGGCCTACGATATGCCGACAGTCTGCCTTGTGGTAGCGTTTGCCGGACTTGGTTATGTAGACCGTTTCGCTCTGTGGTTCATCTTCTGGTTTACTGGTAGTTGTTGCCTGGGGTGACGCCACAGCGGACGTTGAACTACTCGGCGCTGATGTTTCTGCGGGAGCTTCAATAGTGAACGCCGGCGATTCGCTCGCCGTGCTGCTTACGTTGCCTGGGTTCCCTTTTCCGGCAAATGCGTATATCATCAGCATGCCTATAACGGCGAACGCCGACACCGCAATGCTGACAGCAACTATGTTGACACGCTTCGTGCGCTTGCGATACTTCACGGCGGGGAGCCGTTCGCAGAGCGCCTTTTCAATCTCCGTTTCCGGCTCTCGGATATTATCGCAGTGCCGCAGAGCCTGTTCGGCGGTCAGTCCGAAGCGTTCAAGCTGGTGCGCACTCTTGATCCCCAGCGCGTACATTACGCAGGACGGTGCGAGCATTTCCGCTGCGAAGTCGTCGGCTTCGCGCTCCTGCCGGGCTGTTTCCTCCGGCGACGGTGTTATGCCTAACACATTGTTTTCCGCTGTGTGTTTCAGCACGATGTGACCGAATTCGTGCAAAATACAGAAAAGTTTGTGCTCATATGAAAGGCTTGCCCGAAACAATATAACATTCTGCTTCCGGTGTATCAGAGTAAACGCCGGGTATCGCTCCGCCGTTTCTTCCGCGCCGCAGGCTTCGATTAGCTCCTTTCCCTCGTCGTATGTAAGCAGGAGCCAGCCAGAGAACTGCGCTATTATCTCCGCTTTTCGCATTGTGAGCGGCAGCTCTGATACTCCGTGTTTTACCAGCAGGTGGTCTGCTTCGTTAAGAATGTTTCGGTTTGTCATGGTGTGATTTCCTCCAAAATAGTTTGATGTACTACTATTCTGTATTAAAACCGCCTATGATGTCAATTAGCCACAAGATGTCAATGGTTTAATACCGTGAAAAAATATTAGATGAGCCCTTTTGCTTTGAGGGCTTTTTCTATTGCCGCGTCCAGCGCCTTGCTGTCAACGGTCAGTGTTTCTGCGCCGCCGAACGCGGCTATGTTCTTGCTTATTATGTTGGGATTTTTCAGTTCTTCCATTTCGGCTGCGGTGACTATGTAGGGATAGTCGGTGTTGCCTATCAGGTAATCCACCGAAACATTGAAATACACTGCCAGGGCTTGGAGCTTCTCTACGGAGGGCACCGAGCCTTTTCTTATGTTGTCGTAAAAACTACGTCCTACTCCGCTTTCTTCGTATGCGGTTCTAGGCTTTATTCCTCTTTTATCGCATAATTTCTGTATAACGTTCTGTAATCTGTCGAAATCCATAATATACTCCTAGTTGTTATTTATTGGAATATTGCACTAATTCAACAGGGAGTTTTTGTGTTATACCACAAAATGCGTAAATTTCTGAATAATCTCTTGACAATTTCAGAAATTTACGCTATACTTGTCTTGTAAACAAAATTCACAAAAAAATGTAAAGCAAAGCTAGCCGTTCTGCGATACGTTTTTTTCAAAACAGCCTGTGATATTAAGTTGCTAACCACTCTTAATATTAACACATCATCGCTGTTTTGTCAAGTAATCTTGGGTGAAATTTTTGTGAACAAAATTCACAAATGGAAGGCGGTGGAAACATCACAGCAAAGGAAAAGGCGTTTGTTATCAAGGCTCGCAAACGCATGGTGACTGTCGGCATGAACGACCGGGAACTCGCGGAGAAGCTCAACATCTCCCGGTCGTACCTGTCGATGATATTTTCCGGCTCGCGCGCTATGACAGAGGAAATCAGAGAGCGCATACGGCTGGTGCTTAACATCTGAGCCTGAACACACGGCAAAACAGGAGAATTTTATGACCAATGAAAAGAAGCAGCAGATAATCGAACTGCTGAAAGACAAGGAAGTTGCCGATTCAATCGGCGTGATGTCCGAGGGGCTGGTGAAGCTTTTCGAGAGCATTCCTGCGGACGAGCCGGAGGAGAAGAAGCCGTATGACCCGGGGTTCTGGATGCCGAAAGCTGACGAGCGGTATTATGAAGCCTTTGTCGGCAAAGACATGATTTACGGACTTGGCGTGGGAGCGGAGAACGGTGTAGCCTACCCAGACAATTGCTGGAAAACCAGCGAACGCGCAATTCAGGTCGGGAAGAAAATAAAGTTTCTCATGCTGGTTGAGCGGATACGCGATGTAGTGAGAAGGCGCCCTGTAGATGGACTGTCTGACGGCTTATGGGTAATTACCGTTAACGAAGGCAACTTTGACTACGTGGGAGTTGATGAGTTACATGGTAGACCTTATGCAAGTTCTTTGTTTTCTGGCAGCGATATAGCCCAGAAAGCCTGCGACATTCTCAACAAAATGAAAGCCGACGGTCAGCTCGACTGGCTTTTCAAGTAAGGCGGTGGACGAATGAACACACTGACATTCACCGTCCCGAACGTCCGGGAGCCGCAGTACCGCGACAAGCGCACCATTATCCGGATAACGCCAAAGGCGTATAACATCCTGGAAGATATTTCAGCTCGTACAGGGCTTGCGATCTCATACATCGCAAGCGAGATGATAGTCTACGCAAACCAGCACACGGAAATCATTCCGGCATACAAGGAGGAAGAAAACGATGATTAAGGTCGAATCGCACAACGGCAAAGCAAATACTTCAATTGGGGGCAACGCAGTAACCATCATGGCAGAAACATGCTCGGTTATCCGCGCTCTTGGCACTCTCATGGCGGAGAATAGCAGCATGACATACCGTCAGGCAGTCACGAAGATTCTCACGCTTATCACTATAGCTTTGCAGGAGACTTCCGATGAGGGCTAACGTGGACAAAACCGGGAAGAACATCATGACGAACATTTCCCTGCTGTGTGCGGCACGCGGAAAGACCCGGGACGACATCATGCGCATAGCGGGTATTAATTCCCGCAACACTTTCAGCTCCCGCCATGACAAGCCCGGCAACTGGACGCTGGGACAGCTTGTCCACATTGCGTCCTATTTCAATGTAACGCTGGAGTGGCTTTTCTCTGAACACTCCGTGGAGGTAAAAAGCGATGGGAAGTAGATTTTACATCGACATCGAGCAGGCGAAAGCGCGGATAAGCGAAATCGGGCTTGCTAATGCCGCGCGGGAACTCAACATCAGACCCGGCACGCTGGCAAACCGCGTGAGCGGCAAAACAAAGAACCCCGAGAAGCTTGACATGGAAATATGCCAGCCGCCGCACAGCTGCTTCGAGTGCCCTTACTCAGACTGCATACGGAACGGCAGGAGGTTTATAACCAGCCCCACAAAGGAAGAAGTGGAGTTTATCCACAACTCCGGGATATTCAAGTATGGAGGTAATCTGAATGCTGAAACATGTTGATGAGTGCGTAGGCTGCCCGCCGGAAAAAGGCTGCTTGGGCAGTGCATGCCCGAATCGAAACGTTCCGCGCTGGTTCTGCGATGAATGCGAAAACGAGTTCGAACGCGATGAACTCAGAGTTTTCAATGGCAAGCAGCTTTGCTATGACTGTCTCTGTGAGGAAGCGTGGCTCAGTGCCGAGGAACCGGAGGACGAATCGTGAAGATAAACGTTGAACAGACGATAAAACGCCGGATATCCGAGAAGATATCCGCTGAAATGGATCTCAAGCGCACGACATGGGAGATACTCACGCTGGAAGCGCTCCATAATGAGTTCGGTTTCGGCATGGACAGGCTGAAAAGGTTCACGGACGCACTACAGGCAAGCTACGATGAGTACACGCGGCAGGCCGAACTCACTGACACATACAAGAGCTTTAAGGCCACAAACGATGACGTGGCGCTGATAAACGCTATACGCGGTCTGCGCTCCTATGGAATTGACTATCGCAAGCTGCTGAATGTCGAAGGACTTTTCCTCGATGTTGACGGCAAAAAGGTGTCCGTGGACGCTATGATAGAGAAGATGGAGGAACGATGAAAGTTTTACCCTACATAATCGCAATGTTCGCGGGCTTGTTCGCGCGGACGATAGCTGCTTCACTTGGCGGCATTGACTACACGATGGACGGTCACGACTTCCTGATGATGATCCTGGCGATAATCGCCGTGTGGTCGTTCAAGGGCGCGTTCCTGCCGAAAAGAAAGAGGGTGAGCGGACGTGACAACAGAAGATAAGCTGGACAGGCTTAACGAGATGTGCCGTTCAACGCCTGACTGCGCCGATTGTAACATATATCGCGCCGGTCTCTACTATCTTTGCGTCGCATTTACATTTGAAACCATGGGCGATAAAAACGTAAACCTGCTTTACAGCACCGCTTTCCTGAAAGACGTTCCCACCGGTTCTGCGCCGGATAACGTCAACCACCCCGCGCACTATCAGGGCGCGCATGAATGTATTGAGGTAATGCAGGCGATGTTCGGCATTGAAGCCGTCAAGGCGTTCTGCCGCTGCAATGCGTTCAAGTACCGTTTCCGTGCTGACAGGAAGAACGGCGAGGAGGACATCAAGAAAGCGGAGTGGTATGAGGATTATCTCATGAAGCTCTGCGATTCTGAGAGAAAGGAACACACATGAAGATAATAGAACCCAGTGCAAAGCTGGTCAGAGGCTATGAGGACAAGCCGGAGGAACTCATAGAACTCTGCGGGCGTATTTGCTACGATTCGCAGGACAAGATAGCCCCCGGCACAGCGCAGAAATTCTGCGAGAGGCTGAAGAGGAGCGGTCACACAAGCGTTTTCGAACACGCAAATATTGTGCTTAAAGTAAGTAACAGCACCAGTATAGCTGTTGAACGCATAGCTAACAGTTACGAGCGCGCAACCCGCTTACCAGCGTTTTTACGTTTTGACAAGATAGACGGCTGCAGACACAAGCATCATTTTGTGTCTGGAAATGTCAGAGCATGGAACACGGTGTTTGACTACACAAGCAAGCTATATGATTCGATCCCTATGTGCGTAATCGAAGCGTTAAACGCTTATCCCACGCTGTTCGATGTCGAGCCGTGGAAAAAACAAGCAAACACTTACAAAATTTATAACGTCCGCGACCCGCATGGTGGCAAAGAGTACAAAGCAAATGTTATTCCACCCAGCCAACTGCCGAAATGGGCGTATGAGCAGCACACAACGGCAACATTTCTTATTACCTGCGACCGTGGAATATCGCATGAGCTTGTCCGGCACAGGACAGCCAGCTTTTCGCAGCAATCAACGCGGTACTGCAAGGCTAACAAAAGCGGTGAGATTGAGATAATCAAACCCAGTGATGGAAGTGTATCCGCTGAGAGTTTGCTAGACACACTGGGCGATGTTAACGAAGCCTACAATGACGCGTTGGAAGTTGGTATAAGCCCTCAGACGGCGCGGTGTGTTCTCCCGACCTGCCTTGCAACAAGGCTCTACATGACCATGACGCTTGAACGCTGGCGGGATTTCCTTAAGCTGCGGACAAGCCCGGCCGCTCACCCGGATATGAGAGTTATCGCGGAGCAGATACAGCGGCAGCTTTTTCCTGATGAAATCGGTGACAGCAATGCCGACTAAAGAGGAGTTAAAGCAGTTGCAGGCGCTCCCGCTTGACTTGAAGATAGCCCGCACGCAGCAGCGCATTCGTGAATGGGTGCGGCACTACGGTGTTAATGGGGTTTATATCTCCTTTTCCGGTGGCAAGGACAGCACAGTGCTGTTACATATCGCACGTGAGATTTACCCTGAACTGGAAGCGGTGTTCGTGAATACCGGGCTGGAATATCCGGAGATACAGAAGTTTGTTCGGGACTTTCCAAATGTTAGGGTGGTTTATCCCAGAAAGACGTTCAAGCAGGTAATGACTGAGTATGGATATCCTCTGATATCCAAGACAGTTTCTCATAGCGTTGGAGTGCTGCGGCGCAATCCCGACGGCAGAGTGGCACATAACTTATTTGCCCCCGAAAAACGCGGGCCGTTTGCAATGTTCAAGTGGAAACCTCTTGCAAGCGTGGATTTTTGTTTGTCAGAAAAGTGCTGCGACTTCACCAAAAAGGAGCCGGCGCACAGATATAGCAGACAAAGTGGCAAGATGGCAATAACTGCGCAAATGGCTTGCGAAAGCGCCATGCGCGAAACCCAATGGCTGAAATCCGGCTGCAACGCCTTTGATAACGAAACTCCGGTCAGCAACCCGATGAGCTTCTGGATAGAGCAGGATATACTGCTTTACATCAAGAACCATAAAGAAGAAATGGTGCAGGAAAGAATCGAAAATATTGAGAAGTGGTACGGCTGCCCGCTGGAGGAGATTGTTAATTCGAAAACAGGCGAGCCTGCATATCCTCCGCGCGAGGAGATGACGCCAATTTGCGAAGTCTACGGTGATGTAGTTTACGACTGCGACGAGCCGGAACAGGAACGTTTCTCTGACGTAACCACTCTTAAACTCAAAACGACCGGCTGCTCCCGGACAGGGTGCATGTTCTGCGCTTTCGGCACTCACCTTGAGAGGGGCGAAACGCGCTTCCAGCGGCTTGCCAGAACGCACCCTAAGCAGTATGCGTTCTGTATCGGGGGAGGCGCTTACGACCCGTCAGACGGGCTCTGGAAGCCTAATGAAGATGGACTGGGGCTCGGACACGTTTTCGATGAACTCAACAGCGTTTACGGAGAGAATTTTCTGCGGTATAAGCCGTTGGACAAGGACGAGGAGGACAAGTGATAACAGTAAACGAGTTGTTTTCCGGCATAGGAGCACAGAGAACCGCGCTTGAACGCGCCGGAATAGAACACAAGGTAGTCGGTATCTCCGAGATAGACAAGTATGCTATCAAATCGTATGAAGCTATCTACGGCGAGACCCGGAACTACGGCGATATCAGCAAGGTGGACAAGCTCGATTACGCCGATTTCTGGACATATTCGTTCCCCTGCACGGATATCTCCGTTGCAGGACAGCAAAAGGGCATTGTCAAGGGTGAAACACGCAGTGGACTGCTGTACGAGGTTCAGCGGCTGTTAGAGGTTGCTGTACACACACACACACAACCGAAGTGGCTCATGCTTGAAAATGTGAAGAATCTGGTCGGGAAGAAGTTCAGAGCGCAGTTCGACGAGTGGTGCGATTGGCTTGACGGTATCGGCTACAATACATACTGGCAGGTGCTGAACGCAAAGGATTACGGCGTGCCGCAGAACAGAGAGCGTGTGTTTGCAGTGTCTGTCCGCAAAGATATAGACGATGGCAATTTCCGATTTCCGGAAAAGGCGCCACTTGATGTCAGGCTTAAGGACATTCTGGAGGGCGAAGTTGACAAAAAGTTCTATCTGTCGGAAGCTCAGCTGCAATCTATGGCCATGAGCTCCTACCGTCAAAAACGGGACGCGATCCAAAACGAAGTGCGTTGTACTTTGGCTGCACGTGATTATAAAGGGGCCAAGTGCGTAGTGGTCGCGAATCTCAACCACTACGGCAACGATCAGATGAACCGCGTTTATAGCACGGGCGGTATTTCGCCCACTATAACAGCAGTTTCCGGCGGTGGCAGAGAACAGAAAATACAGCTACACAATTCCCGCGTTCGCAGGCTCACACCGCTTGAATATTGGCGGCTCATGGGCTTCACAGATGAAGCATTCCGCAAGGCTGAGGCAGTATGCTCGAACAGCCAGCTGTACAAGCAGGCAGGCAACAGCATAGTCGTTGATGTGCTTGTGGGAATATTCAAAAATCTATTCAGGGAGGACTAAATGGCAGAAACAAGCAAGATATATTCGGCTCTGTCGGCGATAATGTCGGAGTGCCCGGCGATAAGCAAGAGCCAGAAGAACCAGCAGCAGGGGTTCATGTATCGCGGCGTTGACATTGTGATGAACGTACTCCAGCCGCTGATGATAAAGCACAAGGTGTTCGCGGTTCCGGAAGTGCTGGACAGCCAGCGTCAGGAACGCGTAACGGCAAAGGGCGGCACGCTAAATTACACCATACTCCGGGTGAAGTACACATTCTATGCGGAAGACGGTTCGAGCGTTTCAGCGGTCGTTCAGGGTGAGGGCATGGACAGCGCGGACAAGTCCAGCAATAAGGCTATGTCGGTGGCATTCAAGTACGCGTGCTTCCAGGTGCTGTGCATTCCCACGGAGGAAATGAAAGATCCTGACGCGGAAACACCGCCGCATAACTCGGCAGTCCTCCAGTGTGCCGACTGCGGAGCGGCTATCAAGGGTTCCGGAGCGTTCAACGCGCAGCAGATAGCGCAGAGGGCGGTCGATATGTTCGGCAGGCAGCTTTGCGTTGAGTGCGCGAAGAAAGCAAAGGAGGGCGCGGGAAATGGCTGACGCGTTCAAGGCGATTTACAAGTGCCGCTTATGTGGCGAAGTCTATACTTCTCTCATTATGAACGGAAAAGGTGCGGTAATAGCGTCAGCATACCGTTCGTTGGAATCATTAAGAGAAATCCCCGCCGGGGACCCTTTTGCGGCAATGAACGACTTACACATATGCAAGGACTGCAGCGTTGGAATATCTGATTTTGTGGGGTGGAAGCGCGAATGATACTCGACAACACCACCTACTACACTCCCGAAGCCAACGCGGAATACATGAGCTGTTCGCAGTTCAAGGCGTTCCTGCACTGCGAAGCCGCCGCAATGGCTGAACTCACCGGGGAAAGCCGTCGCGAGGACACTACGGCGCTGCTGACCGGCTCTTACGTTGACGCGTTCTACGAGGGAACGCTTGACCAGTTCCGCGAACAGCACCCCGAACTTTTCAAGAAGGACGGCACTCTGAAAGCGGAATACCAGACTGCCGAAAGTGCTATCGAACGCACCGAAGCAGACCCGCTTTTCACCGAGTACATGAGCGGCGAGAAGCAGCGGATATTCACCGGGGAAATCGGCGGTGTTCCTTACAAAATCAAGGTTGACAGCTACCGCGAACACCTGATGATAGTTGACCTGAAATGCGTCCGCGACTTCGAACCGGTATGGAATGCGGAAACGCGCCGCAAGGAGCACTTCATCGAATACTGGGGATATCACACCCAGGGCGCTATCTACCGCGAAATAGTCAGGCAGAACACTGGGGAAACACTCCCCTTTTACATTGCGGCGGTCACAAAGGAAAAGTCCCCGGACATCGAGATTTTCAGCGTGCCGGACGAAGTGCTTGACGAACAGCTTGAAATCGTAGAGCAGTTGTCACCGAGATTCGCAGCAGTGAAGCGTGGAAAGTTCGCCCCACAAAGGTGCGGCAAATGTGCTTACTGCAAGGCGACAAAGGTGCTGACCGCCCCAGTGGATTACCGCACGGATAACACAGAGCCATTCTGATTGCAGTGTTTTGCAGTTATCAGAAATCTATAATTCAGGAGGAAAACATGGTATATCCGCAGATGAATCACATCGAACGCCCGGAGGGAATAATCATCAGCAGCGCTATCCAGGTAGACGTTGACGGCGATAAGCGTACATGCTCCGCTGTTCCCGGCGGGACGCTCGACAGCGTGATAGACGACACCACGGCACTCATCGAGTATGTCGGCACAGAGAAGACCACATACCTTTTCTGCACAGACGGAAAGCTGTACGTTTACCAGAAATCAGCGAGACACGGCTGGGGCTGGTGCAGGATTGACATAGGAAAGATTTGACAAAGAAGGAACACACAATGACAAAGGTACATGTAAAGCTAACATTCACGGACGACCTGCTCGGAACATCTTCCGGCAACCCGGAGCTCCACCGCGAGTTCATCGCCAGCAAGGCACCTGGCGCGGCAAAGATGGAGGAAGAAGTTGCTTCACTCGGCGTTGAAGCCGTTGAGGAGAAGTCCATGACCGTATTCCCGAAGATGGCTGACGGCACGCCTTATCTCTGGGACTACCAGATCCGTGGATTCTTCAAGGAGATATGCGGCGCGATGAGAGGAATCCCCGGAACGAAGTCCAGTAAGGTGAAAGCATACAAAAAGAAAGTCGATAACACGATTTTCGTTGAACCGCGTGAGATACCTCTGGACCTCCACGGCATGAAGATAGCTGACTGCCAGCGCCCGCTCCGCGCTTCCACTATGCAGGGCGAGAGAATCGCGCTTGCGAGTTCGACGTTCTCTGCATGGTCGATGAAGATGCCGATATGCTCCGCGAGTGGCTGGAGTACGGCAAATACAAGGGTATAGGTCAATGGAGAAACTCCGGCAAGGGCAGATTCGAATTTACGTTCCAGGTGCCCTGAGCGAGGGTACGGCAGAGCCGCGGCTTGCGGGGCAATACCACGGCATAGTCACGCAAGCCGGAGCAGCGCAGAGGCAAAGCCAGGTGGTGAGCTGCTTTGAAAAGCGATGGCTGTGTTTAGTAAAGCTGAGGTATAGCAATGAAGAGCGTGGAATAGAACCGCAACGGCAGGGTACTATGCGGCGTGGCAAAGGCAATGTCAAGCGTTGAACAGCGGGGCAATGGCACAGCTACGAGCTGCCGGGCATTGCAAACGCATAGTTTCGCTTCTCAACGCCGTCCATAGCACAGCTAGGGCGAAGTTGAGCGGAGCAAAGAATAGTGCGGCAGCGGCAATGTGTAGACAAGCATGACTAAGCAATGGTATAGTGTGGCGTGGCACAGTTCAGTAGTGCAACGGCAAGGTTCAGCAGCGCTAAACGTAGCGAAGCAAAGGCAGCGCTGAGTGCTGCAAAGCAACGCCAAGGCAATGTACGCGAATCCGAGCATTGCAGCGGCGAGGAATGGCACTGTATGGCAAGGCAATGGCTATGCGCGGATTAGCCATGCAAGGGCAAGGCGAAGCATAGAACAACAAGGGAACGGCAAAGCAAATTAGCGCGATGGCAAGGCTGAGTTGCGAAACGCTCCGCGTTGTGAAGCAACGGCACTGCATGTCACGGTTCGGCAAGGGCATAGCATTACACTGCTAGGCGTTCCATTGAATGGCAAAGCAAAGATTATTTTTCAACAAAGGAGACCAGCTATGAAAAGTCAATAGACAAAAGCGCCAAAAATTAAGCGACAAG
>OJPF01000427.1_pt1 | contig 26468 bp, 27 predicted proteins | sample 1598441 | NCBI WGS metagenome assembly OJPF01 (sample SAMN03922474, study PRJEB24848) | human gut metagenome | isolation source: stool sample | host: Homo sapiens | place: Germany | collected 2010-11 | reverse complement strand
CACACGGTTCCCGTTGACGCTGCCCTCGCCGGGTGCTATACTAGCGGTAGCATCGTAATCTTCAGCTAACGTTTTGGACGTATCCCTGGGGTCGGCAACGGCATCCATAGGGGACTGCGGCATCGATGCCGAAATAGCGGAAATTTCTTCGTTTAACGTTTCGGACGTATGTCTGGGGTCGCTTTCAGCGGCATCCATAGGGGGGCGCAGAGTTTTCGCTATTTCTTTTGGATCAACACCCACCGAGGATAAATATTCAGAAATGATATAATTTTTTCCTCGCTTGGTGTCAGTGACGGCTTCCACGATAATGTGGGAGCCGTCTATTTTTTTCTCAAAGATCACAATGGGGGCTCGTTTGCTTCGACTGTCAAAATAGCCTTCTGCTTTCCGGGTTCCCAGATACGCATTATCAAAATTGTTCAGCACATAAGCCGCACGGGCCACGTCGGCGCTGTTCTTCATGGTGGCATCGGCACTGCCGTCGCCGCCTGCGTGGCGGTTTGTGATGTGCTGCACGCCGTTGTTGTCCAGCAGGGTGTAATCCCCAACCTTGTCCAGCCCCGTCAGCTCCATCATGGCACTGCGCATCCGGTCGCTGGTCCTGGTCACAACGTAGGGTTCCAGCTTCTCGCCTGCCCGCACCTTGTCCACGTATTCCGCCATTTTGGGGTCAACGCTGTTCTTGTACTCCTCAATGCTGGCGTTCTGTGCCGCAGTATGTACCGCCGGGTCATCGTTCACCACCGTCTGTTCAGCGATCCCATCCCCCGGTTCCCGCGCCAGCTCCTCCCGGCGCTGGTGTTCCTTCAGCGCCTGCTCGTATTCGTCCTGAGCGGCATACCGCTCCACGTTGCCCCGCAGGCTGGAATCTCCCGCGTTCATCCTGGAAAGCCCTGTGCCCACAGCGCCGCCCAGTGCACCGGACGCGCCGCCGGTCAGCCCCGCTTCCAGCGCCTGAACCAGCGTGTCCGTGGTAAACATGGTCTGGGCAGCTTCGCTGTCTCCCAGGACCGCATCAATGGCCTTGTCGGCGTAGGTCTCCACAAAGGCCTGCATGGCGTTGTCAATGCCGCCGGAAATGGCGTTGGCAACTGCCGGATGTGCCGCCGCAAAGGCCGAATCCCCAGCCAGCGCCCGGATCTTGTCTGCCACAGCTCCCGCCACGGAATTTCTGGCGTAGTCCGCGCCCATGGTTCTTGCCAGATCAGCCGCACCCACGCTGTTGATGGCCCATCCTGCGCCAAACTTGGCCACGCCGCCCACCAGCGCCTTGCCTGCGCTTTCGCCCTTGGCCGCGCTCTTGCCCATGGCATCCGCAGCGCCCTGGGCACTCAGCACCGGCAGCACCGCCGCCGGGTTGATGGCAGCCACGGCAAGGTTCTCTGCCGCGCTGGTCGCCACGCCCTGCACGGTCCGCTGCACATCGGTCAGGCCGCTCTGGGCCGCGCCCGTCAGCTGCTGGCCCCGGTTGTACAGCTGGTAGCCCACGCTCTTCTCCGTGTCGATGCCACCCTTTGCTTCCGTTCCGGCAATGCGGCTGCGCATGTCCTCGATCTCCTGCCGGGTAAATCCCTGTTGCAACAGGTCGCCGGTGCTGTACTTGGGCTGGTAGTCCATGTCAGTTTCCATCAGCTGGTCATACAGGTTCTTCTCGCGGGGGTTCCGGGCAAGCTCTGCTTCCAGTGCTTTCCGGTTCTCGCTACTCTGCCGGATGTTCTTTCCGGCCTGCACCAAGTACTCCGCACCCATCAGCGGGGCAGCGGCCACGGTGTCCGCAACGCCGCCCACGGTGTTTGCCGTCCGCCGGGCCAGCTGCTTCCACTCCGGGATTTCTTCCATAGTGTCCAGATACTCCCTGGCCTGCCGGATCTCCGTGTCCGTGTACCCCAGCTTTTTCAGGTCCTCCGTGCTGTAGGTGTTGCCCACCTTCCCCTTGATTCCCGTGGTGCGGAAGGGGTCGATGCTACCATCCCCGGCGCTGGCCCCGTTTCTGCTGGTGCCGGTCTCGGCATAGCTGGTATAATTGCTCTTCTTTTCCAGCAGCTTGTTCACAAGCTCCTGATTCCGAGGCTGGTCAAACCACTGGTTGGCCTGGTCAAAGTCGTCCGGCTGGCTGTACTCCGCATAGCTGTTCTTCAGCTTCTGGGCCTGCTGTCCGTACCACGTTCCCAGAGTATTCTCCGCCGGGCTCACTGTCACCTTCTGCCGGTTCAGCTCGTCGCTCCGGCTGTCCATGGCATCCGCAAAGCCCAGGTTGTTCCTTGTCCGGTAATCCTCCAGCGCCGTGGAATATAGGTTGGTGCCCGTCTGCTGCTTCTGGGTTTGCAGTGCCGCACGTTTTTCGGCCATTTTTTCCGCCGTCCATGTATTGCTTTTATTGTCCGACACAGAGTTTCCCGTACTGCCAAGGGCCCCACTATCAGGGGGGCTGTCAGCGCTCTTGCGCTGACTGAGGGGTTCTGCCCCGCCAGCAGCGGCATTGGTTTTTTTCTGAAGTTTGGCCCGCTTCTGGGCCATCTGTTCTGCTGTCCATGCCATTTTTGTTCTCCTTACCATCCCATCGCATTCCAGACCTTGGCCGCCACGTCATCATTTATACCCATGTTGACCAGCCGGGCATAGATCGTATCCGAATCCACCCCTTCTGCACTCCACCCCTTTGCATAGCTCAGGGCGTTGCTGTACGGCATTCCGGTACTCTTACCCGTGCTCCCTCCCGTGGTTCCCCCGGGCAGGGCCCACTTGTTCGGATTCGCCAGCGGGGCGATCAGCCCGCTGCCAGTTCCGGTCGCTGCTGTTGTGCCCGTGTCACCGTCCGGCAGCATTCCGGCGCTGGCCAGAATGTTCGCATAGACGCTCTTGGTCGGGTCATCATCCTTCAGGCTCTGATACTTACCCAGCGCCGTCAGCAGTTGGCTGTTTGTCCACCCGCTTCCGCTCTTGCTGGAGCCGCCGGATCTTCTCGAACTTCCGCTGCTCTTCGTAGCTGCCGCCTTTGCCAGCTGGGTCGCCAGCTGACGTTTTGCAATGGTGCCATAAGAACCGGCTGCATTGCTGTCCAGCCCGTACATCTTCAGCAGGTTGGCCGCCGCTTCCTGATTTCCGCTTGCCACCAGAGAAGCCGCGGTGCTCAGAACACCGGCCTGATCGTCCCGGGTCACCGGTGCGCCGTTGTAGTTGGCAAAAGCGTTTGCGTTCAGGCCGTACCGGTTCAGCACGTCGCTGGCCGCATCCCCAGCGCCCTGGGTGTACAGGTTGAACGCCTGCTGGTAGGCGTTCAGGGCATCGCTCTGGTCGGTGCGGTTCTTGTTGTACTCCCACTGTTCCCGGGCAAAGTCATTTTCCCACTGCTGCTGGGTGTACCCCTTGTACCCATCGTAGGCTGTCAGGGCCGCCGAGCCGATGTTCTTTACCGTGTTCCAGAGGTTGTTCCAGTAATTGTCGTTCTCGTTCCGGGCCTGTTCGCTCTGGTTGGCAAGGAAATTCTGCCACGCCGTGTAATTGGCAAAGTTGCTGCCGTAGGCACTGCGGTCCAGCGCCTCGGTGTTGGCCATGCCGGAAAGGGCACTCAGCAGGTCGTTCTGCTGGTTCTGGTATTCGCTCAGTGCCTGGCCTCTCAGGCCGGGTACCGCATTGTCAATGCCGCTCAGCGCCTGCTGCTGGCCCTGCTTTGCCACGCTGTCGGCGTAGCTGCTGCTATACCCGCCCGCCAGCATCGCCGCGTTGGCCTGGGCGTTCTCCGCGCTGGCGGCAGCATTGGCCTGGGCCTGGGCGCGGTACTGCTGATAGGCTTTGCTGCCGGTGTCCCAGTCGAACCCGCTGCCGATCTGCCCGGTCAGGCTGTCCATTGCGTCCTTGTTCCGGCTCACATAGTCCGCCGGGTGGTTGGCATTCCATTCCCGCTCTTCCTGTTCCGCCTGGTTCTTTCTCCGTAAGGTATCAAATAACATGTCGTTCTCCTTTCTTTCGCCGGACACCTCAATTCAGCTCCCCTACTAGGGGAGCTGGCTGCGCCAGAGCGCAGACTGAGAGGTTTCGTTTCCAATCTGTCCGGCCACACACCGGTCTTCAGATCACGGCAAACGCTTTCAGCACCCACGGCAGCATGCTTGCGCCGACCTGCAAAACGTTCCCCCAGAAGTTGGTGTTGTTCGCATCCTTCTGCTGGGCCGCTGCCACCGCGTTGGCATATTCGGTGTTGGCATTGTTCAGCTGGCCATGGTAATTGTTCAGCTTGGTGTTGTAATCGTTGATTGCCAGCTGTTTCTGCTGCTGTAAAGAGCTCAGCCGGTTGCCCAGGTCACTCTTCCTGGTGGCATATTCGTTGTAAGCCTGGTTGTATAAGCTGTCTGCCACGTCCGAAAGCCCGTTCATGGTGCTCTGGTAGGCCGTCTGCCCGCTGGAAGTGCCCCAGCTGTTGCCGTAGCCGCCGCTGCGGGCCGAAGCATTGGCGGCAGCGTTCTCGCTGGCCAGCTCCGCACCCCGGGTGTACTGGTTCTTGTACTGCTGGTAAGCTGCGTCCTTGGTGTAATCGTAGGAAAAGCCATCCCGGTTCATCTTGTCCAGCTGGCTCTGCGTGCCGCTGATCTGGCTGTCATACTGGCCCGTCGTGTCCTCCGGCTGCTGTCCCTTCCAGTAATCCAGATTGTTCTTTGCCGTGGTCACCCGGTCATTGCTCTGGGCGTACTGGTAGCTGTTGGAATCGTTCTTTCTGGTTCCAAACACGCCGGTGCCCGCATTCTTTTCGCTGTTGCCGGTAATGCTGTCATACACATCCCCTACCATCAGCCCCACATTGTGGCCCGGAATCAGGTACTCCCACCACTGTCCTCTTGCCATCTTCTCACTGTCTCCTTTCGTTTACTCCACCTTCAGCCCCATGGCCACCAGCTTGTCCCGCATGGTGTCGCTGAAGTTCGTCTCGTCCAGGTTCTGCATCATGTACATCATCTGGTCCCGCAGCTGCATCAGGTAGTTGTTGATGCTCCGCCTGTCCTCCGGGGCCATGTTGTCACTCAGTTTCGGCATGGCGATCTCGCCAAGCCTCGTAATATCTGCCATATAAAATCTCCTTCCTCTAAGCAGGGCTCCCCCTTCGGGGGAGCTGCAAGCAACTGCACCGCAGGTGCATTGCGCGCTGAGAGGGTCATCGTTTCGGTTCCCCTCCGGCCACCCGGTTGCCCCGGCTCTCTGCCATGCTGAACGCAATACTCCGCACCGCGATCTGCCCGGTGCCCTTGATCCGCAGCCGCATGGTGTCGTGCCGCTCCGGCACAAAGGGCAGGTTGACCCGGGTGTATTTGTTCAGAACGGCTGCCTGGCCCAGCGTCTCCCAGGCCCCGCCCTCATAGCTGGCCTGCAGCTCCACAACGCTGTACGTCAGGGCATCCACCCGCAGAAACACCCGGTTGATGTACTTGTCCGCCGGGATGTTCAACCCAATGTCGCCGCTCACAGCCTCAAAGCCCACCTTCTGTTCCAGATTCGCCTTTGCCGTGTCGGTGTCCCGGTCGGCCTCCCGTTCCGGTTCGGTGGCCCACAGGTTTACGCCGTCCCACTGGTAGAGCTGCCGCCCCGTGGAGCACATCGCCCAGCCGGAAGCATTCTCTTCTGCCGCCGTGTCCTCCTCGTGCCAGAGCCGCCGCTCGGTGTCGTAGACCAGCAGCCGGGTCTCGTTCCGGCCCGGCACCCGCAGATGCAGGTAATACCGGGTGTCCAGCACACCGCCCACCGCCCCGCGCACGTTCATCAGCCAGGTGTTGTCCAGTCCGCCGCTGATCTTCACCGGCAGGCTGCCGTCCCAGGCCATCACGCCGTCAGGGGAAAGGTAGTACAACACTTCCGCCAGCACGCACATGCTCTTGCTGGCCTGCTTGGCCACGCCCCGGCACTGCACGCTCACCAGCTGATAGTCCGCCGGGCGGCTGCCGTAGAGCTTGTGCAGGCAGTTCTCCTTGAAGAACAGCACATAGCCCATGCAGGTGGCCGCACCGGTAAAGGGACCGTCACTGCCCACGTTCACGGCGTAGCTGTCCGAAGCAATGCCCCGGTAGCTGTACCAGTTGGTGGGATCGCCCAGCTTGCAGCTGTAGATCACATTCTCCTCGCTGTTGCAGCCCCATACCCGGTTAGCGTTCTCGGTCACATATTCCAGCCGGGGCACCCGCCGCCGTGCGGTAATGGTGGTGCCGCCCACTGTGGCGCTCTCGCTGCCGTTCATGCTCTTCCAGGTGGTACCGCCTGCCGTCACGGTAAAGCTGCCGTAATAGCGTGCGCTCTCGGTCTTTGGGCTGCCGGTCAGCACAATGCTGTCCCCGTCCATCTGCTCAATGGTCACCTCGCCGTTCACACCCTCGGCCAGATACTCTTCCACCAGCCCGGGCACCTGCTCCACCGTAATGGTGTCCCCCTTCTTGAAGCCCGCAGCGGCCAGCCCGGGCAGGGTCATCTTCACGCTGTTCAAAAGGATCTCCGCCCACTTGCCGCTCTTGGCATCGTACTGTTCCAGCACGTTCACATAGGCCCACTTGCTGGAAGAGGAGTTCTGTTTCAGAAACAGCGTCCCGTCCGCCGGGCCAGAAGGTTCCGTGGTGCCCACGCTGCTCACGGTGTAGGTCTTGCCGCCCGCGTCGCAGGGGGCAATGGTCACCGTGCCGGTCTGGCTCCATGCAGCGCTCAGGGCTTCCAGCTTGCCGGTGGCCGTGTCAAAGCTCTTGGCATCCGGCCAGATCAGGATCTTCGTGCCCATGCCGATCATAATTTTCTCGCTGTCCGTCACGGCATTTTCCAGCACGATCTCCCCGCCCGCAGCCGCGGTGGCCACGTCGTCCTCGCTGTCCTCGGTGTAGCGCAGGGTGGTGCCCTCGCACAGCAGCAGGCCGTTCAGGTGGTACATCCCGTTGCAGCGGCCCATGGCCCGCATGGTGCGCCGGGGTGTCCGTGTCTGCAGTGCGGGGTATCCCCGGCTGGAAAAGTTCTTCATCTCGGTAAATTCTGCCTCGGCGCAGGCATAGCTTTCATTCAGGCCGCCAAAGGCCGTCTGGATGCTCTTCCCCGTCGAGATGCTGTATAAACTCGGCAGTGCCATCTCAGTACCTCCACTTCGTGGCCATCCTGGGCAGGTAGGTGTGCCTGCACCAGGCTGCAAACTCCTGCTGGTTCTCGTTGGCCAGCTGCATCTCGTTGGCATAGCGGTCGGTCTCGCCCAGGGCCGCGTCCATCTGGGCCGCCAGATAGTGGGCATAGTAGCTGTCGTAGGGCTCCGGCAGCAGCAGCTCCGCGTCCTGCCGCAAAAGTTCCTGCTCCCGGTCGTATAAGATGTCCGCACCCACGGCATCAAAATCGGTGGTGTCGCTCTTGTCCACCACGCTCTTTCTCAGCCCCGCATCCGCCTGCCGCAGCCATAAGATCTTCAGCTCGCGGTCAAACCCGTTGTTGGGCCGCAGCTTGTCAGCGGTTTCGATTGCTTTTCCTACTGTCACGCTTATCCCATCCTTTCACATCTGCAACCCGGGTTGCGGCTCCCAGCGTCCACTTCGTGCAAAGTATTGCACTCGTGTCCTGCTGGCCGCGGCCCCAACAACTCCTCCCTGTTTCCGCCACTGGCGGCGGTCGTCGTCGTTGCAATTGCCTTTCCTACTGTCATAAAAGACCTCCAAACAAATAACCCCCGGCACAGCGTGTGCCGCCGGGCCGGGGGGATACATCTCTAAGCAGGGCTCCCCCTTCGGGGGAGCTGTAAGCAGCTCCGGCCATGCCGGACTGCGCACTGAGAGGGTTAAAATTACGCCTTATTCGCCAGCTCTTCCATGCGGGCAGCGGTCTGGTCGTCCTGTTCCTGGCTGTGGCGGATGACCTCCGCCACCTCCGGGGGCACCTCAATGTTCTTGCCGCGCTGCAACTGGTAGTTCACACCGTTCACGCTCACGAACAGGTCGCCCTTGTATTTCCCGCCGTCCGAAAACAGCCGGATCGTCTCAGTCTTTTTCTTTGCTTCTGCCATTTTATCGGCTCCTTTCTATTTTCTCTAAGCAGGGCTATCGGGTTGCGGCTCCCAGCATCCACTTCGCACAAAGTATTGTGCTTGTGTCTTGCTGGCCGCGGCCCCAACAGCTCCTCCCTCAATCCGCCACTGGCGGCGGTCGTCGCCGTTGCTCTTCGGGGGAGCTCCACGACATGCCGCCATAGGCGGATGGAGTGGTGAGAGGGTTAGTTCGCCTCAGCCGTTGCGCTGTACCGTGCGCTGCAGCTCTCAATGCGCACCATGTACTGCTCCACCAGGCGCTCAGCGGTCTTGTGTGCCTTCCAGCCCACAGACGCACGCTGGTTCAGGGGGTCGTCACCATAGCCCAGCTGCTTCACGATGTGCTCCAGGCCGCCGCCCTCAATCTCGGTGGAACCGTAGGCGTGGGCACCCAGGATCAGGGTGCTGAACACGGCCAGACCCGTCGGGCAGCCGGTGCCCTTCCAGATCTTTGCCTCGCTGGTCTCCACAAAGCGCACACCGTGCAGCGTGCCGATCTCTCCATTGTAGATCTCGTCCGGCTGGGCGTACTTGTGCACATCGATCCAGTCCGGGTCGCGGCGCAGTTCATAGGCCACATACGGGTGGATGATGCCCACAAAGCTGGTGCCGATGGGGTCAGCGTTCATGGCCTTCAGCTGGGTGGCCGCACGGGCGATCAGGTCGCTGGTCAGCTGGCAGGTCGCGTCCAGGGTGGCGCGGCTGGTCACAGCGGTCTCCACGCCGCCTTCGCCGATCTTGGGCGCATAGATCACATTGGTGCCGCCCGCCAGCACATCACGCACGATGGTGTCCAGGGTGCGGCCCGCCTGGCTGGCAATGATCTTGGTTGCCTGCACGATGTTGTTGTCAATGGCAGTCAGCTGCAGCGTGTCGGTAATGGGCACCCAGCCGCCGTACTGCCTGACTTCAGCGGTAACGGTGGAAACGTTCATGGTCTGGCCGTCCGGGGTCACACCCTCGGTCAGCGGAGTGGTGGCCTTGGGCAGGCTGTCATACTTGCGAAACTCAATGTTCTTGCCGCCGTTGGCCGGAATGGGATACGGGTCACCGAACTGGTCATGCACCAGGGCAGGCTCTGCCTGGTCGATCAGGCGCTTCTCGTAAAAGGTTTTCATCTCGGCACTCATGCCGGATGCGCCGGTGGTATTCTGGTTCTGGGTGCTGGCCGTTGCAAACATCTGCAGATCCAGCTTCATGGTCTTGTCTTTCATGGTCGTTCCTCCTGTTAATTTATATTTCCTCTAAGCAGAGCTCCCCTTTCGGGGGAGCTGCAAGCAACTGCACCGCAGGTGCATTGCGCGCTGAGAGGGTTACAACGTAATAACTTCACCCCGCATGACCCGCTTCTCCATCTCTTCCATTTCCTTGCGGCTCATGTGGGATACGTCGATCTTGGTCTGCACCGCGCCGCCGGGGCGGGTGCCGTTCTCGCCGGGCCGGGCGTTGCGCTGCTGCATCCTGTTCACCACGCCCTGCTCCACCTGCCGGGCCGTGGCGGCCTGCTGCTGTTTCAGGATGTGATCAAAGTAGGCGCTGCGGTAGGCGTTTGTCATAGAAACGCCCGACCGCATCATCTTCTCCACCTCCGGGTTCGCCAGCACCTCAGCCATGTTGAAGTCGGGATACTGGGCTTTCAGCTGCTCCGCTTCCCGGTCCCATCCAGCCTGCAGCTCAGCAATGCGGGCCTGCTGGGCACGCTGACGTTCCATCTGCTGGATCATCTGCTGCTGTTCGGTCAGGTGCTTGTTCTGGCTTTCCAGCTTGTCCAGCTCCCGGGCCGTCCTGGTGGAAACGCCCTTCTCCATGGCCAGCTTCTCGTAGTAGGCATCGTCTTTCACCGCGCCGTTCCGCACAGCCTCGGTCAGGGCCACCAGGTCGTTGGCATCCGTGCCATACTTTTCCTGCAGCGCCTGCATCAGACCCTTCATGGCCGGGCTTGCTTCCAGCCGCCGGGCCGCTTCGGTCACGGCGTTCTGCATCAGCTCCTCGGTCAGGTCAGCATACTCTCCGCGCAGCAGCTCACCAAAGGCTTTCCGCCGCTCCTCCGGGCTCTTGGTCTTGCCTTCGCCCTTCTCCTCGCCGTCCTTGCCCTCGAGTTCGTTCTGGTTCTCTGCCGCTTCCTCGTCCAGCTCAGACTTTTCCTCACTGCCAAGGGCTCCCCCCTCGGGGGAGCTGGCGGCGCTCTGCGCCGACTGAGAGGGTGAGCCCTCTTCCCGGCTGCTCCGCTTCAGCACCCCGCTCCGCCGGGCCAGCCGCTCTTCTGCCGGCCGCAGGGCAGGCTCCTGCACTGCCTGGGCCGCATCCGCAGCACTGGCGGCAGCAGCGGCAGCGCCGCCGTCACCGCAGCCCTCAGCAAACAGCTGAAGGTTTACCATTTTCTCCTGGCCGTCCTTGCTTTTGTCCTCATAGTGGATGTTTTCCGGATATCTCTCCGCCAGCAGGGCAAGACCCGTCTTTGCAAACTCCATTGCTGTCAGGTCTGTCGGGAAGATGCTGCCGGTCAGCTTCACCGAAACGCGGGGCCCGGTCGGCTCATTGTAGGCACAGCACTCGGCCTCGTCACAGTCAGCCAGCACATACACCAGCGTCTCCATCAGCATGGATGCACCCGCGCACACGATGTCCTGCCCTCTGGGCGCATAGTCTGCATGGCCGAAAACTTCCAGCCTGCGCACCCGTGCACCAGTTGGCTTGTCGAACTCTACATACTCTGCATGGATCATTCTATCGCTCCTTCTGAAAATCACTTATTCGGATTATTCACGTTCATGGCCCGCTGTGCCGCCTGGGTGGCCAGGCTGTTGCCTCCGCCGCCCACCACAGCCCCCAGGCCGTTGGTCGCCGTCTTTGCGGTGGTCTGTCCGCCGCTGCCGCCGCCCGTGGTTCCGGCCGCCTGTGCAGCGGCCCCGGCCATGGCGCTCATGTTGGTGCCGTTCTGCTGGTCAATGATGGCGCTCAGCTTCTGCAGCTGCTCCATGGCCTGCTGCAGCTGGGTGTACAGGGTACCGTTCTGCTGCACCCGTTCCCGCACCTTTTCGATGCCCTCAAAGTCCATCATGTCCAGCACCGCCAGCGCCGCGTCAGCGTTGGCCGGGGCAAACAGCCCCATCTGGTAGCACTCCTTTGCCGTCTCGTTCTGGGAAAGGCGGCTGAAGGTGCTCTTCTTGGCAGCCGATACCGTGATATCAAACACCGGCTCGTGGCTGCCCAGCTCCACCCCGCCGATCATGCCAACCGGCTGGGGCTGCAGCATTGCCCCGGAGAACTGCACATACTCCGGCTGGCCGCTGTCGCCGGTAATGCGGTAGACCCGGCTCTCGTCGTAGAACTGCCGCATCAGGTCGATGATGAAATAGCACTCCTTTGCAAAGGCCCGGTAAGCGCTTTTCAGCATATCCCGGGAGAGCTTCGAGCCAGCCTCCTGCAGCGCCGCAATGGCAGAAGCCGCAGTCAGGCCGCTGGTGGTGCCGCCCTGGGAAACATCCCGGTTGCCGCTGATCTCCTTCAGCTCCGCCACTCTCGCGTCCCGGTAGGTGATCAGGTTGCCCGCCAGCCCCGCTGTCTGTAAGGGCCGCAGGGTCTCGTCCGTCACCCGCCCTGCCGCGTGGACGATGTCCTTGCCAAAATCGGCCAGCTCCTTCTCGTTGATGCCCGCCCCGTCCTGGATGATATACCGCGCCTTGGCCGAAAGCTTCACGTTCTCGTCCATGGCTGCGTTCATCTCGTCAATGGCGGTCTGGGTGTCCTTCATCACGTCGATGTACCCAAAGCCCGCCGGGCTGTCCTCTTCCACGAACAGGGTGTCGAACACAAAGGGGTACTTGCCGTGGTCGTAGAATCCCCGGTCAGCAAGGGCCGGGTCGTTCTCGCTGGCGTAGAGCACCACGCCGTTGCAGAACTTACAGTAGTGCAGCAGAGGCGGGCCATTCTCCCGGGCCTTTTTGTAATACCAGTCCACCACCACGCTCTTGTCCGAGGTGTCAATGCTCTGGTCGTGGATGTACTTTGCCACTTCCAGCGTGCTGCCGGTGTGGCCTTCCAGCTGGGGGTACTGGGCCTTCAGCTGTTCGTTGTCGGCCACCGCCAGGCTGAACAGGTGGGGGCTGTCCTGGATGTCCATCACACCGGGCTCCCAGTACATCATCAGCAGATCCATGCTCTTGATGGAGATGTCTCCCACGCCGTTCCGTAACCCCGGGTCCCAGAAGATGCCCTTCACGCCGGTGCCCTGCTTGAGCTTGCGCCACCAGGTGTCGCTGTACACCTGCTCGTATTCTGCCTGTTCCAGCAGCACCGGCAGGATCTTGGAAAGCACCTTGGCGGTCTGCTCGTCGTCCGCTGCCCGGGGCAGCACGTTGGGTTCCGGGTAGTTGTCCATGGCATCCGCGTGCTTGTTGGCAATGCTGTTGAACAGCCACCCGCTGGAAGGTTTGGGCTTGCCCTCCATCATCTCGTTTTGGTAGTTGGCCCAGTGCTGCATCCGGAACCACAGCTCGTTATCCACGATCCGCTTGTCCAGCGCCGCCTTTCCGGTCTTGTATCTCTGTAACAGCGCCGTGGCCTTCGCCACCTGCTCTGTGCCGATCACGTCGGTCATACTCTAAAAAACCTCGCTTTCTTCCCCAGCTCCAGCGGGTCATCCGGCATGGGCTGCACCGGCTCTGTCCGGGGCGGGCTGAGGGGATTCTCCATCAGCACATACCGGCACTCGTCGTAGATGTGATCCTCCTGGTCGGTGTCAATGTCCTCCACGTTGCTCTCGCTGTATACCAGGTTCGGGATGGTGCGGATAAAGTGCTTGCAGGTGTTGAACACCTGCAGCATGGGCCGCCCGTCCGCCTGGAACGCCAGCCGGTAGTGGAACTGCATCTTGCCCGCCAGCCGGGTGTGGTCGCCGGGGGCCCAGTGCAGAAAGTTCGGGCTCTTTTCCTGCATGGCAGCAATGCTCTCGCCCTGGCTCTCGTTGAAGATGGCCGGGTCGGCCACGCCCAGAATGGTGCGGCCCCGGAGCATGGGGTCGTTCTCTTCTGCTTCCCGGATCATCCTCGCCTGCTTCACAGGGTCAGCCTTGATGCCCTCGTTGGGGGTCCCGGTGCAGCCGTACAGCTCCCGGATGCGGTAAAGCCTGCCCTCTTCGTCCGCCGCATACCATCCCACGGAAAAGGGCTTCGAGTAGCCGAAATCGTACCCCCGCCAGATCTTCCAGTGTCCCGGGATGCGGAACGGGCGGATCACATGTGTCCACCGCTGGTCGTCGTAGTGGGCCGGGTCGTTCTTCCACTCGGTGAACACCTGCCCGGTAAAGCTGTCCCAGTCGCCGTAGAGCAGGGCTTTCTTCTCCGCTTCCGGTAAGGCTGCCAGCGTGCCCAGGTATCCCGGGTCATTTTCCAGCAGGGCCGCGTTGTCAAACACAGTGCTGGGGATAAAGATGCGGGTCCGCCGCTGCACGATCTCCCGTCCGTCCGGGGCCCTGGCCTTTACCATCTGCACCATCCGGGTGCCGGGCGGGGCCGGGCTGACGAACCTTGCCTTCACCCATCCGTGGCCGATGCCGCCGGGGTTGGCCGTGGCCCGGGTGTAGACCCGGGTATCGGGGCCGTTGGGTCGGTTTCGGCTCAGCAGGTAGCTGTACTCTTCCCAGGTGAAATGGGTCAGCTCGTCAAAGCCGATAAAGTCGTAGGCCTGGCCCTGATAGTTGTACCTGTCCTGGGCGTGGTTCATGCTGCCAAAATAGATCTTTGCCCCGCTGGGGAAGGTCCAGCAGTGGGTGCTGCTGTTGTACCGGGCTTTTGGGAAAACCGGCTTGTAATACCGCATGGTCTTGTCAATGAGCTCCCGCAGCTGGGGAAACGTCTTTCGGATGATGAGCCCCCGGTAGTGTGGGATCTCCACCTGCCGCAGAGCCTCGATCACCAGCGCGTCGCTCTTTCCGCCGCCTGCGGCCCCGCCATAAAGCGCTTCGTTCTCGGTGCGCTGCATGAACCGCGCCTGGGCGGGCTGTGGTGACCAGATCACCGGTCTGCCGTCACGCATCCTCTGTGCCGCCATCCACTTCCACCTCCTGCTGGCCGTCCGTCTCACTGGCTGCCACGATCTCCACCATCGGCGGACCGCTCTCGCTGTCGGTGTTCTCCGCCGGGGCCATGGCAGCAGCCTTTTCGGCCACTTCCATCAGCACCTTGGCCACACCAGCCGCGTTTTTGTCGCTCATCACCCGGCCCTCGTACCGCTCCAGTTCGGCATTTAACAGGTTCCGCTCGTCCTCGTAGAGCCGCAAGTTCCGGGTTCCGGCCCTTCCATACACCACAAGCCCGGTCTCGGTGGCATCCGCCAGCTCCTCCGGGTCGTCCTTCAGCAGGGTGCCCACGGCAAAGGCCCGGGCCCGGGTGTCCTCGTCCAAACGCCGGTGCAGCCTCTCCGTGATCTGCGCCGCCCGCTGGCTCTCAGCGGCCCGGCCCTGCAAAAAGGTCACCTGTGCCCGCACGCCCAGGCTTGCCCGGATGGCGATCTCCCGCGCGGCTTCCTGCCGGGCCTTTGCAAAGGCATCACTGCGGCCTGCCTCCTCGCTCATCCAGCTGCGGATGGTCGATTCCGGCACGCCGTACTTCTTCGCCACAGCGCAGATGGAGTTGGAGCCCAGCATAGCCATTACCACCTCTGCCCGGAACGCAGCCTGGTATTTCTTTCCCCGTTGCTTCCCGGCCACCGTGTTCTTGCAGTACGCCCGCTTCTTCGCCATGCTGTCACCCCCCATTGGCGCATTCCTACACTTGGCTCCCCTACTAGGGGAGCTGTCAGCGTCCAAAGCGCTGACTGAGAGGTTTGATTTTCAAATCCATGCGCCCCTTTGCAAATAGCCTATCACGTCTCGCCCGCTCAAAACACCCCGGACATTTGCCCGCCGGGCAGCAGCCCTGCATCCGCTGCACACACTGCCACGGTGCTCAGGGCTTCCAGCTCTTTGGTGTAGTAGGTCGTCCGCCCCACATACAGCCGGGCGATCACCTTTTCCTCGGGCATACCTTGCAGGTAGCGCAGCCGCAGCAGCTGGGCGCATACCGGGTCATTGCGGTCGTACCAGGCCAGCACCGCCCCGATCACCTGCGCCCAGGCAGCACAAACAGACCCCTCGCCATATCGGCGCAGAGCCTGCCGGGTCGCTTTCTTCTGCTCTTTTGTCATCGCCCCACCTTCTTTTCGCATGGGTATAACGCGCAAAATACCGGTGTTTTATCTGTCAGGTGCGAGGTTTCGCAAGGCTCTGTCCCCTGCCTCCGCGCAGTGCGTTTCCATCGTACAGCTTCCACGTCCGTCTGCACTCACTCAGCCGGATAGTTTCCCCTGCGGGGAACGCCCGCTGCGCGGGCACAAGCATCCGGCTTCACTCGCTCCGACTGCGTATGGACCCCGCAAGCGGGGCCCGAACTTTCGCAGCCTCCCGCCGACGCAGGATCACATAGCATTGCGGTTCCAGCCGTTCCCAGCCGGTTCCTTCCCGCTTCGGGCTCTCATGCAGCCCGCCGGGCTCCAGCACGATGCACTTTTCCATCTTCCAGCCGGGAAACCGCTGCTCCCACCACTTGGCATCGTTCTGCTTTTCCCCGCAGGCGGCCCGCAGCTGTTTCCGGCTCCATCTGCCATCGTTGGGGGCCTGCTCAATGGCCGGGCGCAGGTTGGCCGTTTCCACCCACAGCCGCTCCTTGTGGCCGTAGAAGTAGCCCATCGTGCCGTATTCGCCCTGCACACTCTTGCCCAGCAGCTTTTTCATGTCGATCCGATTCACGTTCATGGTGCCCAGCGGCTCAAACTCATTGGAGCCGGGGATACGCCGCCGCCACAGATCCTCCAGCATCTCCCGCCACTCCCGGCGCTGGGCCGCGGTCAGGCCCTGGCATTCCGCAAAACCGTGCATGTGCAGCCGTCCTGCTTCTCCCTTGCGCACCGCCACCAGCATCAGGCGGATGTCCTCCCGCCTTGCCCCGAACCGCTTGCAGGTGGCCGCCATCACCCGCCGCTTGTAGTTCTCCACGTCTCTCCGGCAGGCCAGAATGTCCTCCGGCAGAAATGGATCCTCGTATGTACCGGTCAGGAACATTCCCGCCGGACTGAAATTGGTCAGCGCCTTTCTCTGGCGCTTGCGCAGGGAAGCCATTTTGTTCTTCGCCTTCTGCCCCTCGCTGGATTCCTTCCGCTTCTTGCCCCGGCCCCGGTGTTCCTGGGGGATGATGGAGAACACTCCGACTGCCATGTAGTCATCCCCGCACTGGTATTTTTTCTCTCGGATGTAGTTACAGCGCATCCCGGTGCCCTCCTGCTGGCTTTCACTTTCTGCTGATATTCTCTTTCCCGTGACCCCACCGTCACAGAAATAACGGGTATACTAGCTCCCCAAAGAGGGCTCTTCCCCCTCTTTCTTTATAAAGGTATTATGAAACGTAACGGATACGATGGACGTGTCAGTCCATCGTATCCGTTGCTCTTCATAATAGATCAAGGTGTTTAAGGCGTGGCGGGCTTTCCTTTTTCCGCCCAGTATCCGTAGGTCAGTTCCGGCTTTCCAATTTTCCGGGCCTTCTCGTTGTAGATCATCAGGTCATGCACATCGTAGGCCAGGGCGCTGGGGTCGATCACGCCGCCAATGGGCTTGCGCTTCACCTTTGCCGGCTGATCCGGCAGCTTCATGGGGTGCCGGATCCGTTTCTGGCACAGCTCCATCTCCATCCGCGTAACGCCGCCGGGCTTGTACACGCCGCCCCGCTTGCGGTAGCACTCGTGCACTGTGCCCTCGCTGCCAAACAATCCCTTGTCCTTCAGCTCTGCCGCCGTGCCCTTGCCCAGCAGGGTGCCGTCCGCACCGTAGCAGCTGTACACCCGCACCATCCGGGTCTCGGCCCGCTCGTCCGCACTCAGGCCTTCTGCCCGGGCCCTCTCCACCCGGTCGTCCTTGGTGCTCTTCCGCTCCATCTTCCACCGGTAGTTCTTCGGGCTGGGGTTCTTGCATTTTTCCAGATTATTCCAAACGCTGCTCAGCTTGTTCACATCTGGAAAATATCCCTGCTCCACCAGCTCCACGCTGGTGCCCTTGGCCACCACCTCGCCGGTGTCCCAGTTCATCAAGGTGTATACCCATCTGCATCCACTCTGCATCTTATCGTCCTCCTTGATCCTTGGCTCCCATATCAGGGGAGCTCTGCAAGGCGCTGGCATAGCCAGACCGCAGCGGTGAGAGGTTGCTTCCGGTAGCCGCTGCCATGGCATCTGCACATTTCTGCCGAACACTCTCTTCGTTCAACACATTCAGGCTCTGGCGGCAGGCCTTGCGGCCCGCTGCCATCATCACGGCCCGCTTCAGAAACTCCGCTTCCTGCTCCTTGTAGCTTCGGCTCAGGGTCTGCACTGTCTTTTCATCGTCCACGTTCTCCACTACGATGTCCTCAGTCTGCAAGGCATCGCAGGCGCAGCGCCGCAGCTTTTCCATGGCCACGTCCAGCCCGTCCGTCTTTCCCCACTCATTCAACTGCTCATAGTTGTGGCGCATCTCTGCATACAGCCGGTTCAGCCGGTCTGCTCCAAACCCCAACTCCTGCACACAGGCCAGCGCCATCAGCTGCCAGGCCATGGTCGCTGCCCGGTCGCCCACCATTTTCAGCTGCTGCTCCCGCCGGGTGCGGGGTGTCCGCAACGCAGGCACCCGGAATTCCGTCGGCACGCCCTTGGGGATCGCCTCCGCCCGCAGCCGCCGGGCCTTCTCCGTCTGGGGCATCCCGTTCTTGTCCGGCTGCATCACCACAGCCAGGCTTTGGCTGCCCAGCAGCTCCTTCCGTCTGGTGATTCGGTCAAGCCGGGTGCGGCCCAGCCCCCACAGCTCATGTAAGGCGATCTGCCCGCACCAGCAGGTCAGCTGCACCACGCTGTCCTGGGTCAGGTCCATCTCCGCCGAAAGGCTCATCTTTGTTTTCATGGTAACTTCTCCGTTCTTCATATTCCCCGCACGCCCGGTTCCGGCCCCCACAGCTCAGGCACCGGCTCCGGGTGATCTCAAACACATGTACACACTGGGTGCCGTCCATCTCACGGCTCCCCGGTCTCTGCCATCATGGCGGTCAGGTCGCCCAGCATCCCGCTCACCGTGCGGGAAAGAACGTTGATCGCATCCTCCTGCAGGTCGCCGGGCAGGGCCCGCACCGCAAAGCCCGCGTTCACCATCTCGTCCTTCAACCGGGTGTTGATCCGGCTCACCTCGGCCCAGAGCTTTGCCTCGTCCGGGGTCATCTTCCGCCGCCCGGGCCGCACAACGCCCTTGATCATGGCCGTCAGCTCGTGGAACTCCTCGTCGGTCAGGCTCCTGTCGTTCCCGGCCTCGGCAATTGCCCGCGCCCGGTCACTCGGTGTCCCGGTAATCAAAATGTTCTTGTACTCTTCCAGCGTCATTTCTGCTTGGCCTCCATCGCCCGTTTCATCAGCTCTTCCATAAAAGCAGCTTCTTTATCCTCAAAGCGGCCTGTCACCTGGTTACGGCTCAGTGCCAACCGCATTTCCAGTTCAGCGGCCTTTGCAAAGTTCCGAACAATCTCCTCTTTCTGGGTGTTGTTCAGGTCACTGGGCACACTGCTGACAACAAAACTTACTGCCGACTGCATGATCACCCGTGTAACATCCGCTTCACTCTCACCATCCTCAATACTCAGACCGCCATCGTTTCCATTTCTGTAAATCGTGATTTTCATCCTTACCCCGCCTTTCTGCCGCAGACGGCCCTCTTCACCGTGTTCTCCGGCACCTTGTGGATCTTCTGCGGCTCCTTCCGCTGCTCTGCCACCAGGCCCAGCCCGGCCAGCGCCAGGGCTGCACACCCCAGCACGATGGCCAGCAGCGTGTAGCCCAGCATTGCCCAGCCGTTGGCCGCGTTCTCAATGGCCCCGCCGCAGCCTGCGGCAGCCAGTCCCAGCACAATGGCACCGGCGCTCAGCACGCTGCCCGTGATCTTCTTTTTCATTTGCAAATCCTCCAACTCTGTGTTAAACTTCTGGTGATGGGCAGTCAAAAACCATCACCCTGGTTGGCTCGTCGGTGTTCCAGCACCGGCGGGCCTTTTTGCTTTTCTCGCATCTCTGGCCGCCTTCCATTCCTGAAATGCAGCCTCATTCTCCGGTTTTGAGTAAAAATCCTGTGTGATGTGCAGCAATTCAATAATTTGCCAGTGCTCAAAAGGCAACTCCTGCTTTTTCCTTCGGCCCATGGCAGCACCTCACAGCCACTCGGCGCAGATGGTCTCCACCACAGGCTTTGCAAAGCCGATCAGCTCATCGCCGCGTTTTGCGACCACAACTGCCGGGCCCACCAGCTCTGCCGCCGTCATCTCACTGGCGCGCTGGTTCGTCAGGGGGCGCTCCTTCATCAGCCCCTCCTCGTTCACCAGCAGCAGAATGCCGTCCACGTCCTTCTCCCGCGCCCACTCGGCGCTCAGCAAGGCGGGCACCGGCTCGATCGGCCCGCCCACCAGCTTCTGCAGGGTCTCCAGCTTCATGCTGTCACCATCATCACACTTCATGTTGAACGCCCGGTTCTTCGCCGGGATCACGATCATATAACGGTCCATAGGTTTCTCCTTTCTCAGTCTGGACTAAAAGTCTGCATCAGCGGCCCGTTCGGGTCGGTGGGCTGGGTACGGCGCTGGCAAAAGAGATATTCCATCCTCAGCCCTGGGAAAAGGACGTTCCGAACCTTTTCAGCTTCCGGATATGTAAAATCCGTCTCCCCGTTGATCTTGTTCCGGGCGGTTTTCTCTGAGCATCCAATCGTGCTCATAATGTCTTTTACCGTTAGGCCGTTCCGTTGCATCTCAGCTTTCAAATTGTCCATTGCAAATCCTCCGTTTCATTTCGATTTTACCTTTAACGGTAATTTACGGCTTGATTGTACATCCATTAAAGGTAAAAGTCAACCCTCTTTCAGAATATTTTTATCTTATTCGGTAATTTATTATTGACGGGGCAGTTTCTTTTTCTTATAATAGGGTTAAAGATTCAGAAAGGAGATTTTTACCATGTGGCTCGACAACTTAAACCGTATTAAAAAGAACAGCGGTATGACGATTGAGCAGATTTCAGAAGCATCTGGTGTGCCTAAAGGCACCTTGAACAAACTTTTTGCAGGCCAGACAAAAGATCCTCAGTTGTCCACCGTGTCCGCCGTGGTTCACTGCATGGGGTATACTCTCGATGATTTGTCTGATGATACCGTAAGCGGTAAAATCCAGCTTACCCCCGCCCAGACTGCCCTGCTGGACAACTTCGACCAGCTGAACGAAGAGGGCCAGACCAAAGCACTGGACTATGTAGAGGATCTGGTTCTCACCGGACGTTATAAAAAAGCTGCTGCGCATGGCGTGGCTGCAAAGGAAGCATAAAAAATAACCGCCTTGGTCACCCAAAGCGGTTATCCCTTTACTTGATTATTTTTGTGGTTTTCGCAACACTTTTCCACAAAGGCCTTGACGTTCATCGGTAAAAAAGGTATATATTTACCAATGAACTTCTTTGAAATGACATTTTTCTCATTTTAAATATGCTAATTTAGCAGTGAGGTGATTGTGATGACCTATGAATCGCTTTATAAGCTTCGTTATAAGGCCCCTCAGCAGTATGAATCCATCTATCAGGAGCGCTATTCCCATCCCGATACCGTCCATTTGAATTTTAAGATTCACGATGATCCTGCTTTTATCTGCCAGAGCGCCGAACTGCTTTATATGATCATCAAGATCCATAAAGAGGATAAAAGCATCCGTGCCTTGCGCAAACAGCTTCCCAAAGTTGCAATCAACCAGTTCACTTCCCGGTGTCTGGTGGATGAGATCATCCTGACAAACGATATCGAGGGTGTCAACAGTACCCGCCGGGAGATCACCGAGGTATTGGAAAAGCTCCAGGAAAAGAAAAGTGATCGGCGCTTCTACGGTCTCGTTATGAAGTACGCTATGCTGTCACAACGCACCTCTCTCAAACTGGATACCTGTCAGGATGTGCGGGATATTTACAATGACCTTGTTCTGCGGGAAGTCATAGAGGAAAATCCGAATGACGCTCCTGATGGTCAGATTTTCCGTAAAAATTCTGTTTCTGTCACCAACGCCGCTCAGCAAGAGATTCATCAGGGACTTTTGCCGGAAAGTGCCATTCAGACTGCAGTGCAATCAGTTCTGGATTTCATTAAGGACGATTCTGTCGATTTGCTGATCCGTACAGCCGCTGCACACTACCTGTTCGGTTATATTCATCCGTTCTACAACGGCAATGGCCGTCTTTCCCGGTTCATCAGCAGCTTTCTGATGACGCAGGAACTCGACCCATTGATTGCCTATCGGCTGTCCTATACGATAAAGGAAAATCTAAAGCAGTACGACGATGCCTTCAAACTCTGCAACGATCCGCGTAACAAAGGCGATCTTACTCCCTTTGTTCTCTGGTTTATGGAGGTTGTTCTGGAGGCCATCTCCAAACTGAATGATGCCCTGACAGAGCGTGCCCATGATCTGAAGCACTATGCAAACATCCTCGATCAAAGCCCACAGCTCAGCACAAAGCAGCTTGGAGAACTTTCCTATTATCTTATTCAGGCTAGCTTGTTCTCTCATACCGGCATTTCTACGGGTGATCTGCTTGCCTACACAGAGTATTCACGCAGTACACTCCAAAAGAGGTTGAAAGAAATCGATGATTACGGTCTCCTCCTGATTCAGCGCCATGGTAAAGAAAAATGCTATAAGCTGGATCTCGAGAAATTTGAGCAGCAGGAGCAGGAATAATTTTCGGATTACCCAAATCCACAAATACGAAAGGACTACTAATGGACAAAGTTGATCTTCAAATTGCTATAGAATTAGAAAAGTGCCTTCAACCAGTTCAGATTCCAAACACCTGTTCCTTTTGGATGATCCGAACCAAATCAGGTGTCTATTATAACGAATTTATTAGAAATAAGTATATTGCAATCGGTTGGAACGCAGTTCTCAAAAGTGCGCTGCTAGAAGCCACAGAAGACAACCTGCATCGTTTGATTGAAACTTACTATACCGATAAACAACCTGGTGCTGCTCTCAATAAATGCCGCCGATTCCTTGAAAATATGAAACCCGGCGACATCGTTATGATCCTTGGCGAAAAAAGAGTTTCTTTTGGGATTGTTGGTGAGTACTTTGAAAAATCCGACATCAACGAATGCATTCAAGCAGAACTGGAAGCTGACCGCCAGATAGCCGCCGGACTTCATAAAGATCAAGATATTCTATGTCCTTATGTCAAACGCCGTTCCATTCAGCTGATAAAGGAAGTGGAAGAGCGCAGGCTAACCCCACTTTTGGCTCGGGCAATGTTGAATCATCATAGTCTTTCCGAGATTGACGAGTATGCCTATCCTATTTTGAATACTTGTTTTGATCTTTATACGTATGCCAATGAAATGCACCTTGTTTTTCGTGTAACAACCTTGCATAAGATCAAAGGTAGAGACTTTTCGGCCTTCAGCTATTTTATAAATGAAATATTCTTTGTCATAGATGAAGACGAAGATATTTCTATCACAACGAATCTTAATTCGCCAGGAGATTATGTCGTCGCCTTTCAGAAAGGTATGGAATTTATCCAGTCCAACTGGACGGCTTTTTTGTTTGCTTTTCTGGTTCTTTTCGGTGGAAAATTCAAGGGTTCCAATGTAGAATTTGACATTCCGTCTGTTCGCGGACTTATCAAATACTTTATTAACCGTCAATATGAATCTGACAAAAAAGATTTGGAACTTGCAGCGAAAAAGGAAGAGATCAAGGGTTTGGAATTGGAAAATGAATTAAAGCGTATTCAAATCGAAAAGGAACGATTGGAATTGGCAATCCAAAAAATGCCTTCAGATGCCGATCTCCAGAAACTTCAAAAAGCAAGTCAGGCACTGGAACTCCAAGTGCCTGACCCTAAAATCATTGCTTTTCCTTCTTCCAACGCCCAGGAAGATCATAAGGATGGTAGTTCTTAAGGAGCCGTAACGCAAGTCCAGCAAGAATCAGCTCCACGCTAATAGGGAGCCCATCGGGAAAAACAAAAACTTGAATCAGCTTAGAAACTCCCCCAAAGAAACTGCAAAAAAAGAAGCCACACGATGCAAAATGATACACTTTGTTAAGCCATATCCACATCATTTTCTCCTCCCTTCCGCAAAATAAGTGTATCATACTTTTCAAAAATTTGCAAAAAGAATCCCCGGCAGCTCTGTACGATAGAGCCGCCGGGGCCAGATGGGGAATCTGTCTGTCGGAGAATAATCATAGGATAAGAAAACACCTGCTGAGCAATTTCATTGTACCATGATCCTGCTCAGCGCACAAGCTGAGGAAAACCATGAAAAAGAAATTTTCTTCTGTACCCGACCCGGATATGCAGGACGCGGTGATCTATGCACGTTACTCTTCCCATTCCCAGCGGGACTGTTCCATTGAGCAGCAGGTGGCTGACTGCGAACTTTTTGCGCAGCAAAACGGCCTCCGGGTCGTGAAGATCTACGCTGATCGGCATCTGTCCGGCACTACCGATAACCGGCCCCAGTTCCAACAGATGCTGAAGGATGCGGCCCACGGCCACTGGCCCTTCGTGATCTGCTGGAAGATCGACCGCTTCGCCCGCAATCGCTACGATTCTGCCACTTATAAATATAAGCTCAAAAAAGCTGGTGTCCGGGTTCTCTATGCAAAGGAATCCATCCCGGACGGCCCCGAGGGTATCCTTCTGGAATCCGTTCTGGAAGGTTCTGCCGAGTATTATAGTGCATCTCTTGCTCAGAACATCCGCCGTGGGATGCGCTTCAATGCCGAGAACTGCAAAGTAAATTCCGGCTCTATCCCCTTCGGCTACTGCAAGGGCCCGGATGGCCGCTTTGCGATTCACGAGACGAACGCTGAGATCGTCCGAGATATTTTCCGCAAAGCTGCTGCTGGCGTGCCTTTTGTAGACATTGCCACTGAGCTGAACAATAAGGGCCTGAAAACCAGTCGTGGCGGACGTTGGAATAAAAACAGTTTTGTCCTGCTGAAAAATGAATCCTATATCGGTGTGTACCACTTTTCCGATATCCGCATTGAGGGCGGAATGCCAGCGATCATCGACCTGGGCACATTCCTGGCCGCGAATGAGCGGATAAACGCCAATCGCCGCGTCCGGGGCCGCCACCATGATGGCGGGGATTATCTGCTGACCGGGAAGCTGAAGTGTGCCCACTGTGGTTCTTATATGGTCGGCTTTTCCGGTACCGCGAAGAATGGCGAATCTCACTACTACTATGGCTGTCAGAAGCGGCGGCGGGAGCGGGCTTGTAAAAAGGCCAACGTTCCCCGCGAGTGGATTGAAAAGGTAGTTGTTAAGGCCGCGTTAGACTACGTTCTCCGTCCCGATGTGATGGAATGGATCACAGATGCCGTGATGGAATATCAGGAGCGGGAGGCTGCTTCGTCGCAGCTGGCTGCTCTTACCGCCGAACTGGAAGAAAATCAGAAAGCCACCGACAATGTAATGCGCGCCATCGAGGCAGGCATCATCACTGCAACCACAAAACAGCGCCTGCTGGATCTGGAAACCAAAGCGAAAGATTTGAAGCGTGCTATTGAGTTAGAGAAGCTGAGCCATGTTCGTCTGGAGCGTGAGCAAATTCTCTATTGGCTGGAGCAGTTCCAGGGCGGCAGCTTGCAGAGCCAAGAGTTCCGGCGTAAAGTCATCGATACCTTTGTCTCAGTGGTCTACCTGTCCGATGATCACTTAAGGATCGCCTTTAATTATTCCGGACAAAACCGTTCCGAGGCCGATTTTAACCTTATCATGGATGCAGAAACCGCTTCCGCAGATTATCCAATAAATTCGTTCAGTCTCCCGTTATGTCCACCACACAAGAATCAGGCGAACCCCACAATCTACTTCGTGGGCGCGTTCTTCGTCCTGATCATGCCGCTCCCTGAGCGGTAACAAAAGAACCACTGCATAAGGTCAATGCCTTTTGTAGTGGTTCTTTTTCTTTTTACAGTATCAACGAATCACATTGTTTTCTTTATTCACTTACTGCATTATACAGCATCTCCAAAAACTGTCCCGCCGTTGGCCGATGATCCAGCGGGTATCCCGCCAACACCTGCACTTTTTCCAGGTCAGTTTTCCATGCCAGCTTTGCCGTCCTGCGAACAGCGCTCTCCACAGCCCTCCAAGCATGACCAGAAGCTTCCGCCACAGGCAGATAAACTTCCTTCTGCAAGGCTCGCAACCGGTCAGGCCTGGTGCAAATCAGCGTCATACACTGTCGGAGAGTATAATAATCATTCTTTGTGCGAATGATACCCAGAGGGCGCAGCAAGTGGTCAAATTGTGTATCAGTCATTCTAACACATCCTTTCGGCCATCATGCTACGCCTTTTGTCAAAAGAAGTCGAAAGCGCAAATTCAGCCCCGAGGAACCATCAGGCTCCCCGGGGCTGCTGTCAGCTGCCGTTCTTTTCTTCCGCCCGCTGCTTCAGCACGTCCACAGCACGAGTCAGCGCCGCCGGGATGGGCACACCCATCAGTCCGGCATTCTCCACGATACTGATAGTCTCATTGCATACAAACGCAATGACAACGGTGTCCCGAATAAAGTTCGACCCGATGACAGCATCCAGCCTGCAGGCCACCAGTACCACCAGCAGACTCACACCCTTGCGGCACAAGCCCTTCCAGCCTGCCCGGCTCTCAAGGGTGCCAGTTTTGGTCTTGGGACTGGTGTGGAACACCCCCGCCACGATCAGGCCGGTGATGTAGTCGATCGCCATAAAGATGATAAGCGTCTGCAGCGCCGTGTCCCAGCCGCCCAGCAGGCTGGCAATGGCCCCACCCACAATGCCGATGGCCGCACAAATCTCATTTTTCATTGTCATTCTCCTTTCACTTTGCCCAGCCCCTTGCGCTGGATGATGGCAGCATAGTCCTTGTAGGCCACGCTCAGGTCTGCGCCCTTGGCGATGCCGGGAATCTTGCCGCTGCTGGTGTACTGCCACATCCCGAAGGCCCAGCCGGGGGTGGGCTTCTTGGTGCGATAGGCTGCCAGCCATACGTCGTAGGGCTTGAGGGCCGCGCCGCCCATGTAAAGGTTGGTCTGCCCGAAGTTCAGGCCGGTGTAGAGCATGGCGTACACGCCCCAGCTTTCCACCACGCTCAGGCAGTGGGTCACGATGTCGGTCAGGGCGGACTTGCTCAGGGCCGCCTGAAGCTTGTCCTCGATGTCCACAGCCACCGGGAGCTGGAAGGCTCTGCCGTCCAGCTCCTGCTTGAACAGGGCCAGCTCCCTGTCGGCCTGTGCCTTGGTGGTGGCCTTGAAGTAGCCATACACGCCCACCGGGATGCCCAGCCGGGTGCACTCGGCATAGTTGCGGGCAAAG
>OJPF01000418.1_pt1 | contig 26752 bp, 26 predicted proteins | sample 1598441 | NCBI WGS metagenome assembly OJPF01 (sample SAMN03922474, study PRJEB24848) | human gut metagenome | isolation source: stool sample | host: Homo sapiens | place: Germany | collected 2010-11 | reverse complement strand
GGCCGCAAGAAGACCATCCTCGGCGGCGTCGTGATGCTGGCCGTCGCGTTCGGCGTGGCCGCTTTCCTCAACGCCGAGAGCCCCACGATGCTCATGAACGCCATGTTCTGCCTCGCCGGTATCGGCTGGGCCACCATCAACGTCAACTCCTTCCCGATGGTCGTGGAGATGTGCTCCGGCAGCGACGTTGGCCGCTACACCGGCTTTTACTACACGGCCAGCATGGCAGCCCAGGTCGTCACGCCGATGTTCTCGGGCTTCCTGATGGATAAGCTCAGCATGACCGTGCTCTTTCCCTACGCCGCCATCTTTGTGGCCGGTGCGTTCGTGACAATGCTCTTTGTCCGCCACGGCGACAGCCGCCCCATCCCCGCCAAGGGCCTCGAGGCGCTTGACGTGGACGATTGACCGAAATATACATTTGGAGGATGCAAATACTATGGAACGTCTGACCCGCAAACTGAAAAAGGGCGGTTACTCCGCCAACCGGCACTCCGAGGCCCAGCTCACCGAGCGCCTTGACCAGCTCAAGGGCGTGCATAAGCAGTGGCTGCAGGACGTGTCGGATATGATGACCGGCATGAAGCAGAGCGAGGCCGCCGGACAGGAGGGCGCGCTCACGCTCATGATGCTGCAGGCGGGCTACGCCGCGATCGTGCGCATCGGCCGCCGGTTCGAGAGCGTGTGCCCCGCTGAGGGCAGCAGCGACAACACCGTCACGGCGCTCGGCAAGCTCGAGGACCTGTACGAGCAGTGCGTGTCCGAGCTCGAGGACGTGAAGGAAGGGCTCGAGGAGTGCCGCGAAAACGGCTTCACGGACGACCTGGCCTACGACGAGCTGATGGTGACGAAGCTCGGCATCTCGCAGCTCATTAAGCAGTTTGACATCGCCACCGGCTACGCCGAGCCGGATGCGGGACCGTACCAGTACCAGCCCAAGGAAGACAAGCCTGCCGAATAAGCCGCGCACTCAAAAAGCAGCACATGGACCTGCGGCGGCACCGGCGGCAGTGCGAATAAAGAAAAAAACCTCCGTGCCGGACGGCACGGAGGTTTTTGTGTAAGATCCGATTACTTGAGTTCGACAGAAGCGCCGACTTCCTCGAGCTTCTTCTTGAGCTCCTCGGCCTCGTCCTTGGAGACCTGCTCCTTGATGGCGCAGGGGATGCCCTCGACCTTCGCCTTGGCTTCCGCCAGGCCCAGGTTGGTGATCTCACGGACGGCCTTGATGACCTTGATCTTCTGATCGCCGAAGCCGGTCAGAACGACGTCAAACTCGGTCTTCTCCTCGGCGGCAGCAGCAGCGCCGGCCACCGGAGCGGCGGCAACAGCAGCAGCGGCGGAAACGCCGAACACATCTTCGATCTCGTGCACGAGCTCGGACAGCTCGAGGACGGACATAGCCTTGATCTCTTCGATCATAGCAGTGACTTTTTCGCTAGCCATGGTAATTTTCCTCCTAAATAGTTAAGTGAAGTGGTCGCCTTATTCGGCGGCGGGAGCTTCGGCCTCGGCAGGTGCGGCAGCGCCGCCCATCTGCTCGACGACCTGATTCAGGCAGACGGCCAGACCCGTGATGGGGGCCAGCATCGTGCCCAGGACCTTGGAGTACAGCGCATCCTTGTTCTGGAGCTGCGCGATCTCCGCGATCTCAGCGTCACTGAGGACCTTGCCCTCGAGGAACGCGCCCTTGACGATGAACTTCTCGTCCTTCGCCATCTTCTCGCTCATGTCGTGGATCATGCGGATCGGGACGATCGGGTCTGCCGTGCTGGTTGCGAGCGAAGTCGTACCATTGAGCAGATCACTCATTGCCTCGAGGCCGGCGTCCTTGAGCGCAAAGCGGGTCAGGGTGTTCTTGACGACGGAATACTCCACGTCATTCTGACGCAGCTCGGTGCGCAGCTTGGTGTCTTCATCGACGGTGATGCCCTTGTAGTCGACGAACACGCCGGCGCTGGCGCCCTTGAGCCGCTCGGCCAGAGCGGCGACGATCGCCTGCTTCTCGCTGAGAACTTTTGCGTTCGGCATAGTGTGATTTCACCTCCGTGTGAAAGATACACGCCCAAAAAAATTTCCGCGGCCAAAGCCCCGGAAACAGAATAGAAACATCGTGATGGATGCATCCTCGGCAGGATTTCCGCGGTCAAGCCACCTGCTGTCTTTGGAGCGCTCTAATAGAATACCAGACTCTGCCGCGCGTGTCAAGCATTTTTCACGCGGCGGCGCGGTTTTTTAAAAGGAGATAGCCCCCGGAGGCCATCGCAAAAAAATCCCACAAAAAAACTTTTACCCTAAACTGCTGTGATTACTCTAGCATGTTTCCTCGCATGTGTCAAGCCTTTTTGTGACAATTTCCGGTCTGCTGTGCAGGTGCACAGCGCTGCGGCTGCGTCACCAGTCCATGGTCGCGATGCCCTCACCAAGCGACATACCGCACCGGCCATGGCCGGGATAGAGCACGAGCTCCGGCGGCAGCGTGCGCAGAAATGGCACGGTCTCGTCCATGAGCACGGCGGCGTCACCCCCGCGCAGGCGCGTGACGACGGCGCAGCCCGGCACGAGCGAGTCGCCGCTGAAAAAGGCGGCCGGACCGATGCGGTAGCACGCGCTGCCGCGCGAGTGGCCGGGCGTGGCATAGCCCTCGAGATGCAGCGCGCCCCAGTCGAGCACGATGTGATCGCCGAAGGTCATGTCCGGGGCATACGTCTCGGTCTTGAGCTGCAGCGTGCGCAGAAAGTCGCGTGCCTCTGCCCCGCGCGACACGCTCAGCGCTGCGAGCAGCACGGGCGTCGTGTTGCCGGGGTTGCGCAGCCAGGGGGTGCAGTTTTCCTGCCAGAGGGTGCGCGCCGAAAGCGCGCGCTGCATCCGGCCGAGGCCGGAGATGTGGTCGATATGCTCGTGCGTGAGCACGAGCAGCACGTGGTACCCCTGCAGGCGCTGCATGGTCGTCTCGTCCGGCCAGGGGTCAAGGACGATCGCGTCGCGCCCCTGCGTGACGACGTACATATTCGAGCCGATGGGCGGAAAGGGAATGCGTTGGATCTGCATAGACCGTCAGTCCTCCCGGGGCAGGGCGAGCAGCCGGCGGCTGAGCGGCAGCTCGGACGGGCGGCTGTTTTCCAGTGTGACAATGCCGCGGCTGCCGCCGCGGATCCAGCCGCGGCGCACGAGCTGGCGCAGCGTTTCGCGGGCGGTGCCGTCGCTGCCGTCATAGAGCGCGGCCGCGCCGCCGAGGGCGGCGCGGATGGCCCGGCGGGCAAACGGGAAATGCGTGCAGCCGAGCACGGCCGCGTCCACGCGGCCGGCATAGGGGCCGAGCTGCCGCGCGAGGTAGGCCGTGAGCGCGGGTGAATCGAGCTCGCCCCGCTCGACGAACTCCACCAGCTCCGGGCACGGCAGCGGCGTGATCTCGGCGCAGCCGGCGCACTGCTGCATGAGCGCGGCGAACTTCTCCTCCCGCAGCGTCAGGGGCGTGGCCAGCACGAGCACGCGCCGGTGGTGCGCCACGGCGGGCTTGAGCGCCGGCTCGATGCCGATGACGGGGATATCCGGAAAGGCAGCGCGCAGCGGGCCGATGGCCGCGCTCGTAGCCGTGTTGCAGGCGATAACAGCGGCCTTGATGCCGCGGTCATACAGCCGGGCGATGACGTCCTGCGTCAGGCGGCGGACCTCCTCAGCCGGGCGCACGCCGTAGGGGGCGTTGGCCGAGTCGCCGAAATAGAGAAAGTCCTCCCCAGGCAGGCGCTGCACGAGCGCGCGCAGGACACTGATGCCGCCGAGGCCGGAATCAAACACCGCGATCGGAAGCTCCGTCCGCTCCATGGCATGCCCCTCCTTTCCGGGATGCAGTACAGAATGCATCTATTGTACCACATTCGGCGCACTTTTCAAGTCAGGCGGCAACACGCCGGCGGCGCAGGAGCTTCCAAACGAGCGAGCACAGCGGGATCAGGTAGAGATAGCACGCGGCCAGCAGGCTCTGCTCCGGCGCGCCGGGTTCGTGCCGGAGGTGTGGGCCGAGTCGAGCAACGTCGAGACGCTGCTCGAGCTGTGCGCGCGGAGCGTGGGTGCGTGCTTCTGCCCCGAGAATCTGGCGCGGCTGCTGTTGGCCGCGCAGCCGCACGGCCGGCTGGAGATGCTGCGCATGCCGGACACGATGGCCTACCCCATCAGCTTCGGCTACGCAAAGCGCGCTTACCCATGGAGCGTGCTGGCGGACTTCATCCGCATTGCCCGCGCGCAGTATCCGCAGCCGACATGAACACATCCCCCGGAGCAGACGCTCCGGGGGATGTGTTTTGGTATGGCTTACTTGTTCCAGGGGTTGGCCGGGTCGGGATCCGTCGGGTCCCAGCCGCGGTTCGGGCTGGAGATGTCCAGCCACGGGGCCGACGGCTTCGGCACCGGGAGGGACGAGGCGTTGTAGATCGACACCGTGGTGCCGAGGGGACAGTTGTCGTAGATCCACTTGGCATCCGCCACCGTCAGGCGCACGCAGCCGTGCGAGCAGACCGTGCCGAGCTGGTTATACAGCCGGTAGGACAGGTCGTTCTTATTCGGACTGTTGTACGGCGAGGAGTGGAAGAGATAGTTGCCCGTGATCTGTGTGCAGTACTGACCCCAGCAGCCCATGAGCGGGTGCCACGCCGCCTTGAACGGCGTGCGGAACGTGCCGATGGGTGTGGTCTGACCGGGGCCGCAGACGAAGGCGTGATAGAGAATGGAGTAATCGCCGCTCATGTCCAGACCGTACACGAGCACCGTGCACTGGTTGCGCACGACCTCGAGCTTATACGGGTACTGCGCGCTGAGGAGCTGATCATATTCCGCGTCCGTGTAGTTGTTGACCGGGACGACGAACGTGGTGCGGATGGCGTCCGTGCCGCACAGGAAGAGGATCTCGACCGTGTGCTGGGTGGGCATGTCGCGCTTCCAGACGGACTCTTCCACGTGGAAGCCCGGCGTGATGGACTTGCCGTCGAGCGTGTAGTGACGCGTGGGCTGCTGCACGCCGTCCACAGACCAGATGAGGGTCGCTTCACCCGGCGCGGTCTGATATTCCGACGGGAAATGGCGGTAGGTCACATACAGGTCGACGGCGCGGCACTCCGGAGAGAGCGCGGGCACGGGGTCGGTCGTGAGTGTGTCAACGCCGCGGAGCATGGGGTCGTACTCCGCATCGGTCTTGTCGGCCGCGAGCGAGACGGTGCAGCCGCGCGCGAGCAGGCACACGAGGCCGGCATGGCCGGTGCCCGCGACGGTCGTGCCCTCAGCCGCGACGGCGAGCGTGTCGACCGTGCCGCCGGCGGTGACGGTGCCGTTCGGGTCGGTGCGCACGACGAGCGTACCGGTGACATTCAGGCTGCCAAGGTCGCGCCCGGCGGCGCCGCCGAGGTAAAGTGTGCCGGTGAAGGTGCCCGCCGTCAGGGGCTGCGTGCCGGTGTAGACGACGCGGCCGGAGGCCGGGAGCGCAGCGGCATCGGAGCAGAACTGCAGGTCAAGCTCATAGAGCATCTGCGCGATCTCGGCGCGGGTGATGCCGGCCGTGGGGTTCAGGCGGCCGGCGTCACCGCTGACGATGCCGGCCTTGACCAGACCGGCCACAGAGGCGACCGCCCAGTCGCTGACGGCGGAAGCGTCCGAGAACGCGGCAATATCGGCGGCCGTGCCGTCCGCCACGGCGAAAGCGCGGGCGATGACGGACATGGCCTCCTGACGGTTGATATTGCGGTCCGGGCCCATGGTGCCGTCACCACAGCCGCTGAAGATGTTCATCTGCGCGGCGGCACTCAGCTCCGGATAGTACCAGGCGGCAGCGTCTACATCCGAAAAATGCGTGATGTCCTTGCCCACCGTGCAGCCGAAGACACGCACGAGCATGGCGGCCATCTGGGAACGCGGGGCGTTATTGCCCGGCAGCATATCGCCGCTGGCGTCACCGACGAGAATGCCGTGATCGCGGGCAAAATCCATCGCCGCCTGATACCATGGGCCGGACGGCGTGGGCTCCGGGCTGGGTTCGGCGGGCTGTGTGGGAGCGGTCGGTACCGTCGGCTCGGTGGGAGCAGTCGGTGCAGTCGGCTCGGTGGGGGCGGCGGGCTCCGTCGCGGCGGCCGAGGGCTGTACAGGCTCCGACTCTGCGGCGATGACCGGCATGACGGCCAGCGTCAGCACGCACGCGAGCACGAGCAGCAGGGACAAAAAGCGTTTGCGCATGGTTTTCTCCTCCATATTTTCCTGTGGGATATAGCATGATCCCATTATACCGGACAGCGGTGATTTTTCAATGGTTTTCACAGCGATTTCAACTTTTTTAAGTTTCTGTGACATACAAAAAAGCAGCGCATCGGGAAGTGCGCTGCAAGTTGACATAATTCGGTTTACATAATTACAAGTTTAGCAGCTCCGCCACGTCGTCCTCCCCGTAGACGCGGATGCCGTGCGCGGTCAGGCACGCGGCGGTGACGCCGTCTCCGGGCGTGAGCGTACCGGTGAAGGTGCCGTCATAGATCTCGCCGCAGCCGCACGAGGGGCTGCGCTGCTTGAGCAGCGCGGCTGTGCAGCCGAAGCGCTGGGCGAGCGCGAGCGTCTGCTGCGCGCCGCGGGTATAAGCGTCCGTGACGTCGGCGCCGGTGCGCATGACGATGCGGCTGCCCTGCCGCTCGGACGGAGCGCGCGGCGTCGGCAGGCCGCCGAGCTGCTCCGGACAGGCGGGCACAAGCGTGTGCCGGGCCATGAGTGCGCGCAAAACGTCCTCCGGAAGGCCTTTCGACGCGCCGTCATACCGGCAGGCGACGCCGAGCAGGCAGGCACTGACGAGAATGTTCATCGCACCGCCCGCTTTCCGCGGCTCCACGTGAAGCCGAAGATCATGCCGAGCACGCCGCCGGCGATGTGCGTGAGCTGGGCGAGGCCGGCCGTGCCGGTGACGGCCTGAAAGATCTCGCTGCCGAGGTAGAGGATGAGCACGAGGATGAGCGTGAGCGGGATGGTGCCGGTGCGCATACCGGCGAATGACGCGAGCACGATGAGCATGAACACGACGCCGGACGCACCCATGAGCGCGCCGTTCGGGAAGAAGAACCAGAGCACCAGCCCCGTGACAAGCGCCGTGAGCGCAATGGCAAGCAGAATGCGCTTGCCGCCGAAGCGCTCCTCCGCCGTTGGGCCGACAACGAGCAGCATGACGATGTTGCTGCAGTAGGCAGCAAAATCCGGGTGGCCGAGCACGTGCAGGAAAAAGCGTGGGTAGGTCAGCCAGTCCGTCAGCGACGAGCGGTAGACGCAAAAAAGGTTCTGCGTCGTCCAGCCGTCGGTGAGCTTGCCGAGACCGAGCGCGAGCAGGCTCAGCAGTGCGAACGTGAGGATGACGGGCGAATTATACAGGATCGTGATGGAATGTTTCTTCATAAGTACCTCTCAAAACCAAACGCGCGCAGGTCCTCCGGGACCGGCGCGGTAATGTGCAGGGGCTGCCCGGTGACGGGCTGCGTAAGATCGGCCGCGGCCGAATGCAGCGCGGGGCGCGCGAGCAGGGACGCATCGCCGCCGTAGAGTGCATCGCCGAGCAGCGGATGGCCGAGCGCGGCGAAGTGGACGCGGATCTGGTGCGTGCGGCCGGTGCGCGGCAGGACACGCAGGAGCGTGTACCCGTCCCGCTCGGCGAGCACGGTGTAGTCCGTGACGGACGGCTGACCGTCCGGCGCGGTGGTGCGGCGGGTGGTGCCGTCGTCCGCGCGGGCGATGGGCAGGTCAATCGTGCCGCGCGGCGGCAGGCCGGTACCACAGGCGGCGGCGAGATACGTGCGCCGAAAGCCGTCGGTGTGCAGCACGCGGCGCAGCCGGTCGTGCACGTAGCCGCTGCGGGCGACGAGCATGACGCCGGATGTGCCACGGTCGAGCCGGTTGACGGGGTGAAAAACCGCGTCGGGCCCGAGATAGGCAGCGAGGGCGTTTGCGACCGTGGGGTCGCCGCGGTCGTACCCGCCGTGCACGGCCATACCGGCGGGCTTGTTGAGCGCGAGCAGGTCGGCGTCTTCATACAAAATGTCCAGCGACACGGCCACGGGTGAAAAGCGGCCGCCGGAGCGCTTGTCGTCGATGCGCACGGTGAGCGTATCCCCCGCCGCGACGCGGTCGACGGTGCGGGCGTGCGCACCGTTGAGGCAGATGCCGTCCGGCACGGTCTTGACGCGGGCAATGGCCCCGTCGGCCATGCGCAGTTCACGCCGGAGCAGGCTTTTGACCGTGCGGCCAGCCTGCTCCGGCGTGACGGTGAGCGTCAGCCGGCGCATTCCTGCGCGGCCAGCGCGGCCTCGTACGCGGCGCGGGTGCGGCTGTCAAAGCAGACCATGCGCACACGCGTGATCTCGGGATGGTCGGCAAGATAGGCCGTGATCTCGCGCACGGCGATCTCCGCCGCCTGAGGCAGCGGGAAGTGGTAGATGCCCGTGCTGATGGACGGGAAATCGACCGTGTGGCAGCCGTTCTCGCTCGCAAGGCGCAGGCTGTTGCGGTAGCAATTGGCCAGCAGCTCAGGCTCACCGTGCTGCCCGTCGCGCCAGCGGGGGCCGGGCGTGTGGATGACGTGGCGCGCCGGCAAACGGTAGCCGCGCGTGATCTTCGCCTCGCCGGTCTTGCAGCCGTTGAGGCCGCGGCACTCATTGAGCAGACCGGTGCCGGCGGCCATGTGGATGGCCCCGTCTACCCCGCCGCCGCCGAGCAGTGAGCAGTTGGCAGCGTTGACGATGGCGTCGACATCCGACTTCGTGATGTCGCCCTGAATGACTTCGAAACGGTTCATGCGGTTACCTCCTTGCCGTCGATCGTGACGGTGATGTGATCGTCCTGCGCGTCGATGCCGATGTCTCCGGCGGCCTTGCGCTGAGCGACGATGGCCGTGGCGATGGCGTCCTCCACGTCGCGCTGGATGGTGCGGCGCAGGTTGCGCGCGCCGTAGGTCTCGCTGTAGCCCTTACGGACAAGATAGTCGATGACGGCAGGCGTCCAGTGCAGGGTCATGCCGCGCTCGGCCATGGCGGCGCGCACTTCGTCGAGCATGAGGGCAGCGATGGCGCGGAAGTTTTCCTCCGTGAGGTGGTTAAAGTAGACGATCTCGTCGATGCGGTTGAGAAACTCCGGACGCAGGAACTCGTTGAGGGCGCGCTGTGCGCGCTCGCGGCTCTGATCGTCCACGCTCAGGCCGAAGCCGAGCGTGCCGGTGCGCGTGTTGCTGCCGGCGTTCGTGGTCATGATGATGACCGTGTTTTCAAAGTTCACGGTGCGGCCCTGCGCGTCCGTGATGCGGCCGTCGTCGAGGATCTGCAGCAGCAGGTTCATGACGTCCGGGTGCGCCTTTTCAATCTCGTCGAAGAGGACGACGGAGTACGGGCGGCGGCGGATCTTCTCCGTGAGCTGGCCGGCCTCGTCATAGCCGACGTAGCCCGGGGGCGAGCCGATCATGCGCGAGACGGAGAACTTCTCCATAAACTCCGACATATCGAGCCGGATGAGCGACTCGGGCGCGTGGAAGAGCTCGTCGGCGAGGCGCTTGACCAGCTCCGTCTTGCCGACGCCGGTGCCGCCGACGAACAGGAAGCTCACGGGCTTGCGCTTGGCCTGCAGGCCGACGCGGTTGCGCCGGATGGCGGCGCAGACGGTATCGATGGCCGCATCCTGGCCGACGATGTGCGCGCGCAGCCGGTCGCCGAGACCGGCGAGCTGCTCAAACTCATCGGCGCGGATGCTCGCGGCCGGGATCTTCGTCCAGAGCTCGATGATGCGCGCGAGGTTATCCGCCGTGAGCTCCGGGCGCCCCTTGGCGCGCAGGGCGTCGAGCTCGGTTTGCAGCTGCATCTCGCGGCTGCGCAGCTCGGCGATGCGCGCGTAGCGGCGGTCGAGCTCCTGCTCGTCATACTCGTCGCCGGTCTGCGGCGGCGCGGAGGCCAGCAGCTCGCGCTCGCGCGCATAGTCGCCGATCTCCTTTTCGACCTCGTCCGCGCGGATGAGGTCGGGATTTTTCAGGTTCACGTCCGAGCAGGCCTCGTCGATGAGGTCGATGGCCTTGTCGGGCAGGAAGCGGTCGGTGATATAGCGCTCGCTGAGCACGACGGCAAGGCGGCACATGGCGTCCGGGATGACGACGCCGTGAAAGTCCTCGTAATAGCGGCGCACGCCCTTGAGGATCTCGACACTGTCATCGATGCTCGGCTCGGCCACCGTGACAGGCTGGAAGCGGCGCTCGAGGGCCGCGTCTTTTTCAATGTGCTTGCGGTACTCGGCGAACGTGGTCGCGCCGATGACCTGGATCTCGCCGCGCGAGAGTGCGGGCTTGAGGATGTTAGCGGCGTTCATGCTGCCCTCGGCATCGCCGGCGCCGACGATGTTGTGCACCTCGTCAATGACGAGGATGATGTTGCCGACGCGGCGGATCTCCTCGATGAGGCCCTTCATGCGGCTCTCGAACTGGCCGCGAAACTGCGTGCCCGCCACGAGCGCCGTGAGGTCAAGCAGGTAGACCTGCTTGTCGCGCAGCTTATACGGCACATTGCCCTCGGCGATGCGCTGGGCAAGGCCCTCGGCAATGGCCGTCTTGCCGACGCCGGGCTCGCCGATGAGGCAGGGATTGTTCTTCTGGCGGCGGTTGAGGATCTGGATGACGCGCTCAAGCTCCTCGGCGCGGCCGACCATGGCGTCGAGCTTGCCGTCGCGGGCGCGCTGCGTGAGGTCGATACAGTAGTTATTCAGGAACTTGAGCTTGCGCGGAGCGGCAGAGCGTTTGTCAGCCGCGGCGCTGTCCGGATGCGGCGGCTCGGCCGCGGCGGCGGAATCGGCCGCCGGAGGCGGGTTCTGGTTAAAGAGGCGGTTGAGAAACGGGAAGGTCGCGGTCTTGCCGTCGTCCTCGTCCGTGTCGGCGTCGGAGGCGTCGGCGTCCGTGTCGGGCGCACCGTCGCCACCGAGCATGCCCATGCTGCCGAGCATTTCCGCCACGTCGCCGGTGAGATTGTCGAGATCGGCATCCGCGATGCCGAGCTTTTCCATCATCTCATCGACGGGCTTGATGTGCAGCTCACGCGCGCAGCGCAGGCACAGGCCCTCGTTATGGGACTCGCCGTTTTCGATTCGTGTGATAAAAATCACCGCTACGTTTTTCTTGCAGCGGGAGCAGAGTGTAGGCTGCATAGCTTGGTTCTCCTGTTCGATAGATTCCGTGCACGCCGGTCACACGCCCACGCCGAACGTGAGCACGTCGATGGCCAGCAGCGCTTTTGCCAGGGCGGTGTGCGCGAGGGTGTCGCGGCCGATGACGGGCCCGGCAAACTGCAATGCCCAGCACAGCAGGATGCCGAAGCACACGCCGTTGACCGCGCCGAGGGCGGCGCCGCCAATGTCGTTGAGTTTCTCCCGGTTCGGGAGTTGGAAGGTCAGGTTCGGCAGGTTGCCGATCGCGGCCAGAATGAGCATGATGAGCAAAAAGCCGACGGACGTGACGAGCACGTAGCACAGCCGCGCGCAGTAGACCTGCGTCATGGCGGCGCGCAGCGTGATGCCCTGCTCGTCGCGCATGGCGAGCGCGGCGCGGGCCATGCGCTGCGCCGGGCGGCCGGTAACACCGGCGGCGGCAAAGCACTGCTCGGCATATTCCTGTGCGGTGTCGGGGTGCGCAGCGACCCAGTCCTCACCCGAGAGGCCGGCGTCGTTATCCGGCAGCTCGGTGGCGACAACGTCGAGCTGGCCCTCAAAGTACCCGCCGGCAAACGGCTCCGCCACCGGCAGGAGCCGGGCGGAAAACAGGCCCGCGAGCAGCGCCGCGCCGTAGAGCGCGACGACGATGGCGGCCAGCTGTGCGGCGCTGAGGATCAGGCCGCGGCGGTAACCGCCCCAGACGGCGGCCAGAAAAATGGCGACGAGCACCACTGTCAATACGATCTTCATAGGTGTATCCCTGTTCTTTCTCTCTAGGCTGCGGGGGTCAGAAGGCGAGCACCTCGGCGCTCGAGCCGCTCACGAGCAGCGCCGCGCCCCGGCGCAGCAGCACCGAGTGGCGGACGCCGAGCAGGTTCTGCTCGACGGACTTGATCTCATCGAGCTGCTGGTTATAGAGCGTGAGCCGGTCACTGTACTGCACGAGCACCTGCTTGCCGTTGACAGACAGGCTCGTGACGGCGCCGGTAGTCTCGCACGTTCCAAGCTTGCTGCCGGAGGCGCTGACCGTGACGAGCTGCTCGGCGCTGCCGGAGCGGTAGCGGCTGAGCGCAAGGGTCACAAATCCGTCGCCCTCGGCGGCGTAGTCGTACAGGTACAGGTCGCCGAAGGGGTACTCGGCGGTGAGCTTGGCGGCATCGTCAAAAAAGGCCAGGCGCGTCTGCGACACGCAGCAGACCTTGCCGCCGCGCCAGAAGAGATCGGCAAAGAGCTCATCCGCGCACGCGGCGCTGCCGCGCTCGTCGGCGCTCGTGAGCGAGAACGTGTGCACAACGCTGCCGGAATCCTGCAGGCAGAGCGCGGCGAGATACTTCCCGTCCGGGCTCACGGCGGCGCGCACGAGATAACCGGTGCCGGAATACCAGACATAGACGGCCTTGCCGGAGGTGTCATACACCGTGACGGCGCCCTTATAGCCCGCAGCGTCCGAGCAGACGGCGAGATAGCCGCTGTCGCTCAGGTCGGCGCTGATGATCTCGCCGGCAGGCTCGATATCGGTCTTGCTGCCCTTGAAATCCGCCACGCACAGCGTCGTGCCGCCGATGTCATAGGCGCACACGCGCTCGCCGCCGACAGAGATGCCCGGCTGCGAGAGCGTGAAGATCTCGTGCAGGACGGTCTTGCCGTTATCATCGAGCAGCTGCAGACCGCTCGAGGACACGACCGCGAGGCGGCTGTCCACCGTGCGGAAGGTGCGGCTGGCGCTGGAGTCAAACGTGTAGGGCGCGCTGTCGTCCAGATAGTCGCTCGCCGAGCCGGGCCGGTCGCGCAGCAGCAGATACAAAAACAGCAGCACAGCCAGCACGCACACCGCCACGATGACGGTCTGCCGCAGCCTGGGGTTATGTTTTGCATGGTCGTTCATGGACATTCCTCCCCTGTCCGCATGGCGGACGCGGTGTCAGGCCTGATTCATCATATCGCCGACGGCGCCGTCGTACCACACGCGGTTGAGATACAGCCCCTGCGGGGGCATGGTCGGCCCCGTGAGCCGCCGGTCACGCGTGGCCAGCAGCGCCGGGATGGCCTCCGGCTCGATCTTGCCGTAAGACGCATAGACCATGGTGCCGACAATGGCGCGCACCATATTATACAGGAAGCCGTCAGCACAGACGGCGATGGAGATGAGCGGGCCGTCCCGCTCGGCGCGGCACCAGTGCACCGTGCGCACGGTCGTGCGCGTCTCGGTGCCGACGGAGCGCACGGCGGCAAAGTCGTGCGTGCCCTCAAAGGCGCGGCCGGCACGCGCGAGCCGCTCAAAATCCAGCGGCTGGGGATAAAAGCAGACGCGGTGCTCCAAAAACGCATCGCGGATGCGGGAATTGTAGATCTGATAGACATATTCCTTCTGGATGCACGAGCCGATGGCGTTGAAGTCCTCCGGCGCGGCGACGGCGTCGACCACGGCGATGTCCGCCGGGAGGCGGGCATTGACCGCGAGGGGCACCCGGTCGATCGGGATCGTGCAGCCGGTGCGGAAATTGGCGCAGTAGCGCTTTGCGTGCACGCCCGCGTCCGTGCGGCCGCAGCCGACGACCTTGATCGGTTCGCCGCAGACCTTCGTGAGCGCGCGCTCCAGCGTTTCGGCAACGGTGATGTCCGTCTTCTGCACCTGCCAGCCGTGATAGGCCGTGCCGTCATACTGCAGGCGCAGAGCGATGTTGCGCCTCACAGGCCGAACCTCGCGAGCACGATCACGCCGGCGAGCACGAGCGCGCTCCAGAGCATGGCCAGCGTGTCGCGCGTGCACCAGGTGAGCTGCTTCATGCGTGTGCGGCCCTGATCGCCGTGATAGCAGCGGCACTCCATGGCCACGGCCAGCTCGTCCGCGCGGCGGAACGCCGACACGAACAGCGGCACCAGCAGCGGCAGCAGCGCCTTGGCGCGCTGGATGAGGTTGCCGGTCTCAAAATCGGCGCCGCGCGCTTTCTGCGCGGACATGATCTTGTCCGTCTCCTCAATGAGCGTGGGGATAAAGCGCAGGGCCATGGACATCATCATGCTCATCTCGTGCACGGGCACTTTGAGCTTTTTGAGCGGGCCGAAGAGGATCTCCATCGCGTCGGTGAGCGCGATGGGCGATGTGGTATAGGTCAGCAGGAACGTGCCTGCAATGAGCATCGTGATGCGCAGGACCATGAACACGGCGCGGATCAGGCCCTCGTAGGTGACGGTGATCTTCCAGAAGGACACGAGCTCGCGCCCGGGCGTGAAGAACATATTGAGCACGGCCGTGAGCGCGATGATGATCCACAGCGGCTTGAGGCCGCGGAGGATGACCTTGAGCTGGATGCGCGAGAGCGCGATGCACACGCCCGTAATGATCAGCATAACGGCGTAGGACACGTAGCTTTCCGCCGTGAACAGCGCCGCGATATAGACGATGGTCAGCAGGAGCTTGCAGCGCGGGTCGAGCCGGTGCACGATGCTGCTGCCGGGGAAAAACTGGCCGAGGGTGACGTCCTTCAGCATACGCCCGCCTCCTTCCCGACGGCGAGCAGCGCGTCCGTGAGCTGCTCGAGGGTGTAGATCGACGGCGGGAGCGGAATGCCCCGGTCGCGCAGTGCCTGCGCGATGCGCGCAGCCTGCGGCACGTCGAGGCCAATGTCGAGCAGCTCCTGCGTGTGGGCAAAGACCTCCGCCGGTGCGCCGTCGAAGGCGACGTGCCCGGCATGAAAGACGATGAGCCGGTCTGCGATGCGCGCGGCATCGTCCATGCTGTGCGTGACAAGCAGGACGGCCGAGCCGGTCTCGCGCCGGTAGGCGGCGATGTTTTCGAGCACGCCGCGACAGCCCGCGGGGTCAAGTCCGGCCGTGGGCTCGTCGAGGATGAGCACCTGCGGGCGCATGGCGATCACGCCGGCGATGGCGATGCGGCGCTTCTGCCCGCCGGAGAGTTCCAGCGGCGAGCGCTCAAAGAGCGCCTCGTCCACACCGGCAAAGCGGGCAGCCTCGCGCACGCGCGCATCGACCTCTTCCGTGGAGAGCTTGGCATTTTTCGGGCCGAAGGCGATGTCCTGATATACCGTCTCCTCAAAGAGCTGGTGCTCGGGATACTGAAAGACCAGCCCGACCTGAAAGCGCACGTCGCGCGTGGCGGCCTTGCTGCGGTGAATGTCCTCCCCGTCGAAGAGCACGGTGCCGGACGTCGGTGCGAGCAGCCCGTTGAGGTGCTGGATGAACGTGCTCTTGCCGGAGCCCGTGTGGCCGATGATGCCCACGAACTGCCCGGCAGGGATGGCGAGATCAATATCGTCGATGGCGACTTTTTCAAAAGGTGTCCCGGCGCTGTAGGTGTGCCGGAGATGATCCACCCGGATGATTGGCGTCATAATTTCGTTTCCTTTATCGATGAAGATCGGTGGTTATTTCTTCAGAGCGGCGGCAACGGCGTCCGCACAGTCGGAGACCGTAAGCGCATCGAGCGGCACGTCCATGCCGTGCGCGCGCAGCGCATGCAGCAGCCGGACGGTGACGGGCGCAGTGAGGCCCTCTTTTTTCAGCAGGTCGACCTGCGAAAAGACCTGCTTCGGCGCACCGTCGGCCACAACGGCGCCGTTGGAGAGCACGATGACGCGGTCGGCGCCGATGCACTCTTCCATATGATGCGTGATGAGCACGACCGTGATGCCCTGCTCGCGGCAGAGTTTCGTGGCCGTGTCGATCACTTCACGCCGGCCGGAGGGGTCAAGCATGGCCGTCGGCTCGTCGAGCACGATGCACTTGGGCTGCATGGCGATGACGCCCGCAATGGCCACGCGCTGCTTTTGTCCGCCGGAGAGCAGGTGCGGCGCGTGCAGGCGAAAATCATACATGCCGACCTGCTTCAGGGCTGCATCCACCCGTGCGCGTATCTCCTGCGGCGGGACGCCGAGATTCTCGGGCGCGAAGGCTACGTCATCCTCGACGACGTTGGCGACGATCTGGTTATCGGGATTCTGAAAGACCATGCCCACCGTGGCGCGCACGGCCAGAAGATTGTTCTCGTCGGACGTGTCCATGCCGTCGACATACACCTTGCCGCCGGTCGGCAGCAGAATGGCGTTGAAGTGCTTGGCGAGCGTGCTCTTGCCGGAGCCGTTGTGCCCCAGCACGGCCACGAACGAGCCGCGCGCGATCTCGAGCGAGAGGTCGCCGAGCGTGGGCTGGGGCTCGCCGGGGTAGGTAAAGGTCAGATGTTCGGTTCGTAAGATCGGTTCCATGGTGTTCCTTTCCGCTCAGCGCTCCCAGCGGCAGGTCGCCCCGCACGGCAGCACAAGGCCGGACGCCGTGACCGGCAGACCCAGCTCCTGTGACTGGCTGCGGCCGCCGAAGCGCCGGGTGAAGATGCTCTCCGAGAGATACGTGAGCACCGACGGGCTCAGGCCCGTGGTGTAGGAATTGATGATGACAAAGAGCGGATCGTCCGACAACACGCCGGACACCAGCTCCACGAACGGCCAGAGGTTCGTCTCGAGCTTCCAGACCTCGCCGCCCGGGCCGCGGCCGTAGCTTGGCGGGTCCATGATGACGGCGTCATAGCGGCGGCCGCGGCGGATCTCCCGCTCGACGAACTTGCCGCAGTCGTCCACGATCCAGCGGATGGGCCGGTCGGCCACGCCGGAGGCGGCGGCGTTTTCCTTGCCCCATGCGACCATGCCCTTGGCAGCATCGACATGGCACACGCTCGCCCCGGCGGACGCGCACGCGACCGTGGCCGCGCCCGTGTAGCCGAAGAGATTGAGCACCGAGACCGGGCGGCCGGCCGTGCGGATCTTCGCCATGGCGTAGTCCCAGTTGGCGGCCTGCTCGGGAAAGATGCCCGTGTGCTTGAAGTTCATGGGCTTGACGCGGAACGTCAGGTCCCGGTAGTGGATGTCCCAGCTTGGCGGGAGGGTGCGCTTGTCCCAGCTGCCGCCGCCGGTATGGCTGCGGCTGTAGCGCCCGTCGGCCGTGCGCCAGCGCGGGTCGGTGCGCGGCGTGTCCCAGATGGCCTGGGGGTCCGGGCGCACGAGGGTATATTTGCCCCAGCGCTCGAGCTTTTCGCCGCGCGAACAGTCGAGCACCTCAAAATCCTGCCAAGAATCCGAAATCCACATAGCTGCTCCTCTTGTCCGGCGGGACGGAACCGTGCAGTTCCAGTGTGTGCCGGAATGGTGATACTTAGACAGTGCATTATATCATCAAGTGCCGCAATGGTCAATGTGTCCGGGCCGTCCGGAGGGCCGGAATTGTAAACAAATGATAAAGAATCGCCCACCGGAGCGCCGGCGGGCGATGCAGGAGCAAATTGGGATTCAGCGGCGGCCGCTGCCGACATGATCGCGGTCAAATTCGCGCAGGGTCTCGTGCGCGAGCGCGCGGCGGCGGGCCTCCTCCGCCTCCAGCTGCGCACGGCGGCGGCGCTTTCGCTCGGCCTCGACCTGCTTGCGGCGGCGCACCAGCCACAGCACATAGCCGATGACGGCCAGCACGACGAGCAGGAGCACGACGAGCACGATCGGATTCGTGAAAAAGGCGCGCAGGTGACCGGCAATGTAAGCACCCTTGGACACGGCGACATCGACCGCCGCGACGAGCTTGACCGTGCCGTAGACCGTGCCGTTATACGACACGGTGAGTTCCCCGACCTCGTCCCCCGCTTTGACGGGGGCTTCGAGCGGCTTGCCGTCCCGCTCGGAGTAGATCGTGATCTGCTGCTCAAACTGCGGCGCGCCGGCCGTATGGGCCGACGGCAGCACGGCCGAGATGCTCTGCGCCGGGCGGACGGTGACACCGTCGCTGTCGCGCCCATAGCGCACGGGCACCTCGCAGACAAGGTCGCTCGCGCTGACGATGTCGCGCCAGCCGTAGTTGGAAAACACCCAGCGGTAGGCCGTGAGCGTGTCGGAAAAGCTGCCGAAATCGGTCGTGCCGTTGGCGCGGGCCGTGCCCTTGCCGCCGAGCACGACGCACAGCAGGCGCACACCGTCCTTCTCCGCCGTGGAGACAAGGCAGTAGCCCGCGGCTTCGGTATGGCCGGTCTTGACGCCCTTGGCGTATTCATAATAATAGCCGCGGTACATCGGGGACTCGGGATTGATGAGGCCGTTCGTGTTCGAGAGCGTGCGTTCGTCGGACAGGTTCGTGGCCGGGACGGTGTGCTTGACCGTATTGCAGATCGTGGCGAAGAGCTCGTGGCTGAGCGCTTCCTTCGTGATGCGGTAGAGGTCATGCGCCGTGGTGTAATGGTCGTCGTTCGGCAGGCCGTGGGGGTTGACAAAGTGCGTGCCCGTGCAGCCGAGCTCCTGCGCGCGGGCGTTCATACGCTGCACGAACGCCGAGATGCTGCCGCAGACGTACTCCGCGACGACGTTGCACGCCTCGTTGGCCGAGGAGATCATGGCGCAGTAGAGAAAGTCCTCGAACGTCATGGTCTCACCGACCTTGATGTCGGCATTGCTCGCGCCCTCGACCATGTCGGCATTGCAGTCGGCATAGGCGGTGACGGTGTCATCCAGCTGCACGTCGCCGCGCTCGACCGCCTCGACCGCGAGCAGGAGCGTCATGATCTTCGTCAGGCTCGCGGGATAGGCTTTGGCGTCAATATTGCGGGTATAGTAATACTGGCCGCTGTCCTCGTCGACGAGCAGAACGCAGTTGGCCCCGAGCTTTTCATCGAGCGCGGACTTGACCGCGTCGCTGCCGAGGACATACGACCCCTCCGCCGCCTGGACGGTGCTCTGGGGCACGCCGTCGGACGAGACGTTTGCGGTACTCTGGGGCGCATCGGCCGAATTGTCCGCCGTGCTTTTTGCGGCGGCCGCCGGGAAGGCCGCCGTCAGCAGCAGGCAGACGATGAGCAGCAGCGGCAAAATGCGATATTTTTTCATATCTTTCTCCATGGAACTATGATATAATGGAATATCCGGCCGGAGGCGGCGCTGCCGCGCGGCCGGGACAAATGACAGTGTCTTGCCCCATTATAATAATTCCGGCGGCGAAAAGCAAATCATTTCCGCGAAAAGACGCAAACGGAGGGACCGCGATGAAAATACTGGTTGTGGACGACGAAAAAACCATCGTCAAGGGCATCAAATTCAACCTCGAGAACGAGGGCTATCAGGTGGACGTGTGCTATGACGGTGAGACCGCCGTGGACATGGCGCGCCGCGGCGAGTACGCCGTGATTTTGCTCGATCTCATGATGCCGAAGCTCGACGGGCTCGGTGCGTGCCAGCAGATCCGGCAATTTTCCACCGTGCCGATCATCATGCTTACCGCCCGCAGCGAGGACGCCGACAAGCTCATCGGCTTTGAGTCCGGCGCGGACGACTATATCACGAAACCGTTCAACATCCTCGAGCTCAAGGCGCGCATCCGCGCGCTCATCCGCCGCTCGAGCATGGCCCCCGCCGCCCCGGCCGAGCCGGACGGCGGCAAGCTCGTGCGCGGCCACATCGAGATCGACCCCGAGCGCCGCAGCGCCCGCCGCTTCGGCCAGAACGTGGAGCTGACGCTTAAGGAGTTCGACCTCATTGAGCTGCTCATGCGCAATCCCGGAAAGGTCTACTCGCGCGAACAGCTGCTCGACCTCGTGTGGGGCTACGACTATCAGGGCGACATCCGCACCGTGGACGTGCACATCCGCCGCCTGCGCGAAAAGCTCGAGCGCAACCCTGCCGCCCCCGAATACATCATCACGAAGTGGGGCGTGGGCTACTACTTCGCCGAGGCCTGACGGATGAAGCAGCATCCGTTTCGCATCCGGCTGCCGCACAGGCTGGTATCGAGCGTGCAGTTTCGCTTCGCCGTGACGTTCACGATCCTCGTGGCGATTTTGCTTGCGCTCATGAACACCTACCCCACGCGCGCCTCGCGCGACATCGTGTTCACCGAAAAGCAGAGCGCGCTCACAAACCGCGCCGCCGTCGTGTCGTCCTCCCTGTCGCTGCTCGACAATCTCACGCCGGACAACACGCGGCAGGTGCTCGCCCTGCTCGACCTGCGCGACCTGACGCGCATCATCGTGACCGACAGCGAGGGGCTGGCCGTATATGACTCCGCAAGCGAAAACAACATCCGCGGCAAGTACGTGCTCTACCCCGAGCTCGTGCGCGCGCTCGGCGGACAGGCCGTGTTCTACTCGCACTATACGACCGAGGCGTTTCTCAGCCGTGCGGCCATGCCTGTCATGAGCAGCGGCCGGACCGTCGGCGCCGTGTACGTGTGCGAGAGCGACAGCGAGCGCGCCGCGCTCATCGGCAGCATCCAGCGCCGGCTCGGCACGATCACGATCGGCATCGGCGCGGCCGCGCTCGTGGTGCTGTGGTTTTCCATCAAAATGCTCACGCGGCGCATCACGCAGCTGGCCGATGGCGTGCGCACCGTGCAGAGCGGCGACTACAGCTTCCGCCTGACGCTCTCGGGCAACGACGAGCTGACCGAGCTCGGCCAGGAATTCAACAACCTCACCGAACGGCTCGAGACGACCGAGGCCCAGCGCCGCCGGTTCGTCTCCGACGCGTCGCACGAGCTCAAGACGCCGCTGGCGTCCATCCGCCTGCTGTCGGACAGCATCTCCCAGAGCGCGGACATGGACAGCGCGACGATGCGCGAGTTCGTGGCCGACATCGGCAGCGAGGCCGAGCGCCTGCAGCGCACGACCGAGAAGCTGCTCGACCTGTCGCGGCGCGACGACGGCGTACAGCCGGACGTGACGATCGTGGACCTGCAGCAGGCCGTGCACGGGACGCTGCATCTGCTGCGGCCGCTGGCCGACCAGAGCGACGTGACGATCACGTGCCTCATGAACGAGGGCGTGACCGTGCGCGCATCCGAGGACGACATTTACCACATCGTGTTTAACCTTGTCGAAAACGCCATCAAATACAATCTCCCGGGCGGGGACGTGACCGTGCGCGTGGAGACGCACGGCGGGCAGAGCGTCCTGTCCGTGGCCGACACCGGCATCGGCATCCCCGAGGCCGACCGGCCGAACATCTTCAACCGCTTTTACCGCGTGGACAAGGCCCGCTCGCGCGAACACGGCGGCAGCGGTCTCGGCCTGTCGATCGTACACGATGCGGCCGCGCTCTACGGCGGCACCGTGGCCGTGGACGGCGTGGAGCCGCACGGCACGCGCTTTACCGTGACGTTCCCGCGCGCGGCGGCAGACAACGCGCCCGAGGCGCAAAAGGAGGTGCCGGAAACATGAAGCGCTGGCTTCCCATGCTGCTGGCGGCCGTGCTCGCACTCGGCTGCGCGGGCTGCGCAAAGCGGCAGACCGTGACGGTATACCGCATCGCAAAAGAGGGCACCGCCCTCATGGAGACAGAGGCGGTCACCGTGCCGGACGGCACGGACCCGGTTCAGGCGGCGATCGACGCACTCGGCGCGGTGCCAGGCGACAGCACGTGCTTCAATCCCGTGCGCGGGTGGCTGACGCTCGGCGGCTACCGCATCGACGACGCGGGCACGCTCTGGCTGACGGTGACGGGCTCGGACACGGTGAGCGGCATCGTGCGCACGCAGGCGCTGGCCTGTCTGGTGCTGACGGGCACGGCGCTCGACGGCGTGTCGGCCGTCGGGCTGGAAGAAATGGACGGCGACGTGCTGCACGAGCCGATGACCGCAAACGATCTTGCCCTGACCGACCCGGCCACGGACACACAATCTTAAATGCAGACCCATTCCCACGGAGGTGTATTTTTCATGCTCAACAATATTGCCCGCATCCAGCGCGCGCTGACACAGGCGCATCTGGACGCCATCCTGCTCACCGACGAAAATGACCGCCGGTTCGCCACCGGCTTCCCGTCCTCGGACGGCGCCGTGATCGTGACGGTACACCAGGCATTTTTCATCACCGACGCCCGCTACATCGAGGCCGCGCGCGCCGCGCTGACCGGCATCGCGCAGGTGCTGCTGTGCTCGCGCGAGGCGCCGATGCGCACGCTCGTGCAGGGCATCCTGCGCGAGGCGAACGTGCAGATCCTCGGCGGCGAGGAGCAGACGACGAGCTATGCCGAGTTCACGGCCTATGAGCAGCTCTTCGGTCTGAAGCTCCAGCCGGCGCAGAACCTGATCCGCAATCTGCGCGCGGCCAAGCAGCCGGAGGAGCTTGCGATGATGTATCAGGCCCAGCAGATCACGGACGAGGCGTTTGCCCAGATCTGCACCGTCATCCGCCCCGGCATGACCGAGCGTGAGATCGCGGCCGAGCTCATCTACCGCATGCTGCGCCTCGGTGCAGAGGGCATGAGCTTTGACCCCATCGTGCTCACCGGCCCGGACACGAGCATGCCCCACGGTGTGCCCGGCGACCGGCGCGTGGCCGCGGGCGACTTCGTGACGATGGACTTCGGCTGCCGCAAAAACGGCTACTGCTCGGACATGACGCGCACCGTCGCCGTCGGCATACCGACCGACGAGATGCGCAGCGTGTACCAGACCGTGCTCAACGCGCAGCTGGCCGGCATCGCCGCGGCAAAGGCCGGCGTGACCGGCGAGCGCGTGGACGCTGCCGCGCGCAAGGTCATCAGCGACGCGGGCTACGGGGACTACTTCGGTCACAGCTTCGGCCACAGTCTGGGTCTCGACATTCACGAGCACCCCATCGCCGCCCCCGGCGTGCACGGGAGGCTGCCGGAGCACACCGTCATCTCCGCCGAGCCGGGCATCTATCTGCCCGGAAAGTTCGGCGTGCGCATCGAGGACGTGATGCATCTGACGGCAGACGGGGCCGAAATTCTCACCCGGAGCCCGAAAAATCTCATCATTCTGTAAATACCCGCTTGTCAAACCACGCAAAATCGTGTAAACTATATAAGATTTTTGATTCTGATTATTCTTGAGGAGGATTCCTATATGATTACTGCAGGCGATTTCCGCAACGGCGTTACTTTCGAAATGGACGGCCAGGTCATGCAGGTCGTCGAGTTCCAGCACGTCAAGCCCGGCAAGGGCGCGGCCTTCGTGCGCACCAAGATGAAAAACGTCATCACCGGCGCCGTGACCGAGACGTCCTTCAACCCCACCGCCAAGTTCGAGAGCGCCACCATCGACCGCAAGACGATGGAGTACAGCTACAACGACGGCAACCTTTACTACTTCATGGATCCCGAGACCTACGAGCTCATCCCCATCGACGAGAGCGCCCTCGGCAGCAACTTCCGCTTCGTGAAGGAGAACATGGAGTGCGTCATCAGCTCCTACAAGGGCAAGGTGTTCCAGGTCGAGCCGCCCACGTTCGTCGAGCTCGAAGTGACCGACACTGATCCGGGCTTCGCCGGCAACACGGCCACCAACGCCACCAAGCCCGCCACCCTTGAGACCGGCGCTGAGATCAAGGTGCCGCTGTTCATCAACCCGGGCGACCGCATCCGCGTCGACACCCGCGTGGGCGAGTACCTCGAGCGCGCGAAGGGCTGAGAAGCAACAAGACAGGAAAAAGACGCTGCCGCGGCAGCGTCTTTTTTGTTCGTGAATGTGGGCGGCGCACGGTGTATGGGCGGCAGCGCTGGGGATAGCCGCGGCCTTTCCACCTCACCCGGCAAGCCGAGCTTGCCACCTTCTCCTCGAGGAGAAGGCATCGCCTTGCGGCGATGCAAAGATCTCATCCGAGGTGGGCCTTGCCCCCTCGTGCTCCCCTGCGGCTCAAATACCTTTGAAATGATGCATCATTTTCTCCGCAGGGAGAAAGCTTGAAAAGAATCGGCGCGCCGGCTCTTACGGGTCGGCGCGCCGGTCATCTTTCGTTTCGCAGGCGTTCGTCTGCGTTATTCGGCACTTTCCGCGGCGGGGGCTGCCTCCGGGGCCTCGGCCTGTGCGGCAGCAGCGGCGTTGGCCGCATTGATGCCATGATCCAGATCCTTGATGAAGCAGCGGCGGCGCTTGTGCTGCTCTTTCTCGAGCCGCTTCCATTGCGCAAGGATGTGGTCGTTGAGCTCGAGCATGGGCCCGGTCTCGGCAAACTGCACACCGTGGCGGTTGCAGCTCTGGCAGACATGATCCATCATGACGGCGTTGATGCCCTCAGTCTGCAGATCGGGCCGCACAGCCGTGAGCAGCATGATGAGCGTGTCGCCATGGTGCAGATCGTTGAGCACCTCCGCCCAGCCGAATGGGAACAGGCGGCCGTCGGAGTGCTTGAGCGCGGGTGAGGGGTCGAGCGTCGTGACGCCGAAGGCGACGAGCTTGTCCTGCTCATCGAGCACAAAGCAGACAAAGTCCGGATCCACTAGCGGGATGAACTTGTTGGCGTAGCGCTCGATCTGCTCATCCGAGAGCTCCACGACGCCGTAGAGCGGCGCGTAGGCCGCGTTGACCAGTTCAAAGACCTGGCGGACAAACGGGCCGTACTCGCTCTTATGGTGCAGTGTGGCCACGTGCAGATGCTTGCGCTTGAGGATGAACTCCGAGAGCTTGTGCAGGCGCTCAGCCTCTGCGCTGCCCGGCGCAGGCACCGAGATGCGGTACTCGATCCAGTCGACATCCTTGCGGTAGCCGAGGCGGGTCAGGTGCTCGGGATAATAGGGCGCATTGTAGTTTGTGATGAACAGGCTCCGGCGGTCGAAGCCCTCGACGAGCATACCCTCACGGTCCATGTCCGTGAAGCCGAGCGGGCCGTGCACCTGATCGCACCCCTTCTGGCGCGCCCAGCGCTCGACCGTGCCGAACAGCGCCGCCGAGACCTCGGAATCGTCCACGAAGTCCACCTGGCTGAAGCGCATGCGGTGCGTGCCGAACTTGTCATTGGCCTTGTGGCTGAGGATCGCGCCGATGCGGCCGACGATCTCCCCGTCGCGCCAGGCCAGCCAGCAGCGCGCCTCGCAGTAGTCGAACGCAGGGTTCTTGCCCGGCGTCCAGTCGGAGAGGTCATCCCCGTAGAACGAGGGAATGTAGTTCGGGTTATCGGCATAGAGCCGGTTGGGATACTGCATAAACTGACGCAGCTCGTGCTTGGTCGTGACCTCAGTCACGACGACCGGGCTGTGCTTTTCAAACTTCTGCATGAGAATGTGCTCCTTACAACAACAATGACCAGTGGAAATCTGGCTGGCGATAGTATAGCGCGCCTTTCGCCGGATTTCAACCTCTGTGTGTGTGGTTATTCACCCAATCAACGCCGTTCGACACGAAAAATCCCCCGGAGCGGACGCTCCGGGGGACCGTTTTTCCTGTTTCTGCTTACAGGAGCTCGGGATACCATTTATCGATCGCGTCAACGATCGCGGCAGCCTTGCCTTCCTTGCAGATCTCCAAAATGTCGGATGCGAGGCCGAGGCCCCAGTGGACGAATGCATTTGCGTTCATGCTACTTTACCCCTTTCTTGATGTTCCGCCGCCGCACACACACTTCGGCGCCGGATGGTTGGTGGCAATACCGGTTACAGGTTTATTTTACCGGTTTTGCGTGGGATGTCAAGCGGACAAACGGCGCCATGTGCGCAATTCCCCGACCGCTTTCTTAGCACGTTCCTGACAGATTTCCGATGCTTTTCCCGCCGGGCGGCTTGCACTGTGCGCCGGAATCGGCTATAATGAGCGTTGCGCCGTGGTTCTGTTGAACAGGCGCGACCATCGCGAGGGGGGAAAAGCATATGCAATGCCGCGAATGCCACGCGGAGCTGCCGCAGGGCGCACGCCGCTGCCCGCAGTGCGGACGGCCGGTCCTGCACGAAAAAATCTGGCGAAACAAGCGTCTGCGCGCGCTGCTCATCGGCATCGCCATCGTGCTCGTCGCCGTAGGCGCGGGGTTTGCCGTCGTCGCCTCGCAGGTCGCCGCCGTCAACAACCGCGTCAAGGGCGCGATCTGCAGCTTCCAGTTTGACACCGCCGAGACGCTGCGGCGCGACGTCAAGCTCTTTCCCGCCGGGGACAACGACCTGCGCACGGAGATCATTCGCACCGGCCGGCTCTATCAGGCCGGGCAATACACGCAGACACTCATGTATATTGACGATCTGCACGAAAAATACACCGACGCCGATCTGGCAACCTACAGCGGCGTGCTCGATGCCATGGAGGCCAAGAGTCTGCCGCAGATCTACACCGCGGCCGCCAATGCCTACAGCGCGCAGGACTATCAGAATGCGCTGGCCGAATACACCGTGCTCGCCGCGCGCAATTATTCCGACAGCGACAAGCGCCTGTTTCTCACCAACGCCCACCTGTGCGACAGCCTGGGCCAGCTTGCGCTCACATCCGGCATGACCAATGCGCAGGCCGCTCAGAAGCTCATGGAGCTTATCGGCTTTTCCGACACCAATCAGGTCATCATGCGCGACGACAGCTACGCGCAGGCGTTCCTGACCGGCAGCTGGAGCAGCGATGCGGGTGAGCTGACCGTAACGGACGACGGCACCGCGACGTGTTCCCTGCCCGGCCTGAGCGGGAAGGAATGCACCCTGCGCGACGACACCATCTGCGCCGGCACGGGCGACGATGCCGTGGCATTTTACCGCTTTTCCGTGCTCAGCGACCGTATGATGATCGCCGACGCCGTGGGCGACGGCCGTGCCTACACGATGTTCCGGCAATAAACAAACGAAGTGCTCTGCCCCGCAGCGTCCATGGACGCTGC
>OJPF01000382.1_pt1 | contig 28679 bp, 30 predicted proteins | sample 1598441 | NCBI WGS metagenome assembly OJPF01 (sample SAMN03922474, study PRJEB24848) | human gut metagenome | isolation source: stool sample | host: Homo sapiens | place: Germany | collected 2010-11 | reverse complement strand
GCGTATGGTAGCCTTTCCAGTGGGCGTGCACTACTGGTGCAACGTCAGCGGCAGGAACATCGCACACCAGCGAAATAAAGTCAGCTACTGCGCCAAAGAGAGAAATCTGCTTGTCCTCCTTCGTGGAAGGAATAGCGTCTAACAGCGCCTGGCGGTCTATGTATTCACTCATTCCCGCTCACCTCTTTTTCTTTCCCTTGCGCTTCTGCTTCCTGTTCCGGCTTTTCTTAGCCGTGAACCTCTTGAAATCACTTTCAGAGCGTGCACACTTCTCGCTGCGCTCAATCCGGCGCATAGTCTCAGCGGCTTCGATGTATGCGCCTATGAATGCACTAATCACTTTTGCTCGCCTCCATTGCTTTCTCGGCTTCCGCGCGATTTAAGAACCATGATTTCCCGATGTAGCCAACAGGGAACTCTCCGTCCTTGATATATACCATGCCATCGCTACGCTTCAGGCATATATCTTCGCAGACGTAAGCTCCGTGCTCGCCCGGCTCCGCCGGAATCACGCAAAACAATCTGGTTCCCTTGCGAACTATGGACTTATCATAATGACTCCCGCCTCGCATTGCGTTTTGTTCACGTCTCTTTCGATTGTACTTTTCCCGGCAGTACCTGCAGGTGGTTTTGCCATCGTCAGCCGGTCTTTTTCCGCAGTGCGTGCAGAGGTTCGCTTCTTTACGGCGCACATACATTCGCTTGTTTGCTTCGATAGTTCGCCGACTGATGTCGCCGAGCTGTTCAGCGTTCATCCTGCTCTTTCTATCAGCCACATATTCCCTCATCTTCATTCTGCATTCCAGGCAGGTCTGATACCCTTTTTGCATTGCCGTTTTGTGGCATACGGGGCAGATCCCGATACTCTTGTACCACCGATACTCTTCTTTACGGCTCATCACCGCTCACCTCCGGAAGAATATCCATCAGCTTGTCAAGCACCCCAGTAACTCTAAGCCAGAGTGCTGCGACAATAGCCGAATTGACATATGTGCCGATTTCTGAAAAGCGTACCGATGATGAGCTTGACTGCGCCTGTTCCCCTCCGGTCATCTGCACTATCGCCTGTCTGATAGCGTCAAGGTTTCGTATCAGTGCTCTGACATCTGACTTGTATGCTATTTCCTTACGGAGTTTCAGGCAGCTCCACATGAGGTCGAGCTGTCCCGCGTCGAGTTCATCAAGGTCATGTTTCATCACCGCTCACCTCCATCAAGCATATCCGCAGGTGATCCCTCTCCGCTGCCAGCCGCCTTCGTCCTTGCAGTAATAGAAAACTTCGCCTTCCAGCGGTTTTTCTACCAGGACTTCAACAAAGCCGTGTTCGATGGTAGGAATATCCGCAAGACACTGAAAATCGTGGTATTCTTTCACATAAGGCGCTTCGCCGCCATCGGGATAATAGATCGCTGTTACGCTGTAAATGCTGTCATCAAGCAGAATGTTCTCAGCGTCAACGATCCGATGACAGTCGATAGGGAACACGGGAATGTCGCTGACCTCGTCCCGAATCTCTCCGGCAACGCAGTCGATAGCAGACAGAGCGTTGAAATTTTTCGCTTTGAGATACGTCTTGCGGATAGTGGCTATTGCTTTCTCCACGTCCTCGCGCTTAATGTAGTGATCCATTTATATCCTCCAATCTCACAAGAATGCGGGGTTCGCAGCCGTAAAACTTCCGGACGACCGCCTCGCACACGCACTTATCATCGTCGTAAGCCACGCCGTTCAGCCCCGAAAAACTCTGGATTTTCCTGCACCACTGGTAATCATGCCTGCAAAAAAGCCGCTTTATCATTAGTTTCATTTCTCCACCTCCACCTCGTCCAGCGCGGCGATTATCACGCTGGGCGTATTTACGTCCATCAGCTCCAGGGAGTACGTCCAGCCGCCTTTTGCGTACCGCGTGATAACTCCGGATATCCTGCACCTGGAGGTTATCCCCATGTGCGTGTGCAGGACTACCGCGCCCTGCTCCGCCGCTTTCGTGACTTCTTCGAGCTTCATTCGAGCACCTCCTGTGTGCGTGCGGTTTCGCCGTCAGGCGAAATTCCCGCCCCTCCGGCGGGAAAGGCTGCACATAACTCGACGGAGTCGAGCACCTCGATTCTTACAAAAATCCCGGGAATCTGCGCCCAGAACTTCTCACACAGCTCCGAAGCGACAAGCGCGTCGTCCTTCCAGAATCCGACCGCAGTCATGCAGTCCTTGAGGAGCTTCTGCAAATTATCCGTGTCCGGCTTTGTCGTTCTGTACTCGCCGTCAGCGTGACCCTCTACTGGGAAGCACCACCGTGTTATCAGCCGAACTCCGCAGGTATACGGTTTATCCGGCTTATGCTTCGCGAGGTGCGCCGTGAGCTTCGCGCGGGCTTCTTTAAGCTCCGGAGGGTCGTAGAACACCGGCTTGCCGTTCCTGACGGAAACCTTGTGTTCCTGCGCCGTAACCGTCGGCGGTATCATCGGCAGGAAGAACTGCATGTCTGAATTTACCATTAAATTACATTCTCCTTTCTGAGAAAAAAATTTGCTTTGTCAGGACAGGGGAAGGAGTCGTCGTGCGTAAGCTGTCGCACGACTACTTCCCCCCTGACCGGAGGGAAAGGGAAAAACCTATATACGTAGTATATAGATTTTCCTTCCCTCGGAAAAACTCGGTTTTTACCGACTTTTTCCCTCCAAAATGACGGCGGGAAAATCTCGACATTTTCCCTCGCACGGAAAGGGAAATTCTCCGACTTTTTCCTTTTGAGGGAAAGGAAATCATTTCGACTTTTTCCCTGCCTTGCCGTCCTCTACATAGAAGCCGCCGTGTTCTTTCAGACGTGTGCGGACTGTCTTTTCAGTCACTCCCATGTACTCCGCAAGCTCGGATATTCCGACTTCCTTGCCGTCCATACAGCAGAAGTTGAACGCGCTTTCAATAGACTCCTTACGCTCGTCCTTGCGTTCCTTGTCGGACTTTTTCTTGCTGAAATTCCGCTGCCAGGGCTGCGCAGGGGCGTCAAGCTGAATATCTTTCAGCACCCCCGACATGTCTATCCTATGTATCGGATAATCGAACCACACATTCACCGGCGGGAACTTCGGGAACTCTCGCAGAGTACCCTCGATACGCCACGCGGAACGGCTTTCAGCCAGCTTCTCCGCCGCCGATATACTTTCCTCCGCCTGCCGCAGGGAATCCCCCGCAAGCGCATTCCTGACGTGCTCCCGCATTGCCTTGGCCGTAACCATGTCGTCCTGTGAAATGCCGCCTGCCTTGCCGCTGCGGACGAGCAGGTCATAGCAGATATTGCACACCGCCTTGTTCTGCTCCTCCTTAATGAGCGCTTCCGGAAGCCCCAGCTCGATGAGGTCGAGAAGCGCGTCCGGGTCGCGGGCGAACACGCCGGAGCCGGAGGCTCTGTCCATGCTGCGCTTCGCTCCCTGCGCTCCCTTTGAGTGATGGTGGCAGTATATCACCGCGCAGCCAAGCTCCGTGCAGACCTTGTCGAACTGGTTGCAGAAGTGCGCCATCTGGTCGGCGGAATTCTCGTCGCCGGTTATGACTTTATAGATAGGGTCGATGATTATCGCGAGGTAATCTCGCTTTGCGGCGCGGCGTATCAGCTTCGGCGCGAGCTTGTCCATAGGCACCGACTTGCCGCGCAGGTTCCAGATGTCGATGTTCCGGAGGTTCTCCGGCTTCCAGCCGAGCGCGTTGTAGATGTCAGCAAATCTGTGCTCGCAGGAAGCCTTGTCCAGCTCCAGATTGACGTACAGAACACGTCCCTGCGCGACTTTCCAGCCGAGCCACTCCCGCCCCTCCGCGATAGCCGCGCACAGCTCTATCAGCGCGAACGACTTGCCCGCCTTCGAGGGTCCCGCGATGAGCATTTTGTGCCCCTGCCGGAGAACTCCCCCGATAAGCGGCGGCGCAAGCTCCGGCATGTCGTTCCAGAAATCCGCCGCGTTCTCGAAGCCCGGGAGGTCGTCGTTCACGCCCTCTATCCATTCCCGCCACTCGTTCCAGTTCGCCTTGCCGATGTTCGTATCGACTATGTACTGCCGGTTCTCGCCGCGCTGTACGCCCGGAATCCTCGACAGCCGCGAAGGATTGCGGTTCTGCGTGTCGGGCTGTAAGCCGTTCTTCTGGCATATCTGGTAGAGGAAATCCACCCGGCGGCGGTACTCCTCGTAGTTCTCCGCGTCGATTCGGACGATAGCGTGCAGGCTCTTTTTGCCGCTGTAGACCAGCGCCGCGACCGGGAGCTCCAGCTCGCGGATAATAGCGTTCTGCTGTTCGATATCGACGTTGTCGCTCTCCACCAGGGCGTAGCGGAACTCCGTTACGTTCTCGTTCTTGATACCCCTGCCGTCCAGCGGGTTGAAGCGTATCCACGCCCCCGCGCGCGGGTTGTAGTCCCCGAGGACAGCGCCGACATCGCCGCCGCATTTCGACAGGTGCGCGATGAGCTGACCCGCCGTGCGGTCGTAGGCGCCCTTGTTCGCGGGAATGAACCTGCCGTCCTTTTCGTAGCTCTGCATGACATAGCCGACCTTGTCCTCCGGCTCGAACAGCGCTTCCAGGTAGCGGATTATTTCCCGCGCGGGATTCCAGTCGGCGGGCGGGTTTATCTCGCGCCCCTCCACCCAGTTCCTGTTGACCACGACGTGCTCCTCCGGGGCTTCATATGATATCTCGTCGTCCCAGTCCAGGGCGCGGCTTTCCGCGGCGGGCATTCCGCGCTCCTTTGCGAGCTGGACTATCGTAGCCCCGGTGACGGGGATCGGATTCCCGCCGAAGCTCTCCCACTTCTTCGCGCACTCGCCGGAATGATAGCGGCTGTCGGGGCGGCTCCAGTCGTCCCAGACGTCGCAGGAATACCCCTCGTGTTTCAGCGCCATGCCGACGTTCACCCAGGTCTGATAGTCCAGCGACGCGGGGTCTATGTATTTTAAACATTCTGTTAGATTCATAAGCACCTTTCTTTCAAATTCGGAATTCGGAATTATGAATTCGGAATGAATGTGTCCCGCTCCGCGGGACTGATTTAAATTCGATACAATCGGAATACATCCGCGATAGCGGACACCGAAATTCCGCATTCCGCATTCCGAATTATTCTGGCGTGTATTCTGCGGGAATTACGCTGTGCGGTACGCGCCAGCCGTTCGCCGCTATCCGCGTTATCATATTGCTCGCCTGCTGGAACGTCCATTCCCCGACGTGCAGGAAGCCTTTATTCTCCAGCAGGCGTATCTGCTTCGGGGTGGAAAGTCCGTCCATGCGGCGCTTGTTAAGGCGGTCGAGGAGCATTGCTGCCTTGCCCGCGTTCTCTATCTCGTTCGGGTAGATTCCGTACTTCTCCAGCGCGTCAAGCTGCTTCTGCGACGGCGGGGACATCTCCCAGCCGAACGACGGGACGTAGCCGGACAAGTCCTGCGCCTGTATCGACATCTCGAACTGGAGCGGGTCAACTAACGCGCGCTTGCGCTTTCGCATTTCGCCCAGCTGCTTCGCGAGGGCTTCCTCCCGCTGAGCTACTACGTCGGTTTCCGCTCTTTCTTCGGCTTCGGTGATGTCCAGCGGACAGCCCGCCGCCGCGAGGTTCTCCGTCATTTTCTGCGCTACCTCGTCGCTCTCGCAGATGAGGTGCGCGGGTCTGCACAGCTCGTGCCGCTGAGTATGCCAGAGGAAGTCCAGCAGGAGCAGGTCTTTCTTGCCGGGGCTGAGCCGCGTTCCTCTGCCCACCATCTGGCAGTAAAGTCCGCGCACCTTTGTCGGGCGGAGGACTATCACGCAGTCCACGGAGGGGCAGTCCCAGCCCTCGGTGAGGAGCATTGAATTACAGAGCACGTTGTACTTTCCGGCTTCGAAATCCCGGAGTATCTCCGCGCGGTCGTCGGAATTTCCGTTGACCTCCGCCGCCCGGAATCCGCGCTGATTGAGGATATCCCGGAACTTCTGGGAAGTCTTGACCAGCGGCAGGAACACCACGGTCCTGCGGTCGGCGCAGTTGCGGAGCATTTCGTCGGCTATCTGATAGAGATACGGCTCGAGGGCGGTGTCGAGGTCTGCGGCGCGGAAGTCCCCAGCCTGGACGGAAACCCCGGTGAGGTCGAGGTTCAGCGGGATAGTCAGCGCCTTTATCGGGCAGAGGTAGCCCTCCCGGATAGCGCGGGGAAGGGTGTACTCATACGCCAGGGAATCGAACACCTGACCGAGATTCTTCATGTCGCCGCGGTCGGGGGTCGCAGTCACGCCGAGGACTTTCGCGCCGCTGAAGTGCTGTAATATCCGCTGATAGCTGTCGGAGACGGCGTGATGAGCCTCGTCTATTATGATAGTGTCGAAGTAATCCGGCAGGAACCGCGCGAGGCGGCTCTCCCGCATGAGGGTCTGCACGCTCCCGACGGTTATCCGCCAGAACGAGCCGAGGGAGGTCTCCTCGGCTTTCTCGACGGCGCAGTTGAGATTGCAGGCTTTATGTATCTTGTCCGCCGCCTGCTCCAGGAGCTCCCCGCGGTGCGCCAGAATGAGCACGCGCTCGCCGCGCTTCACGCAGTCCTCGGATATCTTCGCGAACACTATCGTCTTGCCGCAGCCGGTCGGGAGCACGAGCAGGGTGCGCTGTACGCCCTGCTCCCACTGACCCAGCACGGCGGCTTTAGCTTCGTTCTGGTAGGGTCGGAGCGCTATCGGCGCGGGTCTGGCCGCAGGTTCGGCGGGGGCGGGCTCAAGTAAAGTGAGCTGATTTTCCATGCGCTATCACCACTTTCCGGGGGTGAATACGCCTGTGGGCTGATTAGCGGGGGCGGTCTGCGGAGCCTGCTGATACTGCGTCGGCTGTGCGTACTGCTGAGGCGCGGGCTGATACTGCGGCTGTGCCTGCGGTGCGCTCTGGGGCGCGGTCTGCGGGGCGTTCTGCGCGGGTGCAGATGAATTTTCAAACGGATCATAGAACTTCTTTATGTCGTTCGACTGCATATCCTCGCCGTTCTTGCCCTTCCAGCTGCGGACGGTTATCTTGCAGCGGCCGTGCGCGCCGGGGACGGCGTTCCAGTTCATGCGGAGCGGTTCGCCCCTGCGCTTCAGTCCGATTCCGGTGAAGAACGCGGAGAGCAGTCCCTCGCAGCGGGTGTGCAGGAAAAGTCTGTGCCTGAGGTTCGCGGTGCTTCCGTCCGGCAGCGTTACCGCGAGGGTAACTATCGCCATGTTGCAGGGCGGGAGCTTCTCCGAACCGTCGTAACGTCCGCGCTCGAAGCCGGTCACGGTGAAGTCGTAGTCGCCCTCCGGGATTATCGTGAAGTCGCTCTCGCGGGATATTTCATCGTCCCAGCCTAATTCTCTTTCGATGATTTCTGACATTGTGTGGTGTCCTCCTATGAATTTTATCGGGAGATTTTCTTTCCTCCCTGACCGAGTTTAGCATGTAAAATACTGCATTTTACTGCAAAATCAGAACGGGTATTTCTGTTCGTTGATGAAATCAACAATCTGCTTCCACGCGCCGACCAGAACGCCGCTGACGAAGTCCTCCGGGTAGGCGCTTATCGGCATATCCTCCGGGAAGTAGCCCTTCATCGCGACTGCCGCGCGAATCTGCTGTTCTGTGATTCCGGACGCCGCCATCAGGTCGGCAAGGCTCTGCGGAATACCCGGCTGAACTGGCGCGGAAGCACTCGGAGCAGGCACCGTATCATTCGCAGGAATTGAAATCCCGTCCTGCGAAGCAGGACCCCTTAATTCCGAATTCCGCATTCCGAATTCCGAATTTGAAAAGATCTGCGCTATCTGCGCGTACTCCATCGGAATCTCCTCCGGGAGCCCGTAGCGGTTCTTGGCGTCCCAGCAGGGGTGGTGCTGGGTGTACATCACGCGGCGGTTTCCCTGCGCCTTGTGTTTCTTGCCGTCCTTGTCCGTCTGGACTACGACGGTCTTGTAGTTGCAGAACAGCACGATGTCCGCCCATTCCTTTATCAGCGGGGATATCTTGTTCGTGGTCTTGCTGCCGAGCTTCATTTCCCAGCGGTCGTAGCTTCCCATTTCGTCCGGCTGCTCGAACTTCCGGAGCGCCGCGTGCGCGGTCAGCGTGACATTTATCCCGGCGTTTATGACCTCCGTCAGCTTGTTCAGAAACTTCCCGAAGCTCTCCTTTTCGAACTCCCAGCCCTTGCCGTAGCCGAAATCCTCGATACCGGATTTGCCGTTCTTCGCGCAGAGGTCGGCTATACAGAGCTGCTCCGCCCAGTCCACGGTGTCAATAACGAGGGTCGCGCAGGGGCGCTTGTCCCGGACGAAATCCAGCTCCTGGAGGAGAATTTCCCAGCTTGACGGCGCGGGCAATCTCGCTACGTCGAGCTGCTTCGTGCTTCCCTCGGTGTCGATGAAAAGGGGGCTTGGGAACTGCGCCGCGAGTGTCGTTTTGCCGATTCCCTCCGCGCCGTAAATCACCGTTTTAACGGCGGTGTGTACTTTTCCGGTTGAAATGTTGAAATCCATCAGAATACTCCTTTACTCCAGGTTGCCCTCTGCGGGGCGGCGTACGTGCCTGCGCTGGTGATTGTCGGCGCGGCTGTAGCGGCTGTATTTGCAGGCTGTTCAGTCGGCTTCGCATAGCCGTCCTCGATGATGATACTGCACTCGCCGCCGGTGCTGACGCGGGTCGCTATCACCTGCAAGCCCTCCTGCTCCAGCCATGCCCCGAACTCCGCGAGGGTCGCGGCGTCCATCTGCTCCAGCTTGTCCATGAGGACGAAACCGCACTGCGGGTTCAGCCTGCGGACTATCGCCGCAGATACCCGGAGCTGCTCCGCGCCGCTCATGCAGTCCCACTTTGCGCCGTTGTAGGTGAGTTCGCCCTCCTGCACCGAAAGCCCCGGCAGCGGGAGGTCTGCGCCGTCCAGCAGGGCGGTTTTCTGCGCGCGGATATCCTCTATCTTCGCTGTCAGCTCGTTGTACTGCTCGCGGGTCTCCTGCGCCTCCGTGAGGGCGCGGGTACGCTCGCGCCTTGCCCGGACTTTCGCGTTGATAACGTCGATGTCGTGAATGCTCTGTTCGATTTCGGCGGTGCTTTCGTCCGTGAGGTCGGCGGCGGACTTGCGGGCGGTCTCGGCTGCCTGCTGTGCGCGGGCGAGGACTTCCGCGGCGCGGTCGTACTCCTGCCGGGCGCGGAGCAGCTCCTGCTCGCATATATCGCGGTTCTGCCGCAGGCGCTGATTTTCGCCGTTGCGCGCGAGTATCTCCTGCTGACTGCGGAGCAGCTCGGAAATGCTGACCTCCTCGGCGGGGGCTTCGGGGTAGTCCGGGAGCTCGTCGGCGTACTTCTTCTTCTGGTCGGCGACCTGCCCGACGGCGCGGCGCTGATTATAGGCGTTCTGCTCCTGCTGTTCGAGGGCGGCGAGCTTGTCCCCCACGCCGATTATCCGGAGGAGGGTCTGCGCCTTTTCCTTGCTGGTCGCCTGCATGAATTTCGGCAGGTCGAGGGCAAGCTGCCCGATGAACTCGTTGAGGAGCTGCTGACCGCCCTTGCCACCGTTCGGGTCGGTGATTTTGAGCGTTCCCCGGTCGCCCTTGCGCTCTACGATAAGCCCATTCGAGAGGGTCACGCGCAGGTGCGGAGGAATTACCGAGCCGTCCCGCTGCGGCTGCGAGGGCTTGAACTTGTCGCCGCCCAGCGCCCACGCGATACCGTCCAGCACGGACGTCTTGCCCTGGCCGTTGTTCCCGCCGATGACTGTCAGACCGCTCTCCGACGGGGTGAGCTGGACTGCTTTTATGCGCTTTATGTTTTCGAGTTCAAGGTTGGTTATTTTTATCATGATTTGTCCCTCCAAATGTAGTCTAAAAATCCCGGGAGCATGGTCTGTTCGTATTCTTCGACCTCGTCCTCCCACTTTACGCCGATATAGTCGAGGACTTTTCCCCAGCCAACGGTGTACATCCAGTAATACCACTCACCGTAATTTGCTTTGCGGAGCCTGTCGAAGCGGTGCGGTCGCTTTTCAAGCTGGATTCCGAAACCGCACATCGAGCAGCCTGTCCGCTGCGCCTTTGTGGTGTAGTACTCGCCCTTTGCGTTGCATTCTATCGTGCCGTATATCTCCGGAACGGGAACGTTCAGTTCCAGCGCAAGCCTGAGTAAGTCCTGCCGGGAAAACGGCGCAAACGGAGCGCTCCGGATAGTGGTTTTCCCGTAGTAATTACAGCCGTGCAGCATGAGCGCTTTCTGCCGCCGCCCGCCCTCGCTCGCCATAAGCCCGAGATAGGGATAGCTGTTGTGAGATTTAGCCCAGTCGTCGCAGGGTTTCTCTTTTAGGTAGTAGCAGCACTTCGCGGACACCTTGAAATCCGGCTTGCCGTAGTTCACGCCCTCGTTTTCGTTCTCGTAGCCGCCGAACAGCTTCAGCCAGCGCTGTGAGAGTTTCATGCGGCTGTCTTTCTGCCAGCCGCCGTATTCTCCGGTTTCTCCGGTGATGATAGCGTGGCGGACGGTCTTGTTATCCTCTGTCGGGTTCTGCAAAAGCTCGATTTTCGTGGCTATCTCCTTTGAGAGAATCGGGAAGCCGAACTCCTCGATAACAGCCACCTTGCTCTTGATGGGCTTCACGTCCTCAATACCAAGCTGCTTATGTACCGCCTGCACCGATTTGTCCTCGAGAATGCTCGCGGATATCCCCGGCACATCGAGGTGGCAGTAGTCCCGAATGAAGATAAACAGCGTTATGCTGTCCAGCCCTCCTACTGAAACGTGAACGTTCGCGTTCCGGACATTGCACATCTCGTGGTAGTATTCAAGGACGCGCTGCTTTGCGGCTGTCTTCTTAGCCTCGTAGGGGAGCGCCTGCTTCTGGAGGAACGCCGCGATGTTCTCCTTGGCGTGTATATCCTCCATCTGTTCGTATACGTTTTTCACTTGACTTTTCCTTCTGCTCATGATATAATGAGCATGTAATACTTTGTTTTGCCGCTTCCCGAGTGCCAGCTCAGGAGCGGTTTTTCTTTTCCCATGAAATAACCGTCTGTGGTGCGCAGCCGAACCCGCGCTTTATATTCCGGAGCGAAAGTCCCTCGCGGTGTGCTTTGAGAATCTCCTCGCGGATATCTTCGGGGTAGACGTGCGCGCCGTATCTCCTTACAGGTACGTCTGTTTCGCTGACCCACTTGCGGACTATGCCGTGCGAGCAGCCTATCGCCTTAGCGCATGTCCTCAGGCTGTTTCCTCTGCGGTACAGCTCGACCGCTGTGTCTCTTTGCTCTGACGTGTACATTGCTTGTCCTCCTTTCTCCGAGGAATGCTCCCTTGAACGACCACACCATAATAATGCAGGTGACTGCCATCATGATGTCCATGCCGTTCATGGAGTAGCTCCAGCCGTTCAGCGCGGACACGAGCCAGAGCAGGTGGAAGCCTATTAGGGCGGCTATTGCGTAGGGTATGTATTTCTTCACGCCTCGCACCTCCCAGCCCACTGCTCCGCCATTGCCCGGGCGATTCCGGGGAATGTTTTGGAACGAGCTTTGGCACGGCTTCCACCGTGCTGAACCCCAGCTATTTTCCCGCCAGCCTCTTCAAAGTTAATAGGGTGTCCGCTCTTAGTGTATCCGTAAGGCTGAGGCGGCGCAAGTTGAGTTGTCCGTTGAAGCGGTTTCAGCCCTTTCAGCCAGAAGCAGGTGCGCTTCTTTTGGTAGTTCTCTATATCGTCCGGGTTTTCGGCGAAATAATAAGGTTGTACTATCTGGTCTGGCTTTCTCCAAAGCGTGGACATAAAGCCAAGAGGATTTTCGACGCATATGCGTTCACAATCAGCAAGCGCAAATTGCATAAAGAATACAGCGGCTTCAGCAAGCTTCCACATTCGGGCAACAACCTTTTCTGGCGGTGTCATTTTCAGCGACAAATGCCGTGTTGTTACGCTTGAAAGATATGTACACGGCGGGTGCGCTATCAGCATATCCCATCTGTCAGGAATCTCATGCCGCTCGCCGTCCATGGTGACGAATTCGCACCGTCCGTTGATTAGCGGAAGAACATCGCCCTTGATATGCCATTCCGGGTGACCGCCAGAACAGTCCTGGATATCGGCGCTGTATGCTTCGTGTCCGAGCCGGCGCATTTCTTTACATACCGCCTGGGATTCCTCGCAGGCTATTAGTATCTTCATCCCTGATCCCTCTCTGTCCGGCTCTTTAAAAGGTACCGGAGATTGTCGTAGTGATTTTTACTCGAGGCTTTCGCCGCGAGAATCGCCCCGCGCTCGTTCTGCGTAAGGCCTCCCGAATCCACGGATTCCGCGAGCAGCGCTTCCGTGAACTCCATCGTAACGCTGATCCAGCGGAGCAGCTCGGCGCCGTCATTGGTGCTCAGCATTTTGCAGAACTCGGTGTTCAGCTCTGCGAGCTTCTTGCTTAATTCAAATGTTGTCAGCATGGCTCCCTCCGTTTATCTCTTCGATGTCTGCCGCGATCTCGGCTATCAGGTCGATTCTTTCCTGTTCGGTCATGATTTCACCTCCAAAGCTTTCAGTTTCTTCAGCCTGCGCTCAAGGTCTGTGATGTTGAGACCCCATGCTTCGTAGGCTATCTCCGTGTTCACGCGCTGAGCATTCCAGACCGGAGTGTTTCGCTCGGTCATTATCGCCAGAGCCTTGTTTTTCAGGCTCTTGATGGTCGCGGGCGCGAGCTTCCCGAAAAGTTCCCTGATGTCGCTGTTGGAAAGCTCGATTCGCTCGTAGTACAGCCGTATCGCAGTTTCCAGAGATGTTATCTGCGGTACGCGGACTGTCGCTGCTGTTGATGGCATTGTGATTACCTCCCTAAAAGTTCCTCGATAGTCACACCGAATAAAAGCTATCCTCGTGCGCTATCTGCATGCCATTAGGCAAAAAAATAGTCAACGACCTCTCTTATGGGGTCGTTTTCTGTTCCGTCCCCTGCGGTGCTTCTTACTCTGATTACTGATATTAACTCCGCTGATACTGCTTCCACCTCTCTCACCCCCTTTCGTTGGTATTAGGTATTCCTCCTTATCTGCTGTGAGCGACCAGCGCCGCTCCCTTGATCATGTAGTAGATTTCCTGCCTGATCTCGGGCGGGAGCCGCATGAGCATTCCGCAGGTCTTGAGCAGATCTTCCGGCTTGTCCGTCATGGATTCGCAGATTTCGAGGAGCTGCTCCTTTGTAAGCTTCTTCTCTGACATATTGTTTCACCTCCTTGTTCGCCCGGGGTTGTGACCGGGCTCCCGCATTACCGGGCGGGTTGCCCCGCACCGTCACTCTGCGTTATTGATTTCGATTTTCCCGTTAGTGAAATTTACCGCTACATTAAGTATTTCGCTTAATTTCAAAATTGATTTTTTTGTTGCGGCTTTATAGCCAACAAAATATTTGTTCGTATCAATTTTTCTTACGTAATCGAAATCCATTTGTTCAGCCGCGTTGTTGTATGCCTGAATCAGTTCTTTGAGCATATTCATTAATTCATCTTTCATTTTAATACCTCTCAAAATCGTTTTGTTGGTCTGAAACGTTGTTTTGTCGTTTCTGTAATTCTATTATACGACATAATAGCCGGTTTGTCAATAGGGTAATCTGCAAATGTGCGACAAAATATCATATACAATTTTGTGCAATACGACAAATAGCCGTATTACTATACAAATAAATGTTAAATTTCTATTGACAAGCACGACAAAATGTCGTATAATAGATAGCGAAAGGAGGGACGAAAATGATATCCGAAACATTATCTGAGATTCGCCGAGGAAGAAAGCTAACAATGAAAGATGTTGCGGAAGGTATCGGAATGAAACCGGACACATATCGAAACTATGAAAGCGGACGGCTTGAACCGAACTTATCAACACTTACCAAGATAGCTGATTTCTACGGAGTATCGACAGACTACCTTCTCGGTCGTGATACCAGCGAAAAACCAGCAATTGACCTTCTCGCCGCTCAGTTCGACATGAGCGCGCTGGAGCAGGAGATCATCAAAGGCTATCTCGATCTTCCGGAGAACATGCGCGACAACCTGATGGACTTCCTTGAAAGGGCAGTCCGAAAGGTTCAGGCAGGATCTATTCCAACGCCTATGATCGCCCGAAGCTCCGACGACCGGCCGCCCGGAGTCATGATGCTGACGCCGGAGCAGAAAAAGCGCCTGGACGAAGCTCCGGACGAAACGCAGAACCCCGACAATGACATCTGATAAAGCGCTATAATTCGACTTCCACAGGGTACAATATCCTGTGGAGGTGAATTATTATAGATTCCTATAAGCTTTATAAAGATGCACGCGACGCGTCGTGGAACTGCCTTATACGCACCGGAACGTCGGCAATGCCGGTTAAGGTCCTGAAAGTGGCGGCGTTCTATGGTATCAAAGTCGTGAAAAACAGCAGCATTCAGGTGCTGGACCCAAAAATCTCCGGCTGTACGCTGCTCGACAGCGCGGGGAACTGGCAGATAGTGTATCGAGATGAAGAAGTCCGGGGGCGCACGCGCTTCACGGTCGCTCATGAACTCGGGCATATCCTGCTCGGGCATGAGCTGGCGCCGGACAAATCCGGACATTTTCGGACAGCTTCGGACAGGCGCGAACCCGCGGAGACCCAGGCGGACGAGTTCGCGGCGAGACTTCTCGCTCCTGCCTGCGTGCTCTGGGGACTGGAAGCCTACGAACCGGAGGAAATAGCCCGTATCTGCGATATCTCAGCGGAAGCCGCAGGGTATCGTGCCAAGCGCATGAAAGAGCTGCGAGGGCGCGGGAAGTTTCTCACTTCGCCGTTAGAGCGGCAGGTGTTCGAGGCTTTCAAGCCGTGGATCGAGCAACAAAAAAGCCGCCCCGAATAAGGGCGGTATTACATAGTTTGAAAGGTGATTAATATGGTATTAGGATTATTGTCATTATTAATAGGAATAGGACTTGTTATTGCCGCACTGTCAGGAGCTGGAACTATAGCGGCGCTTATCGGCGCAATATTCGTCATAATAGGAATAATTCTGTTATGCACCAAGTGTACAGGTGTTGTTGCAGCGCCTCCCGGAAAGCAGGTTATATCCGCATTCCCTTGCACTCACCTTTCAGGGCTGCCTCTTGGCGAAGTGCAGTGCTATGCCCGCGCATACGATACCAGGATAGTTTTCAAAAAGGAACAGAGCACGTTTGAGTTGCCGTATGAAAAGATAGTTTCCGCCGAGCTTACCGAAAAAAACAAACTGGTAGGCGCTTCTGCTGGTTCGGCAATTGCAGGCGCTGTAATGTTTGGCGCTCTGGGCGCCATCATTGCCTCGCGCCCCAAGAACAAAAAAGAAAATATACTGATAATAACCTATGTTTCTGGCGATGAAAACAAAACAATAGTCGCTGCGGTTGACATCTCTGAATGGGGTGCCGCGAACAAAGCGGTAAACGCTATGAAGAAAAATATAACAGTATCCCAGAATGTTGTACTTTGAGGAGGCGCGAACACCATGTTTAAAGACGATTTCCACACATTCCGGAACAAAGTACAGCAATATTCCGACAAGTTCGACACCATGACCGAGGAAGCCACGAAGAACGCAATAATCATGCCGTTTCTCGTTCTGCTCGGCTATGATGTGTTCGACCCGGAAGAAATAATCCCGGAGTACACCTGTGATGTCGCCGGAAAGAAAGGCGAGAAGATAGACTATGTTATCCTGCACGATGGAGAGCCCACGGTCCTCATCGAAGCCAAACGCGCCGGGTTGAAACTCCAGAAACAGCAGCAGGGACAGCTCTATCGGTACTTCTCAACGAACCGCTGCCGCCTTGCTGTCCTTACAAATGGAATTACATACAGCTTTTTCAGCGACATTAACGCCCCGAACGTTATGGACGATGAGCCTTTCCTCTCTTTCAACATTCTTGAAGATGACGAAGAACTGTTTCTTTCGTCTCTGGAGCAGTTCCATAAATCAGTTTTCAACGTCAAGGACATACTCACAAAGGCTGTATTTCTGAAATACCTCAAGGTAGTTGAACAAACGCTCCGCAGTGACCTTATCAACCCCAGCGACGAGCTGGTCAAGTATTTTCTTTCCCGCCCGGAAATAAAGACCGGAAATCGCATTACCGCGCAGATGATAGACAAGCACCGCGCAGCTACCAGAGAAGCCATGCTGAAAGTTATGGGCGCAGTGATATCTGTGAACACCGCTGCGCCTGAGCAGGCTCCGCAGACTGACACCGGACTGAACGATATCATCAGCAGTCTACCTGCGGGAAATGAGTACCGCGCTTCTGATGTCTACGGCGTGACGAATATTCAGGTGATTCGGGACGGGAGGGTCATAGGCAGGCTCAGAGTTTCCACATATCATGGCAAACCGAGATATGACTACACAGAGCTCGGAGGTAGCGGGAAACTGCATTTTCTCACCGACGCAGATGAATGCGAAAAATATCTTGATCTAGCTACTGTATAAAAAAACTCCCCCTGCCCGAAAGGACAGGGGGAGCCTACTAGAAAGGAGAAAACCATGCCAGTAAACAAAACCGGCGTTAAAAAGAACGGCTTGCAGCAGTACCGAGTTCGTGTGAACTACACCGACGCAGCGGGAAAAAACCACCAGATAGAGCGCACCGCCTACGGACTAGCGGAAGCGAACGCGCTGGAGCAGTCCCTGATAGCCGAGTACAAGGATAAGAAGCAGACCGTTTCGCGCATGACCGTCCAGCAGCTCTACGACGAGTACGAGGTCTACCACAGCCACGAAACACGCAAGACCTCCCACGACAGCGCGATGAAGAACCTACGGCTCCGGGTAATGCCGACTATGGCAGGATATCGCCTTGACAGGCTCTCGCAGCCGGTCCTCGCGAAGTGGAAGAACGACATCGCCGCCAACGAAAAGCTGTCCATAACCACGAAGCAGAACGCATACGCGGCGTTCGTAGCTATGCTGAACTACGCCGTGAAAATGGAGTACCTTGTGCGGAATCCCCTGAGCGCCCTCGGGAACTTCAAGGCTCCCGACACGATTGAAAAGCCTGCGGACAAGCTGCACTACTACACCTCGGAGCAGTTCCGGGTGTACATCGCTGAAGCAAAGAAAAACGCCCGGACCGTTACGGACTGGGCGTACTACGTATTCTTTTGTATCGCGTTCTACACCGGGGCGCGCAAGGGTGAGATAAACGCACTGAAATGGTCGGACATTGACGGGAATATCCTGCACATACGCCGGAGCATTTCGCAGAAGCTCAAGGGCGGCGATGTCGAGGGCCCTCCGAAGAACAAGTCCAGCTACCGCGATCTCCAAATTCCCGCGCCGCTGATGAAGATTCTCGCCGAGCATAAACGCCGCCAGCAGGAATCCTCCCGGCTGTTCAGCGAGGACTACCGCGTGTGCGGCGGCGAAGCTCCCCTCCGGGACACTTCCATCGAGAATCATAACAAGATTTTTGCAAAAGCCGCCGGGCTTCCTCATATTCGCATTCACGACTTCCGGCACACTCACGCTTCCCTACTCGTCAACGAGGGGATAAACATTCAGGAGATCGCGCGCAGGCTCGGACACTCCGACGTGCAGATGACCTGGAACACATACAGCCACCTTTACCCCCGGGAGGAGGAACGCGCCGTCGCTATCCTCGACAAGATCTCCCCGGATTAATTTTTTTTTGCTGTTTTTCGGGGATTTTTCGGGGATAAAAATAAAAGAACCGCACAGCAATGCGGTTCTTTCGTTATATGGCGGAGAGGAAGGGATTCGAACCCTTGTGGAGTTGCCCCCAAACGGTTTTCAAGACCGCCTCGTTATGACCACTTCGATACCTCTCCAAAAAAAATGGAGCTGCTAATCGGAGTCGAACCGATGACCTCATCCTTACCAAGGATGTGCTCTACCAACTGAGCCATAGCAGCATCTCATTTTTTTATTCCATCAGGTTTTTAAGTTTTTATCTCTTGTCCCTGACGACTATATTATTATAGCACGAGAAGTCTAATTTGTCAATACTTTTTTCAAAAAAAAATAAAAAAAATTATATTTTTTATTTACAGACCATAAATCGTATTATAAAGCCATTTGTCGAGCTTTAGTTCACAGCTGGGAGCTAAATAATCTATTTTCACTATAGAAACCACAAAATTTCAGGCAAATAGAGGCGTTGAGAATAAACATCATTGTTACTGTAATATTCCTTGACAAGCCTGTCGTATTCATCGGCAGGCAGCTTTTCAAGGTGATGGTCTCCTGTACCGGGATTTATTGCCGTCAGATAGCAGTCTATCTTTACTCGCGACATACCTGTGGGAAGAGAAGATAACTCGTCAGACACAGGGAGGTTTTTGCAAAATGAGTCTGAAAAACCAACTGCAATAGGGCTGTCAATGGACGACAACATGAGAGCCGAGTTATGCGCTGCAACTGTCGAAAATACAGCGGCAGCATATACCGAATTTTGCGGTGCGGTACTCCACTCCGACCGCGGAAGCCAGTACACAAGCGCTTCATACAGAGCCATGCTGAACGAGTGTGGAGTAAGGCAAAGCATGAACAGTGACGGAGGCAGATGTCATGACAACGCCCGCTGCGAAAGTATTCGTGGGCTGGTTACACGAATGAAGAACGAGCTGTTTTACACCCGCGGCAGAAGAAGTACGGATTGCACTGCTGCTCAAAAATTTCGAGTAAAATGTGTAAAGCTAATTCCTGCATACCAAATACGGCGGCAGTATCAGCAACACTTACGAAACGCTTAAAAACCACACCGAACTTGTAGACGGTTTCTGCAAGTGGAATAATGATGTGCCGTTAAGCTGCCGTCCAAAGCTGATTGAATACAGCGGCTCCCGCGAGGATTTATCGGCGCTCAAACCTACTCTGAAAGAGCGATTACAGCGGGCAGAGAATAACTGCCGTGTATTACGGTCAAAGATTGACGAGGTGAACGATATTTTTCGGAATAATCCCGACCTTGCACAGATGTATGTCCAAAGGCGCACCGAACACCGCCGTGCCAAAGACATAATGCCAAAGGCGAAGCCGTCGCACAGATAATCCTTACATACTTAATCGCACTTTGCGAAATTTCCGGGCAGATTTCAATGTCGAACAGCTTGAAATCCGCTTCAATCTGGAGGACGAATATCTCGCTAATGGCTTATCAATAAGGAAAAAGGTATTCAGCCTCCGATTTATCGTGCAGAGGGCTGTCAGTCAAAAACATATCGGGGCGAACATTATTCTATCTAATCCTCTGCTTTCTTAATTCTAACCGCAAGATACTCTCTTGTGGGCAAATCAATTCTGAAACGTCCCTTGAAACTTCCGACATTCTCAACCGTCATGTTCCATGTGTCTATAATGTCGACGGTGTATATATTATTATCGTCAATATGATAATATCTGAATCCCGGACGCGAAATCCCGTAATAAAACAGGTGATAACCGGTTTCATCAGCTAGATTTTCATCTTCCGGAACCACACATATCTCGTCCCATTCCATGTTTTTGGGTCGCAATCCGCCGTCCGGAGCTTCCTCAAGTATTTTTCGCATAAAAGCTATTCTTTCCGGGCTGTCACCTTTAAGCTCTCCGCCATGAGACCACCATATCGCCTTATCGTCTATGTAGGTTTCGCCATGACCACCGTAGCCGCCGCGGCAAAGTGCTTCCCAGAACCTCCGAACAAGCTCCTGCGGCGAAATATTCCCCCACGCATACTGAATATTTCCCTCGTATAGCATTTCGTCAATTACTATCGGTTTGCCATAGCTTTTTCTCCACTCGGATGTTCCCTCCGGAGAACGCTGAATACTGCAGTGCGTTATCCATGACTTTGTATGATCGTAAAACTGATTACCGTTATGTATTGATCGCAGGTGATCATACGGGTCGCTTTCTACGATTATCTGCGCATATCGTTCCCAGTCCTCAATGCTCTTGCTTTTTATCAGGTCATATTCATTAGCAAATGACCACCATACATTTCTGAAAGCCGAAAACCTTGCCGCCGTGTATTTCAGATAAAGTTCGTTGTACTCCGGTGTCATTGTTGAGAAGCCCCAGCGGTCATACGGGTGAAAGAGGATAATATCTGCCTCAATACCCAGCTTTTGAAGCTCGCAGATACAGTATTCAATATGCTGAAAATGCTTGGGGTTAAACCTCTCAAAATCCCAGTTGTTGCCCTTGGAGTCCGGACCGTAGCCCCACACATTGTCCTCTGTGATAGCACTTCCGTCAACCGGAGTACCCTCGTATGGATAGGAGCGCGGCTCACGTGAATTGTAGCAGTAGCTTTTAGGAAATACGCAGAAACGTATCTTGTTGAACGGGGAATTTCTCAGAGTTTCAAGAGTTTGCGCGATAAGGTCATCGCTTTGCAGATTCCATACATAACAGGTCGTGCCGACAGGATAATAAGGTGTTCCGTCGGAATACTGAAAATGATATTTGTTATGTACCTTTACGCAGCCGTGATTATTTTCCGACGGCGGCGTGACAGAAAAAGTTCCTTCGTATTTCCTGTCAGAAAAATTCCCGCAGACCGTAAAATGGTATTCTTCCTCAAACGATGGCATGAATCTTACTTTGTATATTCCGTTCCCATCGTAAAAACCATTGACGGTTTTGCGCTCGGAATCGCTTTCAAATAGCGCAGTGATACCGCGTTCCAGGAATGGGTTGCCAGCGGTGGTTCCCTCAGAGTAAAATTCGAAAACGCCCCATTTTTCAACTGATTTTGTATAATTCATAACGGTTCCTCCAATGCCTTGACACATAAGCCGACGGATCACTGTGCTGATGGAATCCGTCGGCTTAGATTTTGAATATCACAGGGATTCTGATTTATGGCGCTGAATAAGTGAATGTTATTTCCAGCGTCGAAAGTATCTCATCGTCTTTGACGGAAAGAACAGTCGCGGACAGACCGGAATTGTCGCCGTCGGCGCATCTGACGTCATCGGGGACAGATGTTACCCACTGGTTATAGAGGTTTACTCTCGTGCAGTTACCGTCGTCGGAACAGGTATATTCCTTGCCGGATAGCTCACGGACTTCGCCGTTTACCTTAACCTCATCAATAGAGATAGTATAACCCGGGAAGAGCTTCTCGCCGTTGTAAATCCCGAGAGCCGAGAAAAACACTCCCCTTGCAATACCGCAATCCGAGAAATCCAGACTGACGGTGTAGGTTCCCTCACCGGTTATCTCAGCATTGTCTGCAACGATACCCAGGGTCATATCCGTCGGGTCGTACTTGTTGCCGACACAGTACTGAACTGAATAATCAAGACTCTGGTACATTATCCATGCCACTGCGGTATCATCAGAAGCCGGAATGGATACGCCCGCCATAAATTCGTCTTCAGCCGCCTTTATCGACTTGTCCAATCTCTCCCTTGCGGCAGACTGGATCTCAGAATAATCCTTGCCTTCTTCGGTCGAAGCGCGTCTGTCGCTGTACAGCCTTGCTATGTTTTCATCGGTAGTTTTTCTGAGGACCCTTTTGTAAAAATCGCTGCAGTCCCAGAGGACGGGGCAGTAATTATACAGGTCGCAGTTATCCAGAAGATTGGCGTAAAACTTATCCCTATCGGGTTTATCCGCCGCACCCATAACGGCATATTCGCCTATAACCACGCCGTATCCCTGGTCTGTGAATTTAGTCAGCATCTGAAAAAGGGAATTCTGCTCCTCGTAATCGCCGGGAGATCCCCACTGGTTTACAGTGCTGTCACTGCAATAGTCCCACGGCGTGTAATAATGTACTGAAAGCAGAAGCTTGTCCTTTGCCGAGTCCTCCGGCATTTGGTATCTGTCATCGCATGTTTTCCTGAAGTCGGTGTTGTACCCTGCGATAAGCAGGAATCTGTCTGCATTTTTGCCGCCGGTCGAACGTACCAGCTTAACAAATTCGCTGTTAATTCTGTTCGTTGTTTCGTAGCATTCGTCCTCGCTGAGAACTCCGTCTGTTCCGGTGACTTCGCCATCGTTGAGTCTGTCGCCAAGTTCCTCATTTGCGGATTCAAATATCAGCTTGTAGGAATAATCGGAAAAATGCTCGCATAACTGCGTCCATATGGACTTATAAAGTGCCATTCCTTTTTCACGAACTGCCTCGTCACCGGAGCCGAACATTCCCCACCAGCTTCCGTCCCAGTGGTCGTTCAGTATAACATACATATCAGCGTCAAGAGCATAATTGACAACCTCGTCGACACGGTTCATGAGCCGCTCGTCAATGGTGTAATCTCCGCTCTCGTAATTTATGCCATTGGTCCATGCCACAGGAATACGGAGAGTATCGAAGCCCAGGGCTTTCATATCGTCTATCATATCCCTTGTGGTGACGGGCTGTCCCCAGAGCGTTTCAAAGGAAGTGGGGTTTACTCCTGAATCCACATAGCTTTTGTGATTGTATGCCTCCAGCGTGTTGCCGAGGTTTATTCCGTTGCCCATGAGCCGGATAACCTCCGTTGCGGTAAGGTCGTTTCCGGAAACATTGTTATCCGTAATGCTAGTGGTACATCCGCTCAATAGCATTGAAATAACCAATCCTATGATTCCTATGATTTTAACAACAGAAACACGGTTCATTAAAGATCCTCCAAAATTATGATTTCTCACCTTAATCAAGGACAAGATCACTTATTTCAAGATTGTAGGTTATTGATGTAAAGGGAACTTCCTTACCGTTTATTACGAGTGCAAAACGGTAGCCTATCCAGTCGACAGTGGTTTCTGCGGCAACTATTCCGCATTTCTTGGTGCCGTAAACCACGGAACCTATCTCAGCGCCCATCCAGCCGTTAGCAAGCCCATTTGCGGATTCGCTTGACGGGTCAAGCTCTGCGTTTACAGGGACTTCAACGATCCCGTTTTCCGTTTCAAGACCTATGGACTTGACATGTACCTTGTATTTCGCGTCCGGATCAACGTTGATGAAGCCGAAGTTAAGCAACTCGCTGCCTTTTTCAAATGAGGTGGACTTCACGGAATACTCACCGTCACCGCTCATTTCGACAACTGCCGACGGACTTGGACCGGGATTTACAGCCTGCCCGGTAAGTATAAGATTTTCGTACTTTATCTTGGTATCTGAGATTTTCTCCTCGGGACGGAGTTTCTCGCTGCCCTTTGTGAACTGCCACGATCTCAGTTCAATATCCGCGCCGGAAAATACCAGATAGATATTGTGATTTCTGCCGTCAAACTGACTGAATTTAGCAGAACGAACCTTAGCATAATCAGCGTTGTCAAATTCAATGAAAGATACTGCCTCGCCGGAAATGCTGTCAAGGCGAACCTCGATTCTGCCCTTGCCTTTAACATCAGCAGTGAAAGCGGAAGCGCCATAACCGAAATCCGCACCCTTTACATAGATCCATGCGCCGTCCGCCTTGCTCTTTGCGGCAGGGTCGTTACCATCGGTGTAACCTATATCGGCAGACGTGAACATAACCGCGCCGCTGTTTTCAGCGTAGGGGTCAAGAAGCTTTATCTGAGATACGCCATGACGCGTTGCGGCAGTTATCGGGATCTCTCCGTCAGCCGCATTCATCGGAAGATAATCAACCATAATGCTGCGGAAACCTGCTGTGCCGCCTGTCAGTTCTTCAAGAAGGAGCGTGTGGTGGACAATGTAGTTCGTTCCCTGATACTCGCAGAAATGCGTGTGATTGTTGGCCCAGCGCATTCCGGATTCGCCGTCGGCATTCTGACCGGCATTGTAGAAATATGCACCCCTGTATTCCCAGCTGTCTGCGTCAAGGGGAGTTTTTGTGGTCATGTATGCCATACTGCATGTAGGCGGCGCAGGAATGTCCTTGCGGTCCCATTTGCTGCGGTTCTGCCAGTCGTTGCAGTAGGTGTAATAATAGGTGCCGTCGATGTAATTCAGCTCGCTTGCCTCACAGAAATACGGGGCGTCAATAGAAACGAACTCGCTGTCAAACGAAAGCATATCCGCGCCCAGACGTGCTATCTTAGGCACATTGGTATGTATAACACCGCCGCCGTCCGCAGGATTTCCGCCGCCAAAAGAAAGCCAGCCTGTGCCGTTTTCATCAATGCAGACGCCCGGATCGAACGGCGCAGGGCAATTCTCAAGCCCCGGCATATTCTGGTAAACCAGCGGTGCGCCGAGAGGGTCAGACCACGGACCTACCGGGTCGGTGGAGGTAATAACTCCCACACCGCCGCCGCCGTTCGAGAAGTACAGATAGAAGTGCGTAAGACCGTCTTCCTCAACGCGGGAAACGATGGACGGTGCCCATGAATTTGCTATCCACGGCGCTATTTCGTCGACTTCTATCCTGCCATGGTATATCCAGTTCGCCATGTCGTCTGTGGATAAAACCACCAGTGACTTTATATAGTCGTAATCATTGACGGTATCGTTTTCCGCCTGCTGGGTGTCGTTCGAGCCGTATACATACAGTCTGCCGTTGTATTCGACTGAGGTGGGGTCTGCGCAGAATATATTCGGCGAAATGGGATTGGCGTTACGCTCGTCTTTGTAGACATTTCCGCTTACCTCGTCGATTATTATTCCGTTGTTAAGGCTGTCGATTATTTCCGCTTCACTCACACTGTCTACGCTGTCGGCAGAGCTTTCCGTCTGCGAAGATGAATCACCCGAGCCGTTCTGCCCGTAACAGCCGGAAACAAGCATCATAACCGCCGCAATAATCAAAGATGTTATCTTATTGTTCATGGTTACTCCTTTCATTCAGCCTGCCATCTTTCGAGGCAGATGTCCTTGCTGGAAAATGCAAAATATACATTGTGAATTCCTGTTATTTTTGTGGGAAGAACCACAGGAATTTTATCAAATCCATCACTTGCGAGTTCGATCACTCCCAGCGGTTCGGCATTCCTGTCATCAAGACGAAGCTCGATAACGCCCATGCCCTTTGCGGTAACGAGCAGCTTTTCTGTGCCCTTGCCGAAATCCACACCCTTTATGTAAGTCCATGCGCCCCCTGCCAGCGACTTCACAGCCATTTTGCCGGCGGATATCTGTTCGTACCACATATCTGCGCAGGTGAACATCTCCGCACCGCTGTGAGCTTTATACGGGTCGAGCGGCTGAGTCTGCGTGACGCCTTCGCGTGTTGCCTTTGTGACGGGGAATTCCGTATCCGTGTAAGGCAGTAGATCCACGCACATACAGCGGAATCCTCCCTTTGTTTTCGTGCGCTCCTGAATGTGAAGTGTGTGGTGAAGAATGTACCTTGTTCCCTTATATTCGATAAGGTGGGTGTGATTGTTGCACCAGTCCATTCCGGAATCACCGGCGTTTAGGAAGAATCCGCCCCTGAACTGCCAACTATCCGGGTCAAGGGGAGTTTTGCTCGTCAGACAGCCCATGCTGCATATTCCCGGCGCCGGAACGTCAGTTCTGTTCCAGTTTTCTCTTGACTGCCAGTCCGTGCTGTACGTGTAGATAAAAGTTCCGTTTTCGTAGTTCAGCTCGCTTGCCTCTAAAAAATACGGAGCGTCTATCGGAACGAAATCGCTGTCAAACGAAAGCATATCCTTTCCCAGCCGCACTATCTTAGGTATACATGTGTGCAGCGTATTACTTTCAGGTGGGGTCCCTCCGCCGAACGCAAGCCAGCCTGTGCCGTTTTCGTCGAGGCATACTCCCGGGTCAAAGGGCGCAGGACAGTTTTCAAGCCCCGGCATATTCTGATAGATTAGCGGCTTTCCGAGAGGATCGCTCCACGGTCCGAGAGGGTGTTCCGCCGTAAGCACTCCTACACCGCAGCCGCTGTTCGAAAAGTAAAGGTAAAAATGAGTTTTTCCGTCCGCCTCAACTCGGGAAGCTACGGACGGCGCCCATGAATTCACTATCCAAGGCGCTATTTTTGCGATGTCTATGAAGCCATGGTATTCCCAGTTCACCATATCGTCAGTTGACAGCATAACGATGGATTTTATGTGAACATAGTCGTTCTTTCCGTCATCGCCGACTGCCTCGTACTGCTGATGGTCGTTAGTGCCGTAAATATACAGTCTGCCGTTGTACTCAACGCCTGTCGGGTCAGCGCAGAATACATTCGGCGAAATTGGATTTGCCGTATTTTCCAGCTTGTAGCAATTTTCACTTATTTTCATTATTATCACCTCATTGTTTTGGGGCAACACCGAACAAAAACCATTTATTGGATTTTGTACGCGTCTTGCTTGCATATTGCACAATTCGTCCTTGCAAGGCAACAGCCTTGCCGCGTCATCGTTGTACAATCTGACAAAAAATCAAGATTAGCCAATCAGCGAAGCGTATTATTGGCTAATCTACCTGCGCAATACACGCACAATCTTTGCGCGGTATTTCTTTTGTTTTATTATACACATTGCAAAGCAGAAATTCAATAGCATATATACGTTTAATCCACCTTTTAATCATAATATGCACTTTTGCTCTTGACTTTAGTGCGGAATTAAGCTATACTGTAAACGGGGTGATATTATGCGCAGAAGAATAGCGGTCATTACCGCAAGAGCCGACGCGTCCGAACAGCGCGATATACTATACGGAATATCCGAAGCCGCATTCCGGAAAGACACCGATGTTGTGGTCTACTCAAACATATACAACCACTGGCAGGACGATGATCTGCTGAATTATGAGAACATAATTTACTCCCTGTTTGAGCCGGATTTATTTGACGGCGTTATTGTCACAGCCGAGGCATTCCGGGATATAACAATAATCAACGATACAATCGATAAAATAAGAGCTGCAAAAATCCCCGCCATTGTTATTGACGGGGATATAGATGGATTTAAGAGCGTTTATTCCGACGATGAAACCGACCTGGAGAAAATGACGGAACATCTGATAACGGTTCACGGTTTCACGGACATCGACATACTGACGGGAAGCAGGGACAACGCCACTTCGCAAAGGCGTCTGAACGGCTGCAAGCGCGCATTCGGAAAGCACGGAATAAGCCTTGATAATATCAGAGTGTATTACGGGAACTTCTGGAACGATTCCGGCGAGGAACTTGCCCGGCGGTATCTCAGCGGTGAAATTCCGCGACCTCAGGCGGTGATATGCGCCAACGATTCCATGGCGTTCGGGCTGTGTGATGTTCTTTCGGAGGCAGGAGTGGATATTCCCGGCGAGCTGACAATAACGGGCTACGACCAGACCGGCGGCGACCATACCGCAGGAAGGATATATCACTATCCGCTGCTGACGACTTACCGCAGAAACCGCCGTAAAATGGGACGGGACGCTGTGGTTGCTATTCTCGGCGGCAGTCCTATTCAAGACAATTCCGACAGGTTCGTAAGCGGAAACACCTGCTCCTGCGGCATCTGCCGTTCGCAGCTTTTAGATGAGCTTATCGCGGAAAAGATAGATCAGTATCACACCGTTATGAGCACCGTGGCACAGTTTTCCGGCAGGCTCACCACATCGCGTACTCTTGAGGAATACACCGGAGCGGTAAGCGAGTTTTTCTACCTGCTGCACGGCGCTGACAGGCTGTTTCTGTGCCTTGACAGCGCATGGAACAGTGAACGTTTCAACGGTGGTGAGTTCCTGTGCTGTGCGATAGGTAACGAGTATTCAGAACCACCGATAAAGTTCAGCAGTGGCGAAACTCCAGTGCCGTTCATTACGGAGCACGATTCCCCTGTGATTTTCTATGTGAATCCCGTGTGCTTTCAGACAAGGCTTTACGGGTATACGGTGCTGGAATATAACCGCCCGGCGAGCTATGATTTCAGCTTCCGCGACTGGAACAAGACTGTTGCGGATACGCTGGAATTTCTGCGAATGAAGAATGATATCCACTATCTCACGCAATGCCAGCGGCAATCCGCACTGCATGATTCGCTGACGGGGTTCTACAATCTTCGTGAATTTGAAAGCATTGTGGAGGAAGCCGGGCATAACTTCTGCATTCAGGCGGTAAAGCTTAGTTTCCCGGACGGCGGAGAATATCTGTTTGGGGAAAACTACCGCAGCGATATAATCGCAGAAACAGCGTCATCAATAAAACGTGTATGCGCTCAGCATGAAATATGCTGCCGGACCGATGACAACACATTTCTTATCCTGTTCAAAATGGAAAACGGAATGTTTCCTGAGAAACTGAAAATATCGCTCCACAACGAGGTTTATTCACGGCACGATGAACGGCAGGTTATTATCACCTACCACATTTCCGATAACACGCTGGTCGGAGAACTGCGCTCAGCCGTATCGCTGAATGCAGAGCACGATGTCGGTCTGATAAGCGAACGAAGAAGACTTCCGCATTATAACGAGCTTGCCGACATAAGGAACAGGATAATTTCAGTACCTAATAAGATGCCTAAGCTTTCGGAAGTCAGCAGAAAAATGTGCGTCAGCGAGGGGCATTTTCGCTTGATTTACCGACAGTGCTTTGATGTAAGTTACAACCGCGACTGCATAAATTCAAGGGTAATGAAAGCCTGCTACTTACTGTATTCTACCGCCATGAGCATTTATGCGACAGCAGTAAGCTGCGGTTACGATGATGAAAAATTCTTCTCACGGCAGTTCAGGCAGGTGACCGGCTTTTCTCCGGCAGAATACAGAAAAAAGATACTGCGGTGACGGCAATGATGTTGTATAATAAAACTTGACACCCCACGCTCAAAATAATATAATAATATACTAAAATCAGGAGGGTGAAGGACATGTCAGAAGCAAAGAAATACGACAG
>OJPF01000327.1_pt1 | contig 31344 bp, 24 predicted proteins | sample 1598441 | NCBI WGS metagenome assembly OJPF01 (sample SAMN03922474, study PRJEB24848) | human gut metagenome | isolation source: stool sample | host: Homo sapiens | place: Germany | collected 2010-11 | reverse complement strand
ATTCAGGTTCTAGTGAGGGCTAACTTCATGCAGGTTCAAGTCCTGTTTCCCGCACGAAAGAAAGACATCCGGGCTGGTTGCTCCATAGGCGGGCAAACGGCTCGGATGTTTTTTTGTAATCGGATGTAACGTTTGGCGTTTTTGCGCGACTAACTTCATGAAGGGAGGTGCTGGAGATGCTTGACGCAGAAGAAGCATATCAGCAGTACCGAGACATGGTGTACGGCTACCTGATCCGCCTGTGCCGCGATCGTGACCTTGCGGAGGAGCTCACGCAGGAAACATTCTATCAGGCGGTAAAGAACCGGAAGCAGTACAAGGGAAAAAGCGAAATCGGCACATGGCTCTGCGCGATTGCACGGAATCAGTTTCTGCGCGTCATGCGGAAGCAGTCGCCGCTGCCATTGGACAACGTGCCGGAGGCGTCCGTCCCGGATTTCACGGAGATGGTCGCGGAGCACAGTCTCGCCCTGAGTGCGCATCAAGCTCTCCACCGTCTGCCGGAACCGTATCGCGAGGTGTTCACCCTGAAAACCTTCTGCGAATTGTCCAGTAAGGAAATTGCGGCGCTGTTCGGAAAATCCGAAAGCTGGGCGCGCGTAACGGCGTACCGGGCGAAGCAAATGCTGCTGGACGCAATGAAAGGAGACGAAACGCATGAAGAAAGACTGTGAGGTCGTCCGCGACCTGATGCCGCTGGTGCTGGATGATGTCGCCAGCGACGGGAGCAAGCACATGGTGTCGGCGCATGTGCAGACGTGCGCGGAATGTGCCGCATACATGAATCAGCTCAAGGCTGACCTGCCCGCCGGAAAGAAAAGCGAGTTGGATTCGCGCGCCGCGTTCGATGCCGCCGCCCAGACGCTGCGGAAGCAGAAGCGCCGCCGCACCCTCCGCAATGTCCTGCTGGGTGCGCTGATTGTGTGCATCCTTGGGTTGGCAAATCTATACTGCTTCGATTGGCTGATGAACGAAACGCGCCCGATTCCGACGAGTGAATACGGGATTCAGCTGTCCAAGCTGGCGGACGGCAGACTTGTCACATCGTTCGACTATCACGAAAGCATGACCCCACTCTACGTCAAGCGGCAGCAGGTGACGGAAACGGCAGCTGACGGAAGCCGCGCCGAAATCCTCTATCTCTGCGCCGAAAAGCATATCGTGCCGCAGACGGCAAGCACGCCTATGCAAAACGCCGGCTTCACGCTCGATTCCGGCTGGCAGACGGCGAATGCGGAAATCCGGCAGGGTACGCCGGAGGATTATCAGGTGCTGTGGCGGCAGGAGGATGAGGATGCGGCGATTCCGGCAGCGTCGCCAGAGATGGAAGCATATTACGCATGGGAAGCGGTGCTGACACAGCTTTGGTCGCAGCACTCGGAAAGTGCGGACGGAAAAGCGGGCTTCCCCGGCGTGAATGGAGAACGCTACACCTTGGCCATCCACCATGCGGACGCGCTGGCGGCGTGCGTCCCGGAGTGGCAGCCGCGGGTCACGCCGCAGTATCTGCTGCTGGATGATGAGACGATTCAGTGGATTTTGGCGGGTGTGACGGAGGAGGTCGAATCAAATGACCCGTGAGCAGTTTCTCTCCCAATACACCGGGGAATGGTCGCCATCCGACGGGCATTGGTTTGGCTTGGATTTTGGCTGGCGAGGGCAGGAATATCGTTTTCAGACGGATTCGATGTATCACCCGGCAAATACAGTACTGCCTGACGGGCGTGAAGCGCGATTCGGCGTGTACAAAAAAGAAGGTTCGGCGTATGCGCTGATTGGCGAATATGCCACGCCGCAGGAAGCGCTGGCGCAATGCCGCATTCAGGGAATGCCTTTGGGCGACATTCTCGAAGATGAATCGACAGAATTGCTTGGGCAGGACTAAAGTGGAAAATGATAGCAGCTTTCCTGAAAGGGAAAGCTGTTTTTACAGCAGATAAATGCCTACTAATGGGAAAGGTGAATCTCTTTCGCGCATTGCAAAACCCGCGCATCTGTGCTATCATGTCGATACAGGCTGAAAATCAGCCAGCAAGGAGGAGAATTTCCATGTATACGCATCAGGGTGACAAGGTCGTGGGGTTGACCGTAGCTTATATCGGCGGCGGCTCGCGCGGATGGGCGTGGGGGTTCATGCGCGACATTATTTCCGACGGGCAAATCAGCGGCACGGTACGGCTGTACGACATTGACCGCGAGGCGGCGGAGCGCAATCAGAAAATCGGCACGATGCTGGCGGCGCATCCCGACGCGGCATCCAAGTGGGCGTTTGAAGTCAGCAGTTCCTTGCAGGGGGCGCTCACGGGCGCGGATTTCGTCGTCATCAGCATTCTGCCGGGGACGTTTGCGCATATGCGCGGCGATGTACACCTGCCGGAGCGGGTCGGCGTATATCAGTCCGTGGGCGACACGGTGGGCGCAGGCGGCTTCATGCGGGCAATGCGCACAATTCCGATGTTCGTTGAGATTGCCGAAGCGATTCGCGACTTCGCGCCGAACGCGTTCGTCATCAACTATACGAACCCGATGACGCTTTGCGTGCGGACGCTGTACGAGGTATTCCCGCAGGTAAAGGCGTTCGGCTGCTGCCACGAGGTGTTCGGCACGCAGAAGGTGCTGTGCGCGATGCTGGATGAGCAGGAGCACATTCCCGGCGTGAAGCGGCAGGACTTGTACACCACTGTCACCGGCATTAACCACTTCACTTGGATTACCTCCGCCAGCTATCAGGGCATGGATTTGATGCCGCTGTATGCCCGTTTTGTGGACGAGCATCCCGAAGGCATTCAGCTGGGGTCGGACAACTGGATGAACAGCCATTTCGCGTGCGCGCACAAGGTCAAGTTCGACCTGTTCCAGCGCTACGGGGCGATTGCGGCGGCGGGCGACCGCCATCTGGTGGAGTTCCTGCCGCAGTGGTATCTGCACAGCCCGGAGACGGCGCACCAGTGGAAATTCGACCTGACGCCCGTGTCATGGCGCGAGGACGACCTGAAGAAGCGGATGCAGCGCTCGGACGACCTGCTCAGCGGAAAAGAGCCGCTTGACCTCACGCCGTCGGGTGAGGAAGGGCATTTGCTGCTCAAGGCGCTGCTGGGGCTGGGGAACATGGTCAGCAACGTGAACGTGCCGAATCAGGGGCAGATTCCGAACCTGCCGATTGGCGCGGTGGTGGAGACAAACGCGCTGTTCTCGCGCGGGCGCATCGACCCGATCTGCGCGGGCGACATGCCGTCGAACATCCTGCCGCTGGTGGCGCGCCACGTCTACAATCAGGAAAACATCTTGCAAGCTGCGCTGCACTGCGACCGCAAGCTGGGTTTCTCCACGTTCATGAACGACCCGCAATTGGGCGGCGTGACGCTGGAGGACGGTCAGAAGCTCTTCGACGACATGCTGCTGCATCAGCGGGATGTGCTGCCGAAGGGATGGTTTGAATAAATGAAAATCAAGCGCTGGCATGTTGCTGTACTGGCACTTTTCGTGCTGCTCTGCGGCGCGCTCTTCTACCATTTCTACACGGAACGCATCTCGAACGAGGCACTTCAAGCGGTTGATTTCCAAGCGCTGCGGGCGCACACCGCCGAACTGTTGGAAAACGGCTTTCGGGCGAATGACCAGCTGTTTTCGTCGGATTATTACGATGTGCGCCCGGACAGCACCTGCTACATTTGGCTGAGTGGATCAGAGAATGATGCGGATACCCCCGTGTCTGTGGCGACGGGCTATCTCAATATCCGCAAATCGAGTCCGGATGCGGAAAATAAATGGATGCTGCGGGTTGATCTCTGGCAGGAGGGCGGCGCGCGGGTGCGCATGGATGTGGATGCCAAAACGAGATGGGAGTGCGTCAAGCTGATGAATCAGCGTATTGTGACGCTGTTTACAGAATTCCGCATTCCGTAAACGGAGGATTTGCATGAAGCTCAGGCGAATGCTGGCACTCTCACTGGTGTTGATGGCGCTGATGACCGCGGCGCTGGCGGCGGATGACCCCGGTCTGTACTATATCGGGGACGAAGCCACCCCGGAGAACCTGACGGGTCACACACGCATTTACAACGCGGTGGATGCTGCGCCGGGCTGGCGCTACGGTTTCGTGGCATACTTGACGGACGGCACGCGCGTGTACAGCGACGTTTGCGCCGAAGATGAGGGCGCTGTGTCCTTCGATATTCCGGAGGAAACGCAGTATCTGTACTTCGTCGTGCTGGGCGCGCCGGAAAGCTATCAGGTGCACGTTTGGGACAACGATGAAGCGACGGATGCGCAGATGCCGTTTGAGATTCGGGTGGAATGGGGAAAGTGAAAATAGTATAGCATACGAGAACCCGCTGCCCATCCCTGCATTGGGGGTGAACAGCGGGTCTTTTTACGTTATATCCCTTACAGCACCGTCAAATCTTCCTTCTCGCAAGCGGCAATCGCGCCGTCATGTCCGACGACGCACACGCCGCCGTCCTTTGCCATCTGGTCAAGCACGCCGCACCACTTGAGCAGCGCATCCTTGGTGGTGGAGAGCATTTCCGCGCGCTCACGGCAGAGATCCTCCGGCGTGATGCCGCACAGCAGATTTTCGTCGCTGACAAGAATCTGATTCTCCGAACCCAGCGGCGGTTCGCTCTCGCCGACGGTGGAAATGATGTACTTGTCAATCCGTTCGTCGCCCGCCACGAAGTCACGCAGACCCTTCGACATGCTGCGGTTGATGCCCAGCGTACGCGCCGGGGAGGGGTCGCGGTAGGAGTAAGTGACCATGCGCCCCGTCTCGCTGGTGTTCAGCCCTGCGCCGTATGCGCCGCCCTGCACGCGGACTTCGTTCCACAGGTAGCTTAGGGACAGGATGTTGCTCATCACGCGCGCAATACCACTGTACACCTTGCCCGCACGGCGGTAATCATAGCCCAGCGACGCAAAGCTGATCTGCGACGGGATGCGGTAGGCGCACTTGGCAGGCAGGTCGCTGACATACGGCGCGGCATCCGGGATGGGCGTGCCGACCGGGTAGGCGGATAGAATCGCGGCGGGGTCAAGCGCCTTATTCGTGGACAGGCTGAACGTGACGCGGGACTGCACCGCGCTGTCCTTGCTGAACCGCTCGCAGAGGGCAAGGAAATCCGCGTACTGCGCGTCGAAATTCTCCGCCAGCGCCTTCTGCACCATGCAGGCACTCAGACCGTTCAAGGCTTCCCGCGCTGCCGAGGCCGCGCTCATCGTCGCCGATGCGGCGTACATTGCCATCCTGTGGCCGTCGCTGATGACCTTTTGCTTCGCCATCTCGCTCAACTGGAGAATCAGCGTCTGCACACGCGCCCTGTCGTCAAAGCACGTTTCGGTCAGAATTTCCCGCACGAGCGCGGCTGCCTTGTCCACGTTCGCATCCAGCACGGAGCAGCTCACGTCCAGCACGGGCGTCGCCATTTCCGCACAGCGGGACATGACGCGCAGCTGGAACGTCAGCTTGCCAATATCGCGCTTGATGGCTTGGAAGAGGGATAGCGAATCGTGACGCTTCGTCGGCAGCTTGCCCAGCAGTTCGGGCAGTATCGACAGGCGCTTGAGTTCATCCAAGGTGAAATCGGTCAGGGAGATATACCAGTGCATGATGGTGATGCCGTTCATGGGCCAATCATGCGTGATGACCTTCGCCGCGCCGCACTGCGCTTCCGCCGCGGGAATCAGCAGCGGGTCTGCGCTGATTTCGCTCAAGGACAGCACGGGCAGCGTTGCCAGCTGCTCGGCGGTGTCGGGGGTCTGCTGCCACGCGGTCAGCTTCTCGTTCTGCACGCGCAGCGCTTCCTTGTCCGCGTCCGTCCACGATGCCTGAATCGCCTGCAGGCGCTCCGTTTCCTCCGCGCGGAGTTCGTCGCCCTGCGTGTGGGACGGCACGGTGCGGATGATGCTCATCGTGCTTTCGTCCAGCAGAAGTTCTGCCATCAGGCGGTCAAAGCCGTCGCCCGCCGCCATTTCCCGCAGCTTCTGATAGCGCTCTTCGGACAGGAGCGGCTGCATCGGGTCGCCGCCGTAAAGCCACGCATCAAGCGCATGGATGCAGCGGAGCAGCCCCGACGGTTCGCCCGGCTGACGGGCAGAAAACTCGCTGCTGTTGATGGAGGCAGTCAGCGCGTCCTTGTCCAGCCCGGTTTTAACCAGCTGCTGCACGGTGTCGCGGATCATCTGGCGCAGTTTCTGCTCACTGCCATCGGCAATGTTGCGCAGGGTCAGCATCATGTACGGCTGCGCCATCGCATTGTCCAGAGACATGCCTACATCCTGACACTTGCCCGTCGCCAACAGCGCCTTCTTCAGCGGCGCGTCGTTGCTGCCCGTCAGCACATCAAAGAGGATTTCCGTCGCCGTGACGCGCACCGTATCCGACCACGGCGCAACAATCTTCGCCAGCGTCAGCATGGTCTTGTCGGCAGTATCCTCCTCGGCGCCGATTTCATACGCCTGTTCCGCTTCAGCGGCGAAGGGCTTCTGCATGGGAATTTCGTGCTTCTCGTCCAGGCGGTCAAAGCAGCTCAGGTACTCCTCCGCCAGCGTCAGCACCTTGTCCAGCGGCACAGCGCCATCCAGATAAATGCGCGCATTCGACGGGTGATAATAGCGGCGGTACATGCGCAGGAACTGCTCGTAGGTCAGGTCGGGGATGTGCTTCGGGTCGCCGCCGGAATTCCAGCCGTAGCAGTTGTCCGGGAAGAGGACATCCAGCGTCTTCTGGTAAATCTGCTCGTCCACATCGCTCATAGCGCCCTTCATCTCGTTGAACACAACGCCCTTGTACAGCGGCGCGCCGTTTTCGTCCAGCTCAATATGCCAGCCTTCCTGGTAGAAGATGTTCGGGTCTTGCAGGATGCGCGGCGCGAACACAGCATCCAGATACACTTCCGCCAAGTTCAGGAAGTCCTGCTCGTTGCGGCTGGAGACGGGATAAATCGTCTTGTCGGGGAAGGTCATCGCGTTCAGGAACGTCGCCATGCTGCTCTTCATCAGCTCGACGAACGGTTCACGAACGGGATACTTGGCGCTGCCGCAGAGGACGGAATGCTCCAGAATGTGGAATACGCCGGTCGAATCCTCCGGCAGGGTCTTAAACGCGACGCAGAACGTCTTGTTCACCTCGCCGTTATCCACCCAAACCAGCTGTGCGCCGGTCTTTTCGTGGTGCATTTCCACCATCTGTCCGTGCAGCTCTTCGCTTTCGCGCACGCAGTCAACGCAAAAGCCGTGACGCGCCGCAGTTTCGTTCAGATTCATCATGGGGAACTCCTTTCCCTGTGACCCAATCAAGATAGGCGGGTCATTCATCTCCTTTATCATAGCACAACGGGCAGTTGAGTACAAGCGCGAATTGGCTGATTTTTGTCAAACGGTTATCGAATGCGCAGAAGTTCCGAAACATCCTTGCGCTTGGGGGCGGCAGGAGATTCCGCAGGCACGCCAATCGGAATCAGCGCCGACACGCTCTCCGTTTCCGGCAGATTCAGCACGGCCTTGACCTTCCCTTCGTCATAAATGCCGAGGATGACCGTGCCAAGCCCCGCATCATGCGCGGCGACGCAGAAAGCTTCCGCCGCCAGACCCGCATCGAAGGACTGCCAGTGCGTCCCTTTGCTGGTGCTAAACGAACCGTCGCGTTCGTAGCCGCTGCGGTCGTTCACGGTCGTGAGGACAACCAGCGCGGGCGCGCCGTGCAGGGTATCAATGTTCTTTTGAAAGCCCATCGTGCATTCGTCCGCTACGCGGTCAATTTCCTCGCGCTTGGTCAGCAGGGTGTAGCGGGTGGTCTGGGAGTTCTTCCAGCTGGGCGCATACGCGGCAACGGCGACGATAGCGCGGATGGTGTCGGGCGACACGGGCGTTGGCTGGAACTTGCGAATGGAACGGCGGGCGGTAAGAGCGTTGCTCATGAGGGGTGTCCTCCTTATCAGCACATAAATGGATTTTGTGGATTTCGAGACGTGATTTATCGGGTTTTGTGATGCTTCCATGCTGATTATACGATTTCCAGATAAGAATGCGCCAAGATGCGCCGCGAATTTTTCGCTCTGGCTAACGGGAGTGGAATGCAGCGTAGCAGCGCTACGCTAAATGGAACGACCGGACGACAGAACGGAAAAGGCGCAAGCAGATGGCGCAGGTGAATTTGGAAATAGTATTATACCACATCCGCCGCGCGCTGCATAGGATGGCGACAGGAAAAGAACAGCGGAACACATCCACCTATCAAAAACGCGCCTCCCGAAGTTTCCGGGAAGCGCGCTTTTGTCTGACAAGTTTTGAGAAAAATCAGTGGCAGCCCTTGCATTTGCCGCAGTCGCCGCCGCAGCTGCAAGCAGAATTGCCGCTCTTTTTGTCCTTGATCATCTTCCAAATGACTGCGCCAACAATCACCAGAAGTACACCGCCAACAATCCACGTTGCCATGATTCGTTCCTTTCTGCGCCTGTGCGGATGGAGGAAAACCGCTTTTGCGCGATAGAACATATGCCGGAGGGGAAGCGCGGATGATGCAGAACCCGCGCCAGCCCTCCGGCGTTCACAAGAGGGGTTTCAGAAAGCACCGGATGCAGCGGCGCTTTCCTCGGTTAAGCCCGATGGAAAATCAGGCGGAAACCTTCTGCGTGAGGTGGTTGTCGTTGTAAGGATTCTTACGAACGACCAGATACACCAGGCCAGCCAGCAGCAGGATGGCAATCGCCGTCGCAACGGTGAAGCCAGCGCCGCTGAAGAGCAGGCCAAGCTGATAGACGATCAGGGCGATGGTGTACGCGAACGCGCACTGATAGCCAACCGCAGCCAGCGTCCACTTGGCATTGTTGAACTCACGCTTCATCGCGCCGATGGCCGCGAAGCAGGGAGCGCACAGGAGGTTGAAAATCATGAAGGCATACGCCGCCAGACGGCCATGACCGTTGGAGGACTCGTTAAACGCCGTCGCAATCGGGCTGAGGGCTTCCGCCTTCTCTTCCTCGGTCATGTCCTCGTCGTCAACAACGTCCGCCGCGTCATCCGCGCCATACAGCACGCCCAGAACGCCAACGACTTCTTCCTTCGCAACCAGACCCATGACCGTAGCGACCGTGGACGGCATATTGCCGAAGCCCAGCGGCTTGAACACCACGCTGACCGGGTTGCCGATCTTGCCAAGGATGGAGTTGTCCATATCCGCCACAGCGCCCCAAGAGCCAGCCGCGCGATCCATTTCGGGCGCAAGTTGCGGTTCTTCCTCGTCTTCTTCCAGCGTTCCAGCTTCCGCCTTCGCGTTGTAATCAGCCAGTTCCGTCTGGTAGGTCTGCTGCGCTTCGAGCTGCACGTCCGCCGCGGGCGCCCAGCCGTAGGTCTTCGCAAACCAAATCACGATAGAGGACAGGAGGATGACCGTGCCAGCGCGCTTGATGAAGCTCCAGCCGCGCTCCCACACGCTGTGGAACACGTTGCGGCCAGACGGGAAGTGATACGCCGGCAGCTCCATGACGAAGGGAGCCGGGTCGCCCGCGAACATCTTCGTCTTCTTCAGCATGATGCCGGAGATAACAATCGCCGCCACGCCGATGAAGTACGCAGAGGTCGCGACCCACGCGCTGCCGCCGAACACAGCCGCGGCAATCAGGCCGATAATCGGCATCTTCGCGCCGCAGGGGATGAAGGTCGTGGTCATGATGGTCATCTTGCGGTCACGGTCGCTCTCGATGGTACGAGAAGCCATGATGCCGGGAACGCCGCAGCCAGAACCAATCAGCATCGGGATGAAGCTCTTGCCGGACAGACCGAACTTGCGGAAGATACGGTCCATGATGAAGGCGATACGAGCCATGTAGCCGACGTCTTCAAGGATAGCAAGCAGGAGGAACAGCACCAGCATCTGCGGCACGAAGCCCAGCACCGCGCCGCAGCCGCCGACGATACCATCAACAATCAGACCGCTCAGCCAGCCCGCGCAGCCAACGCCGTCCAGCCAAGTCTGAAGGTTGCCCTGCACGATTTCCGCAACGAACACATCATTCGTCCAGTCCGTCAGCAGGGTACCAATCGTCGTCACGGAAATGTAATACACGAGGAACATGATGAGCGCGAAAATCGGCAGCGCCAGCACGCGGTTGGTCACCACGCGGTCAATCTTGTCCGAAACGCTCAGGCTGCCCTTTGCCTTGCCCTTCTTCACCGCGTTCTGCATCAAGGTGTTGATGTAGGCGTAACGCTGGTTGGTGATGATGGACTCGGCGTCGTCATCCATTTCCTTTTCGCAGGAGGAGACGGCTTCCTCAATGCCCTTCTTGACATCTTCAGACAGCTTCAGTTCCGCAACAACCTTCTCGTCGCGTTCGAACAGTTTCACGGCGTACCAGCGCAGGAAGCGGGGTTCAACCTTGCCGCCGATGAGGTCTTCAATATGCGCCAGCGCGTGTTCCACCGAGCCGGTGAAAACGTGCGGATGTTCGCCCATCGTGCGGTTCTTGGCAGCAACGGCAGCCTTTTCAGCCGCCTTCACGCTGCCTTCGCCCTTCAGCGCGGAAGTCTCGACGATTTCCACACCCAGCGCTGCGCTCAGCTTCTTCATGTCGATTTTGTCGCCGTTCTTGCGGGACACGTCGATCATGTTCATCGCGATGACCATCGGCGTGCCGAGTTCGAGCAGCTGCGTGGTCAGGTAAAGGTTGCGTTCGATGGAGGTGGAGTCCACAATATTCAGGATGGCATCAGGCTTGTCGTTCACCAGGTAGTTGCGGGCGACGACTTCCTCCAGCGTGTAGGGAGACAGGGAGTAAATGCCGGGCAAGTCCTGAATGACCACATCGTCATTGCCCTTGAGCTTGCCTTCCTTCTTTTCAACCGTAACACCCGGCCAGTTGCCGACGAACTGACGAGAACCCGTCAGCGCGTTGAACATGGTCGTTTTGCCGCAGTTCGGGTTGCCTGCGAGCGCAATCGTAATCGCCATTTTCGGCGCCTCCTTATGCGAATTTGTCTTAACTAACCCCACCAGAGGCTCCACCTCTGGACTCCGCAAGGGACTCTGTCCCTTGACCCTTTTTCGCGATTGCGTTGAGCGCGCTTCCATACTGTATGCGCGTGGAAGGCTTGGAACGACGCGAAATCAGGTTTTATCGTAAGGGAAACAGAATTACTGAACCTCGATCATTTCCGCATCCGCCTTGCGCACGCTCAGCTCATAGCCGCGCACGGTCAGCTCCATCGGATCGCCCAGCGGCGCAACCTTGCGCACATGGACTTCCGTCCCGCGGGTCAGTCCCATGTCCATGATGCGGCGCTTGACGGCACCTTCACCATGCAGGCGGACAACCACCGCGGTTTCCCCGACCTTGACATCCTTCAGGGTTTTCATGCCTTCTGCCTCCTTTTCCTCAGTTCACCAGCACACGCATAGCCATGGATTGGCTCAACGCAACACGGCTATCCTTGACAGCGCAAATCAGATTGCCGCCCATTTTGCTGACGACCGTCACTCTTTCGCCCATCACGAAGCCCAGCTCCGCCAGATGCTGACGCACCTCGTCCTGTCCGGTGATTTTGCCAATCACGCCAGACTCGCCAATTTCCACCATGCCCAACGGCATCATGTTCCATGACCTCCTTGTGTCAGTCCTTTCGCGGATAGTTTATTCCAACTAATCCGGCGATTCGCAAGCGTTAGTTTAGCATAACTAATAGGCTATGTCAAGCGTTTTTCGCGTGTTTTTTTGTTTTTTGTCCACCTTTTTTCTGGTCTTTGCATCGTTTGCCCAATTCGGGGGAATGCTGACCAGCAAAAACAAAGGGCAGCTCTGCTTTGCAGGGAAATCAGATACTTTTCCGAACAAAATCGAACCACCCCCTATCAAAAACTTCTGATTATCACCACTATGGCTTAAAGTGCCGAAGGGAGCAAGCAGAAAGCCCCTTTGTCACCTCCGCAGAGGCGAAATTCCCTGCATGATCATGCGATTCTAACAGAAAATGAAAACCGCAAAAAAGAGGTGCGAGAATGAAGGAATGGGCGGTCTGGATGGCGAACAAGATGGAGGAGCAATTGCTGCGGATGGAGCAGCTGCGGCTCAGTGAATTTGTTGCATATGAGAAAAACTGGAAGAAGCGTCTTCTGATGCAGTTTGTAGGCGGAATTGCAAGAGGATTAGGGACAGCGGTTGGGTTTACGCTTCTGGGCGCGCTGGTGGTGTGGCTGCTGCAAGGACTGGTGCAAAGGAATCTGCCGATTATCGGGGATTTCCTGACCCAGCTGCTGAACCTCGTGGAAGGCAAGGGCAGCGGCAGCTAAGAAGCGTCCCTGCCCGTAACTTCGCGCTTCCGCAGAAGCGCCCCAAGCTGCTCTATCCGCCATTTCCTCATTGTCGCGTCAATGGGCGCGACCTGATTCCGCCGCTTCCCAAATCATCATCACCAGAAAGGGCTATCATCACCATGCGCAAACCCGTTTCCCAAAGGCTGCTGCCTCTCCTGCTCATCCTCCTGACCCTCGCGCTTGACCGCTTCACCAAAGCCCTCGCCGTCGCGCTGCCGGATGAGCGTACCCTCATCCCCGGCGTTCTTCGTTGGATTTATGCCGAAAACACCGGCATGGCGTTCAGCCTGTTCAGCGGACAGTCGTGGATGCTGGGTGTGGTGTCCGTCACCGCGGTTATCGCCGGATGGCTCGTCCTCCGCCGCTATCAGCTCAGCGGATGGAGCAGAACCGCGGCGGCGCTGATGATTGGCGGCGCGCTTGGCAACGCCTACGACCGCTTGGCGCTGGGCTATGTCGTCGATATGCTGGATATCACCCTGTTCCCCTTCGCAGTGTTCAATATTGCGGACGCGGCGCTCGTCGTCGGCACGGTGCTGATGGCGTACTGCATCGTGTTCCGCACGGAAGATTGGAGGAAAATCAATCATGACGCAAATGATGCCTGACGCGCTCGAATCGCGCACTATCTCCATCCCCGGCGACGGCCGTCGGCTGGATGTTGCCCTGTCCGAAGCCGCTGGGCTGACTCGCTCGCGGGTGGCGGCGCTGATGGCGGACGGAAACGTCACGGTGGACGGGAAAGTCGAGACGAAATCCGGCGCAAAGGCAAAGCAGGGTCAGATTGTTATCCTGACGATTCCCGCGCCAAAGCCCGCCGTGCCCGTCGCGCAGGAAATCCCGCTCACAATTCTCTATCAGGATGACGACCTCGCCGTCGTCCTGAAGCCCTGCGGCATGGTCGTTCACCCCGCCGCCGGCAATGAGGACGGCACGCTCGTCAACGCGCTCCTGCACCACCTTGACCACTTGAGCGGCATCGGCGGCGAACTGCGCCCCGGCATCGTCCACCGGCTGGACAAGGACACCAGCGGTCTGCTGCTCGTGGCAAAGAACGACCAGAGCCAACTCGCCCTCAGCCGCCAATTGCAGGAGCGGCAGATGGAGAAGCACTACCGCGCGCTGGTTGAAGGGAATCTGCGGGAGGACAGCGGGCGCATCGACCAGCCCATCGCGCGGAGCAAGAAAGACCGCAAGAAAATGGCGATTGACCCCGAAGGCCGCCCGTCGATTACGGACTGGACGGTGCTCGCGCGCGGGCGGAACGTGACGCTGCTGGATGTCCACATTCTGACCGGGCGGACGCACCAAATCCGCGTGCACATGAAGTCCATCGGGCATCCGGTCTGCGGCGACCCGATTTACGGGTCAGGAAGAGGCGCGAAAGTCCCCCGCCTGATGCTGCACGCGTACACGCTTTCGTTCACGCACCCACGGACGGGGGAAAGGATGACGTTCACCGCGCCGCTGCCGGAGGAGTTTGTGCAGGGGCTGCGGGGGAACGGGGTGGAATGGGAGAAATAACGTTTCCTCACGGAAAGCCGGGGATGTTACAGCGTGCGATAATACTATTTCCATCATGAGAATGCGCCAGAATGGAAAAGCACGGACAGATGGCACGGATGAATTTAGAAAGAGCACAACTGGATAATTGCATAGAAAAGCGCCCTGCTCCGGAGATGTTCCAGAGTAGGGCGCGGTTTTTTGATTCATCACGAAAATCCGGGGAGCGTAATACTATTTCCAAATAAGAATGCGCCAAGATGTGAAGCGAATTTTTTATTCTGGCGAACGGGCGCGAAACGCGGCGCAGCAGCACTACGCTCAGTAGAACGACCGAAAGTCAGAAGGGAAAAGGCGCAAGCAGCTGGCGCGGGTGCATTTGGAAAGCGTATTATTCCACAACCTTCGCGCCGGCAGCGATCGCGTCTTCCTTGGTTCTGAAGAACTGCCAAGTGCTTTCCACGGTGGGGGTGATTTCCTTCTGGTCGCGGATGTACTGCGCCAGAATGTTACGCACCTGACCGTTATCGTTGCCCAGCGTATCGCCGGTGTACATATCCGTGAGGCTGTAATCCTCAGGAGTCAGACCAGCCGCCTGCATGAAGCCGGCGCCACCGGTGAAGCGGTAGTTGTTCATCACCACGGAGAACACCTGATCAGGCGCCACGGGCTGACCCTGATACTGCATGTTCTGGATGCGCTTTCCTTCAGGCGCATAGTAGTGGATTTCGTAGTACAAACCGTAGATTTCATCGGTGTAGTAGCCGCCGCCAAGGTAATCGGGGTTCGACGCACTGGTGTAGTTGGTGGTAGCATGCTCCAGCCACAGCCGCAGCTGTTCGCCGGTCATGTTCACGCGATAGAGCCAGTTTTCAAACACGTACAGCTGATACAGCAAACGCATCGGAACGTCGCCCGCAGGAATCAGGTCGCGAACCTCGGCGCCGCTGGTCAGAGGCGCGCAGATGGACAGCTGCGCAGGAACCGCAGACAGCTGCGCCTTGTTCAGCAGATCCATCAGCGCGGTGGGCTGCAAGGAGATGTTCTCATTGGAGAAAGCGCCGGTAGCAGTGCCCAGAGGCTGATCCAGATAAGCCTGCAGTTCCTCGTTGTAGGGAGCCAGCGCCGTGGCAACCTTCTGATTTTCCACCAGGCCTTCCTGATCCGCCAGGAAACGGTAGCCGTTTTCAGCCGTCACAGGGGTCACGGTCTTGGTCGCCGGGTCGTAGGCGAGCTTCATGAAGCCCAGGCCTTCGCCGCCGCCGCCCGCCAGCACGGGCACAACCTTGCCCTCGGCATTGAGGATGTCCTCACGGTAGTCGGTGTTATGGAAGTGACCATACACAACCGCGTCAATCCCGGTAGTCAGGTTAATCATTGCGCGAACCTGGTTTTCGTAGTCCGCGGGGTTGTTGCCATCGGTAGAGACAGCGTCTTCCACGCCGGAGTGCGCCACGACAATCACCACATCGCAGCCCTCCTGCTCGCGCAGGATCGGCACGAAGTGCTCAACCGTGGGGACCAGATTGCGGAAGTCGATGCCCTCATAGTGGGACTCAACCTCCCAAGCGGGGATGTTGGGCGTATCCATGCCGATGACGCCAACCTTCACGCCCTCAAATTCCTTGACGATGTAGGGGACGCCCATCCAGGAATCCCATTCGGTGCCCTTCGCCACAAAGTTGGCGGCGGACATGGGCACGGAATGCTCCTCGCCGTTGTCGGGGCTCATCACATACTCAATCTGACGCTTGAGAATCGGCAGATCGTTGTTGAACTCGTGATTGCCCAAGCACCACATGTCGTAGTCCATCAGGCGCAGCGCCTTCATCATGGGATCGTCCTTTTCAGGAGCGAAGTAGGAGTAGTAATAGGTCATGGCAGAGCCCTGCACGGTATCGCCGCCATCCACCAGAACGACGTTCTTTTCCGTAGCACGAACCTGCTCGATCATGGAAGCGATCATGGACAGACCCACGTTCGGGGAAGGTTCGCCAGTGGCGTAGTTGATGGGCAGCACTTTGCCGTGCACGTCGCTGGTCGCGATGACGGTAATCATGATGGGATCCGCATTCTCTGCGAACGCCACGCAGCCCACCAGGGGGAGAATCATGGTCAGCGCCAACAGAAGGGATAGGAGCTTCTTCATGATGGGCACCTCTTTTTTCTTATTTCCCGCTCGAAGCAGGATTAAAACAATTATATTCCATATTCTTTCGTTTGTAAACAGTGCCGCCAGATGCAGACTTCGCCGCGCCAAGGGGTTAGTTTGTTGACGAATGAATTCTCCGTCGAATCCAATTGCAAATACGGCGGAGGAAGCGATTGAAAGTCAAGTTTTTTGCAAGCCGCAAACAGTACGAACGCCATTGTAGGCAGCGAGGCAAATTGCGCCGGTGTGGTGACAATAATATATTTTGTATTCTGTAATTTGTAGGTGGCGGACAGAAATCAAGGGTTGTCTCGGAAGCTTCTTCTGCGAAATAGGGGGACGGCGGGGAAACGCGATGGAAGCATCATTCACATATAAAAAACACCGGTGCATTTGACTTTGTTACGCCGTTGTCTTCTGTTTTTACAGGAATCAATAAGCAAAAACGCCCACCCAAAACAAAAAACCAATAATCAATGAAATAACCGTCAGTGTGGTGAAAAACACACAACATTTCTTTATCGTTCGCAACTGTTGCAGCATACCATAGAAAGTATATTCCAGCCTCTCGTTTTCAGTAAGTCCGGCATCATAAATTCTGAAAAATTCGCCCGTTACAACTCCGTTCACATCTTGATATTCTCGAATGCCGTCGGGAAGCGCTTCACCATTTTTCTTCAATTGCCGAAACTGTTTGTTTTCTTCTTTTGAGCAAGCAATATCCTGCAGGAAGTGCATGTCGAGCCAAATATTTTGCAAGTTTTTCTTCATATCTATTGGTTCTTTTGCCATAATCCTTTTTCCGCCTTTCGATTGTTATAAAAAACAGTCCTGCCCTTCTTAAACCAGAAAGGCAGGACTGCGGGATTTGAATTACTTCAGTTCCGCGAAGTACTTGATGGTGCGGACCATCTGAGAGGTGTAGGAGTTCTCGTTGTCGTACCAAGACACGACCTGCACCTGATAGGTGTCGTCGTCGATCTTCGCGACCATGGTCTGGGTAGCGTCGAACAGGGAGCCATAGCGCATGCCGATGACGTCGGAAGACACGATCGGCTCGGTGTTGTAGCCGAAGGACTCGGAGGACTGCGCCTTCATGGCGGCGTTCACGGAGTCAACGGTCACGTCGCTGCCCTTGACGACAGCAACCAGAATGGTGGTGGAGCCGGTGCAGACCGGGACGCGCTGCGCGGAGCCGATCAGCTTCTTGTTCAGTTCCGGGATAACCAGGCCGATCGCCTTCGCAGCGCCGGTGGAGTTCGGAACGATGTTCTGCGCGCCAGCGCGGGCACGACGCAGGTCGCCCTTGCGATGCGGGCCGTCCAGAATCATCTGGTCGCCGGTGTACGCATGAACGGTGGTCATGATGCCGGACACGATCGGATACTTGTCGTTCAGAGCCTTCGCCATGGGCGCGAGGCAGTTGGTGGTGCAGGAAGCAGCAGAGATGATCTGGTCTTCCGCGGTCAGGGTGTCGTTGTTGACGTTGTAGACGATGGTCTTCAGGTCATTGCCAGCGGGGGCAGAGATGACGACCTTCTTCGCGCCAGCCGCGATGTGCGCCATGGACTTTTCCTTGGAGCAGTAGAAGCCGGTGCACTCCAGCACGACGTCCACGCCCAGCTTGCCCCACGGAGCATCCGCCGCGTTCTTTTCGGCATAGATCTTGATTTCCTTGCCGTCCACGATGATGGAATCTTCGGTCGCTTCCACGGTGTGCAGGTTTTCACCGATCTTGCCGCAGTAGGAACCCTGAGCGGTGTCATACTTGAGCAGGTGAGCCAGCATCGCGGGAGAGGTCAGGTCGTTAATCGCGACCACCTCGTAGCCCTCAGCGCCGAACATCTGACGGAACGCCAGACGGCCAATACGGCCAAAGCCATTGATAGCAACTTTCACTGCCATTGGAATATACCTCCTTTAGTCGTTCAAACGGGGTTATACTATTTCCAGATAAGAATGTGCCAAGATGCGCCGCGAATTTTTCACTCTGGCTAACGGGAGTGCAACGCAACGTAGCAGCGCTACGCTAAGTGGAACGACCGGACGCCAGAGGGGAAAAGACGCAAGCAACTGGCACAGGCGAATCTGGAAAGAGTATCATTTCCCACCTCATATTCTACCCAATTTGCCGCCATTTTGCAAGAGGTTGCGCAGGATTTCCATCACTTTTGACACTTTTTTGACGCTTTTTTTTGAGGATTTCTCATCCGTTCCCCTCTTCTTCCCAATATGCGCCCCAATTCAGCTCGTTCGTCACATCAAGTTCCTTCAAAATCAGCTTGCCGTTCTCGTCCGTGATGACACTGCCGCCTTCATCATACACCCCGTAGGAGACATACCCCGTGCCGCCCTCGCAGGTGATGAAGCTCATGCTGCGGCAATAGTCACCCTCCGTTACCTCGTAATCAGCGGATTCCGACACGCCGACGCCGTAGCGGTACACTGTGCCGTTGACACAGCGGAAGACGATTGTCGGAATGTCGCCCCTCCAGTAGAGGTTGCTGTCCGCGGGTGTCTGCACAACGCTCCATGTGCCGTGATACGGCTGCGCGCCGTCGCAGTCCGAGCCGTAAAATTTCCCGTCCGCGTCCAGCCGGAGATAATTGTCCCAGAACTCGCCGCCCGCCTCCATCTGCCAGCTGCCGACTAACTTCGCCTCTTCATCTGGCAATTCCACATCATCAAACACCACGTCACGCTGTGGCACGAAGCCGCGGGTGATTTTGCCGTCTACCGTCGCTTCGACGTACACATACGCCCACTGGTTATCCGGATGGGACAGTGCCGTCAGCTTCGTCCCGGCAGGCAGTTCCGCCTGATGGTATTCGCTGACGTTCGGGTCGTCGGTCAGATAGGTGTCAAACGCTGTCAGCATCGGCACATGCACAATCTCGTCCGTCGTCGCGTCGCCGTGCTTGCCCAACTGCGCCCAGCCGAATCGGCTCGTCCGCAGGCTGACGCGGTACTCAATCAGCGACCAGTCGCCCACGGTGAGGTACAGCTTATAATCGTCGCCCGTGCTGACGGATGCTTTCCCCTTCGCCGCGCGGTAAGAGGACGTGTCCGGCGCGGAATACACGGCATAGGACTTCTTGCCGCTCTTCTGCCCCGAAACCACCTCCGGATACAAACAGGCGAAGTATTGCAGTCCTTCGCTCGCTTCGTTGATTCGGCGCACGTCGTCCGGCCCGCGTTTCGGCATGTTGTGGATGTTGAAGTCTTCCAGCGTGATTTTGGTCATCCACATGGCGCTGTCCTCGCCCAGCGTCACCCGATAGCCGTAAGATGCTATCCGCTCCACCTTCACATCGCCCATCTGCGCTTCCATCAGCGTGTAAAAGGTTCTCCCCTCATTGTTGTGCGACAGCTCAAAATAGTACCGTTCATCAATATCCGGGTACGCCAATTCAAAGCCGTTCTTCGTGCGTGTGATTTTGGGATAACCCGTTTCTTCCAATTCCGACGGCTGATAGACGGCAGTCGTCGAGAAAATAGCGTCCTTCCAGCCGTCTTTCACCTCATCCACCGCGACCAGTTGATTGTGATAGCGGCTGGTCAGAATCGTGTGGGTCGTGGCGGCTTTTCTGTTGTAATCGCTCACCAAGCCGGTATACTCGTCGTAGTCATGTGTCTGCTCCACCATCGCCAGCAATTGCCCGTTCAGATTCCAGCTGTTTGCAGATGCGGCGGGCAGTGTCACAGCCAGCGTCAAGCACAAAATCAGCAGTATCCGCAGTTTCTTCATATTCTCCACATCTCCTTTTGCTCAATATCCCAAAATACTAAAGAACAGCCGAGCAAACCAGCCGATAATATCATCGGTATACACCCAATCGCCGTCTGCTCCATCCGGCACATAACTCCTGCCTGTTTCGTTGGTCGAAAGGCTCAAATAAATGCTCCAAGCGCCCGGCATGATTTTCTCTTTCTCCACCTGAATCCCATAGCGGGACACCGTGCCGTCCGTTCCGCGCAGGACGATGGTGGGAATGTCGCCCCGCCAGTAGAGATTGCTCCCCACCGGGGTCTGCACGATAGACCAAGTGCCGCTGCACGTCCTCTCGCCATCATCATCCGCGGCGGAAAAATTCCCATCTGCATCCAGCTGGAAATCATCGTACCAGCCGCCGCCGCCTTTGGCGCGCCAATGCCCGACAAACTCCGCCATCAATTCCGGCTGCTCCACATCGTCGAATATCACATCCCGCTGCGGCACAAACCCGTACAGCGTTTCGCCGTCCACTTCCGCTTCGACGTACACATACGCCCAGCCGCAGTAACCCAGCGCCGCCAGTTTCGTTCCGGCGGGCAGTTCCTCCTGATGCGCTTCGCTGACATGCGGGTCATCCGTGAGATAGGTGCCGCACACCGTCTGAATCGGCACATGCCGCCATTCTTGGCGGATTTCCTTGACGCCGTCCTTCCGCACATTTGCAAAGCGCTGCAAGCCGCAAGCCATTTCGTTCATCCGCCGAACATCTGCTGTGCCGCGGGGCATTTGGTGGATATTGAAGTCCGCCAGCGTGACCATTTTCGACCAGACCGCGCCGTCTTCGCCCTGCGTCACCAGATAGCCGAAATTCTCCCGCTTTGTGACCACTATGTCACCCATTTTCGCAAAGACAAGCGTGTAGATTGGATGATTCGTGCTGTCATGGCTCAATGCAAAGCGGTAGACTTCCCACGCTTCCGGATACGCCAGCTCAAAGCCGTCTTCCGTCCGCGTGAGCGTCGGCAATCCGCACCCGTCCGACGGCTGATAGACGGCGGTCGTCGAGACAATAACACTCTTCCAGCCGTCCGCGCCCTTTTCCGCCGCAATCAGCTGATTGTGATAGCGGCTCTGCATGATGATGCGCGCGCTATTCTCCTTCCGCGCATAATCATCCGCCAAATGATAATAGTCGTCATAATCATTCGTGTTCGACACAAGCGGCACCAAGGCCTCGGGCAAGCCCCAGCCGTTCGCGGAGGCAACAGGCATTACCATCATCATCAAGGGCAAAATCAGCAGAATCCACCGTTTCTTCATCGCTCTCAGCTCCTTTAGAGGTATTTCCCTACCTAAATAAACGCATCAAGGCGCAATTTCCCTGCGAAGTGCCAAAAATCTTGAAAAATGTTCTGCCAGTTCATTCTGAATCCATCTTTCTATGGTATGATGGCGGACGCAAACAGAAAAGGAGGGATTGAAACCCATGCTACGGATTTTGAAACACCTCAGGTGGAAAGAGTGGCTGCTCGTCGCCGCCTGTGTAGTGCTGATTGTGGGGCAGGTGCAGCTTGACTTGGCCCTGCCTGATTATATGTCGGAAATCACCCGGCTGGTGCAGACGGAGGGCAGCCAGATGAGCGATATCCTGCTCGCAGGGGGCAAGATGCTGCTGTGCGCGCTGGGGTCGATGCTGCTAACGGTCTGCACGACATTCTTTACCGCACAGATTGCATCACGCTTCTCCGCACGGCTGCGCGGCGAAATGTACCGCAAGGTGGTCGGCTTCTCAAACGAGGAAATCAACCGTTTCTCCACAGCCAGCCTGATTACCCGCACGACCAACGACATTTCGCAATTGCAGATGTTCTTTTCCTTCGGGATGCAGTCGCTGATCAAAGCGCCGCTTATGGCATTCATTGCCGTGGGCAAAATTAGCACGAAGAGCTGGGAATGGTCGCTGCTGACAGGCGGCGTGATTGCGTTCGTGTGTGTGCTGCTGGTGTTCATCATGCTCTACGCCGTGCCGCGCATGAAGAAAATGCAGACGCTGACGGACAACCTAAACCGCATCACGCGTGAGAACCTGACGGGCTTGCAGGTCGTCCGCGCCTACAACGCGGAAAACTATCAGGAGGGCAAATTCGCCAAGGCGAACGAGGAAATGACCCGCAACAGCCAGCAGGCGAACATCGCCATGTCCGTCATGAATCCGGGCATGAATCTGGCGATGAACGGCTTGACGCTGGGCATTTACTGGATCGGTGCGGCGCTCATCAGTGCGATTGCGGTCACGTCGCCCGCCGCGATGATGGAACGCATCGGGCTGTTCTCGGACATGGTGGTCTTTATGCAGTACGCGATGCAGGTCATCATGGCATTCCTGATGCTGGTGATGATTTTCGTCATGCTGCCGCGCGTGACCGTTTCCGCGGGCCGCGTCAATGAGGTGCTGGACACGAAGGCGCGCATTGTGGACGGTAAGGAAACGCAGGGCAAGCCCGGAATGAAGGGCGAAATCGAGTTCCGTGACGTCTCCTTCCGCTATCCCGATGCCGACGGCGACACCATCCACCACATCTCCTTCACCGCACATCACGGACAGACGGTTGCCCTCATCGGCGCGACGGGCTGCGGCAAGAGCAGCATCATCAACCTGATTCCGCGCCTGTATGACGCAACAAGCGGGCAGGTGCTGGTAGACGGCGTGGACGTGCGTGACTACACGCAGGACGCCCTGCGCAGCAAGATTGGCTTTGTGCCGCAGAAGGCGTTCCTGTTCTCCGGCACGGTCAGCAGCAACGTCGGCTACGGCGAGGACAATGCGTCGGGCGCTGCCATCCGCAAGGCGGTTGCTATCGCGCAGGCGGCGGAATTTGTCGAATCCCCGGAGGTCGGGTATTCCGGCACAGTCGCGCAAGGCGGCTCGAACTTCTCCGGCGGACAGAAGCAGCGTTTGTCTATTGCCCGCGCAGTGGCGCGCGACCCGGAAATCCTCGTCTTTGACGACTCCTTCTCCGCGCTGGACTACAAGACCGACCGTGCATTGCGTCAGGCGCTTCGCCAGCAGACCGGCGGCACGACGAACATCATCGTCGCCCAGCGCATCGGCACGATTCGCGACGCGGACTGCATCCTCGTCATTGAGGACGGTGCGATTGTCGGCAAGGGCACGCACCGCGAGCTGATGGAAAGCTGCAAGGTCTATCAGGAAATCGCGTATTCTCAGCTGTCGAAGGAGGAACTTGCGTCATGAGTGAAACGAAACGCCGTCCGGGCGGTCATCCCGGAATGCGCAGGCCGGGCGTACCGGGCGAAAAGGCGAAGGACTTCCGCGGTTCGCTGGGGAAGCTCATCCGCCACTGCAAGCCCTTCTATCCGGTCATTTGCATCGCGATTCTGGGCGACTTGGCGGGCGTCATTATCCGCCTGATCGGCCCGAACAAAATCAGCGAAATCACCAACCTGATTACCGCCGGGCTGCGCGGCGAGATTGACATGCCCGCCATCCAGAAAATCTGCATCACGCTGATAATTCTCTACGTCGTCGGCGCGCTACTGAGCTTCATGACGGGGCTGGTGATGACCGTCGTCACGCAGAAGGTCAACCGGGGCTTGCGCGACGGCATTTCCCACAAAATCAACCGCCTGCCGGTCAGCTACTTCCAGTCCACCTCCACCGGCGACGTGCTCTCCCGCGTTACCAACGATGTGGACACCATCGGGCAGACGCTGCAAAACAGCCTGACCAGCCTTGTCTCCGCCGTGACGATGTTCATCGGCAGTGTCGTGATGATGCTCTCGACGAACTGGGTCATGGCGCTGACGGCGATTGTGTCGTCGATGCTGGGCTTCGGGCTGATGCTTGGCATCATGAGCCGCTCGCAGAAGTACTTCGTCGCGCGCCAGCGGTGGCTGGGCGATCTGAACGGCCATATTGAAGAAATCTACACAGGGCACAATGTCGTCCGCCTCTTCGGCGCGGAGCAGCGCGAACAGCAGGCGTTCGACCGCATCAACGGCAAGATGCAGGAGACGGACTGGAAGAGCCAGTTCATGTCCGGCCTGATGATGCCGCTGATGGGCTTCATCGGCAATTTCGCGTATGTGGCGGTGTGCGTCGTCGGCGCGGTGCTGGCGATGAACGGCTCGATTACCTTCGGCGTGATTGTCGCCTTCATGATGTATGTGCGCCTGTTCACCTCGCCCCTGAGCCAGTTAGCACAGGCGGCGACGAACCTGCAATCCGCGGCGGCGGCGGCAGAGCGCGTCTTTGAGTTCCTCGAAGCGAAGGAAATGCCCGACGAATCCCACCTGCCCGCGCAGACGAAAACCGTCCGCGGCGAAGTGGCGTTCGACCACGTCCGTTTCGGCTACACGCCGGACAAAATCATCATTCACGACTTTTCCGAGCATGTGCAGCCGGGTCAGAAGGTCGCCATCGTCGGCCCGACCGGCGCGGGCAAAACCACGATGGTCAATCTGCTGATGAAGTTCTATCCGCTGGGCGGCGGCGAAATTCGCATTGACGGCGTGCCGCTGTCGCAGATGACGCGCGAGCATGTGCACGACCTCTTCGGCATGGTCTTGCAGGACACTTGGCTCTTCGAGGGCAGCATCCGCGACAACCTCTGCTACGGCAAGGAGGGCATTACGGACGAGCAGCTTGACCAAGTGACCCGTGCGACGGGGCTGTACCACCTTATCCACACCCTGCCGGAGGGTTACGACACCCAGCTGTCCGACAAACTGAACCTCTCCGCCGGACAGAAGCAGCTGATGACGATCGCCCGCGCGATGATTGAAAACGCGCCGATGCTGATTCTCGACGAAGCGACGTCCTCCGTCGATACGCGCACAGAAATGCTGATTCAGCAGGCAATGGACACGCTGACGAAGGGACGTACCTCGTTCGTCATTGCGCACCGCCTTTCCACCATCAAGAACGCGGACAAGATTCTGGTCATGCGCCACGGCGACATCATCGAATCCGGCACGCACGAGGAGCTGCTGCAAAAAGGCGGCTTCTACGCCGAGCTGTACAACTCGCAGTTCGAGCAGGCGTAAGTGCAAACAGCATAACACAACCCCGGCAGCAAATGCGGACAATTTATCCGATGGCTGCCGGGGCTTTTCTATTGCGGTAGGATACGCTCTCCGTTTTTCCCCTGCAACGAAAAAGACCAGCATCGAGAGAAAACCTTCTCCCATGCTGGTCGGTCGCGCCCATTTGGCGCGACAATGTTGAGTTGATGGAAAGAGCAGCTTGGGGGCGCGTCTGCGGACGCGCAAAGTTACTGGCAGGGACGCTTCGCTGCCTGCACCTTTGTTGAGCGCGTTGGGCATACAGGTCGTCCGCGGAACAGTTGGGGCGTTGCCCCAAGCCCCAGCAGGGGCGCCGCCCCTGCACCCTGCAAGGGGGAATTTCCCCCTTGACCCCTTTCGCGCGATTGAGTTGGTCGCTTTTCCCATACTCCTTCCGCGTGTTTATCCGATTATTTTGCTTCCTGCCCTAAATTTTTCCGTGCGGCGGAAAGCATCAGCTTCACGCGATTGAGCTGATTCACCTCACTCGCGCCGGGGTCAAAGTCCACCGCGCAGATATTCGCCTGCGGATACTTCTTTCTCAGCTGCTTGATAACCCCCTTGCCCACCACATGGTTCGGCAGGCACGCAAACGGCTGAATACACACAATATTCGGCACGCCCGTCAACAGCAGCTCCGCCATTTCACCCGTCAGGAACCACCCTTCGCCGTACTGGTTGCCCTGCGACAGGAAGGGGTCGGAAAGCTCCGCAATCTGCTCAATATGCATCGGCGGTTCAAAGCGCTTGGACTTTTCCAGCGCCTTGAGTGCGGGGCGCCGCAGCGCGCGAATGCCCTTCACGCCCAGTACCGCGCTCGCCTCGCTTGTCCAGCCCTTGCCTAAATACTCGTGCTTGAACTTGCCGTTGTAGACGGAGTAGTTCATGAAGTCCATCAGGTCGGGCACAACGGCTTCCGCGCCCTCTTCCTCCAGCAGATCCACCAAGTGGTTATTCGCCACGGGCATATACTTCACCAGAATTTCGCCGACGATGCCCACGCGCGGCTTCTTCATGTCCTCGTGAATCGGCAGATGGTCAAAGTCGTCCACAAGCTGCTGGCAGATGTCGCCGTAGCGGCCCGTGCCGTTCACCAGATGGTCGATGATCTTCTGCGACCATGTCTCCGCCAGCCGGTTGGCGCTTCCCGCCTCGATTTCGTAGGGGCGCACCCGATACAGGCAGCGCATCAGCAAATCGCCGAAAACAATCGCCTGTGCCGCGCCGATGAGCATCGGCAGGGTGAAGTGGAAGCCCTCGTTCGTTTCCATGCCGTTGGCGTTAATGGAGATAACCGGGATATGCCCCAGACCGGCTTTCGCCAGCGCGCGGCGGATGAAACCGACGTAGTTGCTTGCGCGGCAGCAGCCGCCCGTCTGCGTCATGGCGAGGGCAAGGCGGTCGGTGTCGTACTTGCCGGACAGCACGGCTTCCATCATCTGCCCGACGGTGATGATGGACGGATAGCAGGCGTCGTTGTTGACGAATTTGAGGCCCGTGTCAATGGCGGAGCGTGTATCGTTTTCCAGCATGACGATATGATACCCGTGCTTCTCCAGCACCGGCTGAAGCAGACGGAAATGAATCGGTGACATGTTCGGCGCAAGAATGGTGTAGCCCTTCTTCTGCATGTCGCGGGTATATTCCACGCGATGATACGTCGCGGGCACAGGATGCGCCACGATGCCGCGCTTTTCGCGCTGCGCCATCGCCGCCAGCAGGGAACGCACGCGGATGCGCGCCGCGCCCAGCGAGTTCACCTCGTCAATTTTGATGAGCGTATACAGCTTGCCGCAGCGTTCCAGAATTTCCGCCACCTGATCGGTCGTCACGGCGTCCAGCCCGCAGCCGAAGGAGTTGAGCTGAATCAGCTCCAAATCATCCCGCTGGCTGACAAACTGCGCCGCCACATACAGGCGGGAATGGTACACCCACTGGTCGCTCACGCGCAGGGGATGCTCGCCATGGAAGGAAGCGGGGATGCTGTCCTCGGTCAGCACCGCCAGACCATAGGATGCAATCAGCTCCGGCATACCGTGGTTGATTTCCGGGTCAACGTGGTACGGGCGACCCGCCAGCACGATGCCCTTCCGATGGTTTTCCTCCATCCATTGCAGCACCTTCAGACCCTCGGCGCGCACGTCGGTCTTGGCACACTGCTGCTCGTCCCAGCCCGCGTGAACCGCGTCGCGCACCTCCTGCTCCGGAATATTGAAGGTCTTGCGGAAGAAGCGCACGAGCGCATCCGCCGCCGTCTTTTCGCTGGTCAGCGCGAGGAACGGTTTAAGCATCCGCACGCGCCCTTCGGTCACATCCTCGACGTTGTTGGCGATATTCTCCGGATTCGCCACGACCATCGGGCAGTTGAAGTGATTCTGGGTCTTCATATCCTCCTGCCGCTCGTAAAACACGCTCGGATAGAAGATTGTCCCGACGCCCTGATCAATCAGCCACTGCACATGCCCGTGCGCCATCTTCGCCGGATAGCACTCGCTTTCCGACGGGATGGACTCCATGCCCTTTTCGTAGATTGCGCGGCTGGACGCAGGGGACAGCACCACCCGGAAGCCCAGCTTCGTCAGCAGCGTCATCCAGAACGGGAAGTTCTCATACATGTTCAGCACGCGGGGAATGCCCAGTTCGCCGCGCGTGGCTTGTTCGGCGGTCAGCGGCTGATAGTCGAACATGCGCTTGAGCTTGTACGCCATCACGTTCGGGCCTTTTTCTCCCGTTGCGGTCTTGCCCAGCCCTTTTTCGCAGCGGTTGCCCGTGATGTGCCGCCGTCCGCCGGGGAAGAGGCTGACCGTCAGCATACAGTGGTTCGTGCAGCCCTGACAGCGCGCCGTCCGCGTCTGCCACTGCAAGCCCAGAATGTCCTGAATCGGCAGGGTAGAGGAGGGTGTATCGCTGCCCGACGCCCGGTCGCGCGCAATCAGCGCCGCACCGAACGCGCCCATCATGCCGGAAATATCCGGGCAGACGGCTTCCACGCCCGCAAGCTGCTCAAATGCGCGCAGCACCGCCTTGTTGTGGAACGTGCCGCCCTGCACGACGATATGCTGCCCCAGTTCCTTCGGATCAGCGAGTTTGATGACCTTGAACAGCGCATTCTTGATGACCGAGCACGCCAGACCCGCGCTGATGTCCTGTATCGTCGCGCCCTGCTTCTGCGCCTGCTTGACGTTGGAGTTCATGAACACGGTGCAGCGCGTTCCCAAATCAACCGGGGCGGGCGCGAAGAGGGCTTCTGCCGCGAATCCTTCCGCCGTGTAGCCCATCGAGTTTGCGAAGTTCTCCAAGAAGCTGCCGCAGCCGGACGAACACGCTTCATTCAGCAGAATCGTGTCCACCGAGCCGTTTTTCAGCTTGATGCACTTCATGTCCTGCCCGCCGATATCCAGCACACAGTCCACTTTCGGGTCAAAGAACGCCGCCGCGGTGCAGTGCGCAATCGTCTCCACCTCGCCGTCATCAAGCCGGAACGCCGATTTCAGCAGGCTTTCGCCGTAGCCGGTAGAGCAGGAGCGCGCAATCACCGCCGTGTCGGGCATCTTCTCCATCAGTTCGCGCATCGCCGTACGCGCCGTCTCAATCGGGCTGCCGCAATTGCCCGCGTAGTAGCTGTACAGCAATTCACCCTTTTCGCCAATCAGCGCGACTTTCGTCGTCGTCGAGCCCGCGTCAATGCCCAGATAGCACTTGCCGGAATACGTTGCCAAATCACCGCGCTGCACCTTCGCCTGTGCGTGGCGGCGGTTGAACGCCGCATATTCCTCCTGATTGCGGAACAGCGACGGCAGGTGCTTCAAGCCGAAGGTCAGCATCACGCCGTGTTCGAGGCGTTCGAGCAGGCTGTCCATCGGCACAGCTTCGTCCTCGCCGTCCGAAAGCGCCGCCATCGCCGCGCCCGTCGCCGCAAAAAGGTGCGAATTTTCCGGCACAATCGCCGTTTCCTCCGTCAGGTGCAGGGTACGGACAAACGCCTGCCGCAGTTCGGACAGGAAGTGCAGCGGCCCGCCCAAGAACGCCACATGCCCGCGAATCGGCTTGCCGCACGCCAGCCCGGAAATCGTCTGGTTCACAACCGCCTGAAAAATCGACGCCGCCAGGTCCTCACGCGCCGCGCCCTCGTTAATCAGCGGCTGAATGTCGCTCTTGGCAAACACGCCGCAGCGCGCCGCAATGGGATACAGCTCATGATAGTGCTTTGCCAGTTCGTTCAAGCCGGGCGCATCAGTTTTCAGCAGCGCCGCCATCTGGTCGATAAAAGACCCCGTGCCGCCCGCGCACACGCCGTTCATGCGCTCTTCCAATCCGCCGGTGAAATAGATAATCTTCGCGTCCTCGCCGCCCAATTCGATGGCGACGTCGGTCTGCGGCGCGGCCTTCTGCAGCGCTTCCGCCACCGCAACGACCTCCTGTACGAACCCGACGCGCAGCGCTTCCGCCAGCGAAATTGCGCCCGATCCGGTCATGCGCACCTTCACGCGGCACGCGCCGAGTTTCTTCCGCGCTTCCCGCATCATCTCCGCCAGCGTCTCCTGCGTATGCGCGCAGTGGCGGCGATATTCGCCCCAGACCATTTCTCCCGCTTCGTTCAGCAGCACCAGCTTGACGGTGGTAGAACCGATGTCAATGCCCGCATAATAATAGGTGTTTGTTTCCATTCCAGTACCTCGTCCGTCGGGCTTTCCGCTGCCACCACCAGCGAAAACGCCCGGATAATGATTGGTTTTTCGTTCTGCGCGCTCTGCCGTTTTTTCCACAGCGAGGTGCAGTCCGAATCGTTTTAATTCGCCATCAACCGCGAAAAATCCTCTTGCTTTTGCAGGAAAAGTCGTGGGTTTTTGTTCAATCGGATGCGATTGCTTAAAAACATGATTTTCATACTATTCCCAGTGCGGAAAAGGCATCGCCCGACGCACCGCCGAGTTGTGCGGTGTTGCTTATACTATTTCCAAATGAGAATGCGCCAAGATGCGCCGCGAATTTTTCGTTCTGGCTAACGGGAGTGAAATGCAGCGTAGCAGCGCTACGCTAAATGGAACGACCGGACGCCAGAGCGGAAAAGGCGCAAGCAGATGGCGCAGGTGAATTTGGAAATAGTATTATAAGTAAAAGAATCCCCGTCAGCCCACGAATCGGGTAGACGGGGAAGCATGGAAGAGAGAAATCTACGGCGTTGTGCAGGAGCCGCATAAGGCGTATTGCTGTATGCTTTTGTATTTCAGGCATCTGCCTTCGGGCGTTGCGTGCAAGGCATTGTGCCCTGCACGTCCTTCATCATACCGCGCCTTTCCCATAAAATCAACCCGGTTTGCACACACCAAAATGTGTACTTCCATATTTCTCCCTTGAAATCCACAAAAAATACACTTTGTGCTGATTATTCGCCATTCTCCAGCTCTGCCAGAATTGTCGGAACTTTCGCGGCTTCCGCCGGATCAAGCGGCGGATAATCCGGGTTCACATCCATCAGCACATCCAGCAGAATTTCGCTCATCAGGTAGCGCGTGAACCACTTGTCATCCGCCGGAAGGACGTACCATGGGGATTCCTTCGTCGCGGTCGCATTAATGGCATCCTCGAACGCTTCGTCATACTGCTTCCACAGGCGGCGTTCGCGCATGTCATCCACCGAGAGCTTCCAGTGCTTATCTTCGCGTTCCAGCCTGTCCAGGAAGCGGCGCTTCTGCTCGTCACGGCTGACGTTCAGGTACACCTTGACGACGCGGTATCCGTTCTCGTAAAGGTACTGTTCCCAATTGCGAATCTGCTGATAGCGCTTGGGGTAGAAATCCGGGTCGTCCGTCACGCGCGGCGGCATGGCATAGCCCTTCTCCATGTGGTGCACGCGCGTCACGAGAACGTCCTCGTAGTGGCTGCGATTCATCACGCCGATTTTCCCGCGCGGCGGAACGGTGCGGATGATACGCCAGAGATAATCATGGCTGAGTTCTTCCTTGCTGGGCGCTTTGAATGCCGCGACTTCCAGCGCCGCCGGGTTCAGCTGCCCAAACACCTTCTTGATGAGGCTGTCCTTGCCCGCCGCGTCACGCGCCTGAATGGCAATCAGGATGCCCTCGCGCCCCTGCGCATAGAGTTTATCCTGCAGTGCCGCCGCTTCCGCAAGGTTCTCCATCGTTTGCGCCTTGAGCGTCTTTTTATCCACGAACTCCGGCGCGCCCGTCTCCGCGTCCTTCAATTCGAGCTTCTTGCTGCCATCCCAGCGGTAGTCTTTCAGCGACACAATGCCCATGATGCTTTCTCCTTACAAGGGAGGTTCTCCCTTGACCTTTTCGCGCGATTGAGTTGGTAACTTTTTTATACTGCATTCGTGTGTTTACACAGGGATTTCGCCTCCACGGAGGCGACAGGGGGGCAATGAAAACAGACGAATGTCTGCGGTCGCCCCCTTGACCCCTTCGCCTTCGCCTCCGGATGTTATTGGTAGTGTTTATTGAGGGAACGAAAGGCACACTAAGGTAATACCGCACAAATGAGTTGGTGCGATGGCGAATGCATTTTTTGTCAGATGCAAATGCAAATTCCGAAGGTTTACTGGCGGTAAATCGAGGAATTTGC
>OJPF01000310.1_pt1 | contig 32195 bp, 29 predicted proteins | sample 1598441 | NCBI WGS metagenome assembly OJPF01 (sample SAMN03922474, study PRJEB24848) | human gut metagenome | isolation source: stool sample | host: Homo sapiens | place: Germany | collected 2010-11 | reverse complement strand
TCTACACACTGCATATCGTCGGCAGCGTCAGATGTGTATAAGAGACAGCTGTGAAGTATCGCTGTCAAGACGAATGCACGGCAAATTTTTCCTTTGCATTCGTTTCTCCATAGTAGGCTTCTTGCAAGTCTTGCATCCAAAGTGCATGGCGTATCAATTCCTTTGAGTCAGGCTCTGCAATCGGTGTCGTTCATAACGCAGAATGCCGTCAGGAGATACCAGGACATTGGATTTCCACCAAAGCCGGTAAGGGAATTTTTCCCTCAATTGGTTTTGTGCGGTACGGCTTGCTTGGTTTCCATGATGGGAAACAGGGCAGCTTGCCTCAGAGTCCGGACAGGCATACGCTTGCAATTGATTTGCGTGCGGTGTTTGCAGCTGCCTGCATGGTTGACAGAAACCGTACTGCGATGCAGCCCCGACTGCTGTATCCGCATACGCATCTTACATAAAAAGGAGTCTTTACGTTATGCGAAAAACAGTCACAGCAGTTGGTATTTCCTGCGTTTTGTTATTTGTTATGCTGTTTGCATCGTTCACCAATGCATTTCATGCGAACGCAATTTCCAACAGCGAGATTACATCTGCGGCGGTAACCATTATCGTTCGTAATGAAGGCAACTACGGTTCTGTGAACGCAAATGATAATGGTGCATGCAGCATCGGCGCTTTGCAGTGGCATGCAACTCGTGCATTAAACCTGTTGCAGAAAATTGCAGCTGCCAATCCTACAAATGCAAGCAACATCCTGGGTTCCTCTTTGTATAATGAAGTGGTGTCCTCTTCCAGCTGGTCTTACAGAACCTTATCTTCTGGCGAAAGCAGCGCAGTTTCTGCCCTGCTGACAACAGCGGAGGGTACTTCCATTCAGGATTCATTGGCTTCCAGTGATGTGTCCGGTTATATTGCGTCCGGACAGCAGCTCGGTATTTCAAATGCCGGTGTATTGGTCTTTTATGCAGAGGTTTATAACCGTGGCTGCGCAATTGCAGCGCGTGTTGCCAGAAATGCAGCCAATTCTGCCGGTTCTTACAGCGCAATCACCTTATCTGGTATTTATCAGGCAGCAGTGGCAGATTCCGGAAACTCTTCCGGCTATTTCACCGCTCGTTTGACGAATGCGTATAACTACATCAACAGCTTAGGCTGGGGCGATGCCAGCGCTTCTGGAGATGCCGGTTCTACACAGGAAACACCATCTACATCTGATTTTTCGGAATCTTACGCTGGAACTTACACCGTTACAGCATCTTCTCTGAATATGCGAAGCGGTCCAGCAACTTCTTGTTCCAAAGTAACCACCATTCCAAACGGTACAACCGTAACGGTAACTTCCGGTAACGGAGCTTGGGCAGCCGTTTCTTATAACGGTATGACCGGCTACTGCTCTATGGATTACCTTGCACAGGTTGCTGCGGAAACAACGACCACTGCGGCAACAACCGCAGAAGAAACCACTACGACAACCACAACTGTTGCAACAACAGAGGCACCGGTTTCTTCTACTGAAGAAACCACTACGACACCTGCAACAACACAGGAAACAGTTGTAACCACTGTAGCCAACAACACAGTGGGTGTTGCAGACAGCAATTACATGACCCTTTGCGGCGATGTAAACTGTGATGGCGAAGTAACCATTCTGGATGCTGTCCTGCTGCAAAAGTACATGGACGGATTGGTAACCTTAAACATTACACAGATGGCCAACGGCGACTGTGTACGGGGCGGAAATCTGGAATCGGATGACGTTACCGTTATCTTGCAGTACTTGATTGAAAAGTACGATACCATTCCAGTGGTTTAAAAAAGGAAACAATGAAAAAGCCTTGTTCCCATGTGCGGGGACAAGGCTTCCTTTTTTATGCAAATTCTTATATAAAGCATATGCAAATATGCTGATTTTACGAATTCCTATTTTATTTAAAACTTGACAATTGTTGAAAAATTGGGTATAATAAAAATACTTACAAACTGCATGATTCCAAGTTAGCAGAATACCGCTGTTGATTTTTGAATGCATGCGCATTTGTATGGCATCCCGTATACGCCATGCAGCGCTTTGCTGCATCACAAAAAGAAAGAAGGTACAGAAGCATGATCAATCACCAGGATTTATCCAAACATCCAAAAGTACGAGAAATGATTCACCACTATAAAGAAGATGATGCCATTGTAAAACGTTTGGCAGCTGACGCAGAAGATCGCTATTATATTGATCCGGAATTATACGGAAAGCATGAGGTAAAGCGTGGTCTTCGGGATGCCAATGGAAAGGGTGTCGTTGCCGGTTTGACCAACATTGGTTCTGTCGTTGCCACCAAGAAGCTGGAAGACGGAACCGTTGTACCGACAGAAGGGGAACTGTATTATCGTGGCATTCCCATTGAAGAGTTGGTACAGGGCTTTTTGACCCACAACCGCTTCGGATTTGAAGAAATTGTTTACCTGCTGATGGTGGGACATCTGCCCAATGAGCAGGAATTGCAAGAGTTCTATGCCCTGATGGCGGATTATGAATTCCTGCCCAGCCGGTTTAACAGCGGTGTCATCATGAAGGTGCCGAGCGACAATATCATGAACACGATGGCAAAGTGTACGCTGGCGCTGCACTCCTATGACCCATGGCCCAATGACATTTCAATTCCCAATGTGATGCGGCAGTGCTTTCAGCTGATTGCACGGTTCCCGTCCTTGGCAGTTTACGGTTATCAGGCATCCATGTATTTTCGGAAGGGCGAGAGTATGTTCATTCAGAAGCCGAATCCGAAGCTTTCTCTGGCAGAAAATCTGCTGTATATGCTGCGTCCAGATGGAAAGTATACCGAGCTGGAAGCTAAAATTTTGGACCTCTGTCTGGTGCTGCATGCAGAACACGGCGGCGGCAACAATTCCACCTTTACCGTTCATGTGGTCACTTCTTCCGGAACAGACACCTATGCCACCATGGCGGCTGCACTGGGTTCCCTAAAGGGGCCGAAACATGGCGGTGCCAACATCAAGGTCATGGAGCAGTTTGAGGATTTGAAACAGCATGTTTCCGACTGGACGGATGAAGAGGCATTGCGTGCTTACCTGCGTGGGCTTTTGAATAAGGAAGGCTTTGACCACAGTGGGCTGATCTACGGCATGGGGCATGCGGTGTATTCCATTTCGGATCCGCGCGCTGTTATTTTGAAGGGCTTTGTGGAAAAGCTGTCCATTGAAAAGAATTGCCATGAAGAGTATCTGCTCTATAGCACCGTGGAACGCTTGGCAACGGAAGAAATTATGCGCAGCCGGAACATCTATAAGGGCGTTTGCGCCAATGTAGACTTCTATAGCGGGTTTGTTTATAAGATGCTGGGCATTCCGGTAGAGCTGTACACACCGCTGTTTGCCATTGCGAGAATTGCCGGCTGGTCGGCACACCGGGTGGAAGAGCTGATCAACTCTAATAAGATCATTCGTCCGGCTTATCTGGCGGTTTCTTCTCCGCAGACCTATCAGGCATTGGAAGAACGGTAAGCTTCTTCCGCAGTTCCCGTTCTTTTTGCAGGAAATTGTGGTATACTGGTATTGCGCATACCGATCAAACGGTATGAAGAATGCTTCTGAGAGGAAGGGACAGAGGATATGCGAAGTTTTCGGGTAAGCTTTCAGCTGTTGCGGCATGCCTGGCGACCCATTCTGGTGTTTGAATTGCTGCTGAAAACGGTCACGCTTTTGGTATTGGTGCCGATGCTGGGCGGACTGCTGCGGCTTTTATTGCAGGCAGCACACTTGCATTACCTTGCCAATGCCAATTTGCTGGAGTTTCTCCGTGCACCGATCACTTGGCTGGGGTTGTTTATTGTGCTGCTGAATCTGGCGCTGTATACGTTGTTTGAACTGTCTGCGGTGACCTGCTGCTATTCCAATGCACGCTGCGGCAGAAAGACTTCTCTGCTGGAGATGCTGCGTGTGGGCTGGCATACCGTCCGAGATTTATTCCGGAGGGGCAATGGCTGGATGGTGCTGCACTTGCTGCTGCTGCTTCCGGTGATGCAGTTTTCCGTTTTGTCCGGAAGCTTTACGATGATTGGGATTCCAGACTTTTTCGCCTACTTTTTGACCCGAAAAATTTATTTGCTGCCGCTGTATTTGCTCTTCACCGCAGGGTGCGCAGCACTGGTGGTGCGGCGTTTCTTTGCCATTCCCATTTTTACGCTGCGTGGCGGTTCCTTTCGTGCTGCCTGCCGCAGAAGCAAGCAGCTGACGCAGAAGAAAACCGTTCGCATTGTTGGCTCTGTTGCCTGTTGGAATCTGCTGCATTTGGCAGTCCTGACCGTTTTGCTGTGCTTGTTTGCGGCAGGGGTTCTGCTGGTACAGCGGAAAACGGAGAACAGCGCTTTCTGGAATCTGTTTTCTGCGCAGTTCCTTCGCCTTTTGGTGCAGGGAATTCTGCTGTTGTTTTTCTGCGCTGCCGTTCCGCTTGCAGCAGCACACATGACAGCGCTGTATGATGCCTGTGAGCGGTCATGCATCTGTGACCAGGAACCGGAACTGCAAATGCCGCGCCGGGTGCTGCATGTTTCCAGCCGCCGGGTGACGTTTGGCATCGCAGGCTGTATTTGTGCGTGTGCAATTGGGTTGCATATGTTCTATTTGCAGGGGATTTTTACGGGAGATATGCCGCTGCGATTGTCTGCCCGTCCGCAGATTACGGCGCATCGGGGGCTTTCTTCCGCAGCACCGGAAAACACAGCGGATGCCTTTGAGGCTGCCATTGCGATGGGGGTAGACTGCATCGAGCTGGATGTGCAGCAAACCAAGGACGGCGTACCGGTTGTGATACATGATGCCAATTTAAAGCGAACGGCTGGTGTGAACCGGACGGTTCGGGAGATGACATACGATCAGTTGCAGGAGTTGGATGTCGGCAGCTGGTTTTCTCCCCGTTATGCCGGCGCAAAAATTATGCGGCTGGAGGATGTCCTGGCACTGACACAGGGGCAGGTGCGGCTGAACATTGAAATTAAGGCATCGCCGCATACGCCGGAGCTGGAGCAGGCAGTGGCAGAATTGATTGAAGCATACGATTTTGTAGATGCCTGCTGTGTCACCTCGTTTTCCTATCGCACGTTGCAGCGGATCAAGGCATGTAATCCAGATATTGCAACGGGTTATTTGATGAGCTTGGCATACGGTGATTTCTACACGCTGCCGGATGCGGATGCCTTCAGCATCAATAAGCTGTTCATTACTCGGCAGATGGTGCTGCAAGCGCATCGAAATGGGAAGGCAATTTTTGCCTGGACGGTGAATAGCGCCTCGGAGATGCAAAGCCTAAAGCGAATGCAGGTGGATGATATCATTACCGACCGGCCGCAGCTTGCAGAAGAGGTCTTTTCAAAAGAAACCATGGGGGATACGCTTTTATCGGTGCTGGATTATTTGATTCACTAGGTTATGGAAGCAACGGCAAGATGCCTAGAAAGAAATAAATACGGTTCAGTGCCGTATCGCTTGAAAAGGAGGATGCATGAATGGAAGTGCTATTTTGCGGCATTCCCAATGGCAGAACGCAGAAGGTACAACATCAGGCAGCCCATCGGCTGCTCAATTGGCAGCTGTATCAAAGAGGCTGCACGGATTTTACCATGGAGTATGGCAGATTGGGAAAGCCCTCCTTGCAGGCGTATCCGCAGCTGCATTTTAATTTGAGTCATGCAACTGGAATTTGCGTTTCGGCAGTGGGCAGTTTTCCAATGGGAGTGGATGTGGAGCCAATTCGTCCGCTTCGCCCCAAGGTAATTCGCCGCATTTGTACGGAAGAAGAGCGGCAATTGATTGCCCAGGCATCCAATCCGGACGAGGCGTTTTTCCGCATCTGGACGCTGAAGGAGAGCTATGTAAAAGCCATTGGGATTGGGGTTTCCTATCCAATGCAGACAATTGCCCTGCATTTGGAGGGGGCTGCCATTTCCAGCAATTTGCCGGGATATCGTTTTGTACAGTACGTGCTGCAAAATCGGTATGTCCTGGCGCTTTGCACCACAGCGCCGCCGGAAGAACCCATTCATCTGCTTGCGACGAGCTTAGAACGGATTCCGATTCTTGCAGAAACGGAAACAGCGCATCCTGTACCGTGACAGGATGCGCTGTTTGTAATTTATGGTTGAGGAGAAGAAGTGTTCCAATGTGTTTGGATGGGGCATTATCCCAATCCGCATTCATCGTAGTCTTTCCATTTTTCATTGTAAATGTGGTTGCTGACGGTGCGACATACAATGTATGCAATGGAAACGATTACCACAATGATGGCACCTAATACCGGAATCACTTTTCGAAAAACAGATTTTTTTTCCTGCATTTTGTTTCATCCTTTCTTTCAGGCTTAGCGGTTGCTAAGCGGTTCATCCGGCATGCAGTTGCTGTATGCTGGGGTGTGAAGTTTATTGAGCGGCATCTGTGTTCGGCTGTGCCATTTCTGCCAGCAGGCGCTGTAATTCAGCATCTACCTTGGCATCGCTTTCCAGCTTTTCAAAGGTGTCCGCATCTTTGTTGGAAGTACCGGCAATGTCTGAGAATGCAGCAGCTTCTGCTTCCTGCTGTGCAATCTTTTCTTCCATGCGGTTGAACTTATCCAGAGAACTGGAAGCATTCAGTCCGCCCATAGACTGTGCCAGATTTTTCTGTGTTTTTGCCATTTGTGAACGGGCAAGCAGCATGGCCTGACGGCTCTTGGCTTCATCCAGTTTTGCTTTCAGTGCTTCTACCTGATCCCGAATGGCATCGGTCTGTGTGGTAATGGTATCGTACATCTGCTTGCAGGACTCGACATCCTGATCGGCCTTAACCTTATTGGCAAGTGCACGTTTTGCCAGTTCGGTATCACCGGCATTCAGGGCAACCTTTGCCTTTGCTTCCCAGTCAGCAGAGGTTTTCTGTGCGGTTTGATACTGCCGCTCTGCAATCCGCTGGCTTGCCATTGCTTTTCCCAGCGCCTGGGTGGATTGGCTGACTTCCTTTTGCAGGTCAAGAATAATTTGTTTTACCATTTTTTCAGGATCCTCTGCACGGTCAATTAAGTCGTTGATGTTGGCTTTTAAGATGTCTCCAATTCGTTGAAAGACGCCCATGTTGTAACCCTCCTTGATTTATTGAGATGAAATATCTATCGGTTCAATCTTTTGTATGCTCCTATTATAGCGGATTCCAGAAGACTTGTCAAGAGATTTCTTACAATTCAGATACAAAAATGGACGAAAATTCCTATTTTTCAACAGTTCATCACATTTTTAACACATTTTATTTTGGAAATATCAGAAAATCAGTTTGGAAATCAGCAAATTTCTTACAAAATAGTTACAGCATACAAAAATGCAAGCAAGCGGGTTGCTTTTCCTGAAAAATGTGGTATAATACTGAACATAGAATCGAATGAGGAGGATTTTCACATGTATAAAAATATAGAACAGCAACAGAAAGTAATATTAAAGGATTTGGTTGATGAACAGCCGGGACAGATTGTCAGCAAAACACTGGTGCAGAATGACAAGGTCAGCATGACGCTGTTCTCTTTTGACGAGGGCGAAGAAATTGCAGCGCATACTTCTGAGGGAGATGCAATGGTAACAGTTTTGGAGGGAACCGGAAAGTTTACAGTCGGAGGCGAGGAATTCATGCTGGAGGCTGGAGAGACGCTGGTTATGCCAAGAAACGTACCGCATGCAGTCTATGGAATCAAGCGCTTTAAAATGCAGCTGACCGTATCGTTTTAACAAACTCTTTTCCGTTTTCGGCTTGCAGCAAAGCGGAAAGGATGATATGCTAAAGGCATGGGAGGAAATTGAAAATGCAGTATGTAGCAGATTCTACACGTTATGATCGAATGGAATACCGCCGCTGTGGGAATAGCGGCTTACTGCTTCCGGCTATTTCGCTGGGTTTGTGGCATAATTTTGGGGATACCGGCAATCTGGAGCGGATGCGTGCCATTTGCCGGACGGCGTTTGACGCTGGGATTACCCATTTTGATTTGGCAAATAATTACGGGCCGCCTGCCGGCTCCGCAGAGAAAAATTTTGGCAGAATTCGAAAGGAAGATCTGGCACCTTATCGGGATGAACTGATCATCAGCACCAAAGCGGGCTATGATATGTGGCCGGGGCCATATGGAAACTTTGGCAGCCGAAAGTATCTGCTTGCCAGCCTGGATCAGAGCCTCATGCGGATGGGGCTGGACTATGTGGATATTTTCTATCACCATTGCCCGGATCCGAATACACCGTTGGAGGAAACCATGGGGGCTTTGGCACAGGCGGTACAAAGCGGAAAAGCCCTTTACGTCGGACTTTCCAATTATGACGGTGCAACCATGCAGAAGGCGGCTGCCATTTTGAAGGCGCTGCATTGTCCGTTTGTCATCAATCAGAATCGGTACTCCATGCTGGATCGTACCGTGGAGCGCAACGGTCTGCTGGATGCCTGCCAAACAGAACAAAAGGGATTGATCCTCTTTAGTCCGCTGGCGCAAGGGCTGCTGACAGATCGCTATCTGCACGGTTCCATTCCGGCAGACAGCCGGATCCAGACGGATGGACGGTTCCTGCATGCTGCGCAGCTGACACCGGAATTGTTGGCAAAGCTGCATGCTTTACAGGATTTGGCACAGCAGCGGGAACAGTCTCTGGCACAGCTGGCGCTTTGCTGGCTGCTGCAAAAGCAGACGGTAACCAGTGTTCTGGTTGGTGCATCCCGGCCGGAGCAGTTGCTGGACAACTTGCAGGCATGTGCTGCTGCACCGCTTACCGCTGCACAGCAGCAGAAAATTGATACCATTTTGGGGATTTCAGCCGAAACATAAGGAATCTGTTTTTTTGTATAAAAATTGAACATTTTATGATTCCTCAAACAGTTTACCGATTTCCATACCACTTCTGGAAAATATTTGTGGAATTAGCTGCTTGCATTTTCTTGAAAAATACGATATAATAAATAGTAATGTGGCATATCCGGCGCTCTGTGCTGCTGCGTCAAGGAAATTTTGGTGGGACGTAAAAATTTTAATTCGCCGAGGATGGAGTGTAGAATGATGGTAAAAACCGCTACTAACGCCTCCAACCCACAACGGGAGGCACTCAAGAAGGCATTCATCGACCGTTTGCAGCTGGAATGCAGCGTTGCACCGGATCAGGCATCTGACAAACAGATTTATCAGACCCTATCTGCTATGATGGTAGACAAACTGAAGGTAAAGCGTCAGCACTTTGTCAATCAAAACCATTCTGTCGGCGGAAAGAGCGTATATTACCTTTCCATGGAATTTTTGATGGGCCGCTCTTTGAAAACCACTTTGTATAACCTGGAACTGGTAGATGATGTCGCTGCCATTCTGAAGGAATTCCACATCAATCTGGATAAAATTTATGAATGTGAACCGGACGCAGGTCTTGGAAACGGCGGCTTGGGTCGTCTGGCTGCTTGCTACCTGGATGCAATGGCAACCCAGCAGATTCCGGCAACCGGTCACTCCATCTGCTATGAATACGGCATTTTCCAGCAGAAGCTGGAAGACGGCTGGCAGACAGAACTGCCGGATAACTGGCTCCCGGGCGGAAGCGTTTGGCTGGATCCAAAGCCGGAAGAAGCCGTAGAAGTACATTTTGAAGGGGAGATTCAGGAATACTGGCAGGATCAGTATCACTACCTCTCTCATGTAAATTACAACACCGTTATTGCCATTCCGTATGATATGTATGTTTCCGGTTACGGCAGCGAAGGCGTTTCTGCACTGCGTCTTTGGAAGGCACAGGCTCCGAGTTTTGACATGCAGCAGTTCAACGAGGGCAATTATGCCAGCGCATTGAGCCAGAACTCCATGGCAAATGCAATTTCTAAGGTTCTGTATCCGAACGACAACCATATGGCTGGTAAGTCTCTGCGTCTGAGACAGCAGTACTTCCTGTGTGCAGCAGCAGTTGGCGATATTGTCAACCACCACATGAGCGTTTACGGCACACTGGATAACCTGCACGAAAAGGTTGCTATCCACATCAATGATACCCACCCGACCTTGTCCATTCCGGAACTGATGCGTGTGCTGCTGGATGACTGCGGTTATACCTGGGATCATGCATGGTATATCGTAACCCATACCTTTGCTTACACCAACCATACCGTTATGGCAGAAGCACTGGAAAAATGGGATGTTAACATGTTTAAGCAGATTATCCCGCGGATTTTCCAGATCATTGTAGAAATCAACAACCGGTACTGCGCTGGTTTGATGGAACGTAACGGTCACGACAGTGCAAAGACCACACGGATGTCCATCATCAAGGACAATCAGATTCATATGGCAACACTTTGCGTGGTTGCTTCTCACAGTGTCAACGGTGTTTCCAAGCTGCACTCTGAGATCATCAAGGATTCTGTTTTCCACGATGAATATTTGGATACACCGGAAAAGTTCAAGAATGTGACCAATGGGATTGCATACCGTCGTTGGCTGTATCAGTCCAATCCGGGTCTGACCAAGCTGCTGCGGGAAAAGATCGGCAATGCATTCCTGATGGACGGCAGTGAACTGAAGAAGCTGAATGCGTTCGAGGATGATCCGGCTGTTCTGACTTCCTTGCAGAAGATCAAGAAGGAGAACAAGGAACGCTTTGCAAAGTATGTAAAGCAAAAGAGCGGCATTCTGCTGAATACTGACAGCATCTTCGATGTACAGGTTAAGCGTCTGCATGAATACAAGCGGCAGCACCTGAATGTGATGAATATTCTGGCACAGTACAACTATCTGCTGGAAAATCCGAATGCTGATTTCGTACCAAAGACCTATATCTTTGCTGCAAAGGCTGCACCGGGTTACTATCTGGCAAAACAGATCATCAAGATGATTTGGGCACTGAGCGAAGAAATCCGCAAGAATCCGAAGATTTCCGAAAAGCTGTCCGTTTACTTCCTGGAAGATTACAAAGTTACCCTGTCCGAGCTGCTGATGCCGGCAAGTGAAATTTCTGAGCAGATCTCTCTGGCAGGTACAGAGGCTTCCGGTACTGGTAACATGAAGCTGATGCTGAATGGTGCCATTACAATGGGTACACTGGACGGTGCCAATATTGAAATTAAGGAAGCCGTCGGCGATGAAAACATCATCATCTTCGGTATGAAGACAGAAGATGTCAATGCACTGAAGGCACAGGGCTACAATCCTGGCTCCTTCTATCACAACAATGGCATCATTAAGGCTTGTATCGATCGTATGAGCGCTGGTATCAATGGCTGCACCTTCAATGAAGTGGCAGATTCCTTGAAAAATATCGACCCGTATATGGTTCTGGCAGACTTCGATTCCTATGCAGAAGCACAGGCTCGCAGCTCCTCCCTGTACAAGGATCGTACTTTGTGGACAAAGATGTCCCTGCATAATATTGCAAACGCTGGCATCTTCTCCGCAGACCGTGCAGTAAACGAATACGCATCCAACATCTGGGGCATTCGATAAACAACTGTTTCAATCAGCAACAAAGAAAAGGGAGACCAGTGTGTCTCCCTTCTTTATCGAATTTTATTTTGAAAGGAGCATGTTTCATGCAGCCCATTTATGATAGTTGGGATGAATCCTATAAGCAGCCATTCGGTGCAGTTGCCCGTCGTTCGGAATGTATTTTTTCTATTTTTATGCCGAAGGATATTCCGCTGGATTATTTGCCGGTTCTGGTGCTGTTCCGAACGGGCTTTCGGGAACGGTTTCTCACTATGAACCGTGTGGAGGAACGTCCGGACGGAGACCTCTACCAGGTTTCCTTTACCCCTGGATTTTCCGGCGTGCATTATTACTATTTTGCATTTACTTCTCATGGCGTACGCCGCTACATCAAGCGAAGAGATGGCCATTACGGCACCTTGGAAGACGGCGATCTCTTTCAGCTGACTGTCTATGGAAAGACGTTTGAAACACCAGATTTTCTCAAGGGCGGTGTTATGTATCAGATTTTCCCGGATCGTTTCTGCAAAAGCGGCAAGGTACATGAAAATGTGCCGACAGACCGTGTGCTGCGGGATGACTGGGATGGACTGCCCTATTATAAGCCGGATGCAAATGGTCACGTTTGGAACAACGACTACTTCGGCGGTGACCTGGAGGGCATTCGCAGCAAATTGGATTATTTGCAGGATTTGGGTGTCACCTGTATCTATTTGAATCCGATTTTTGAGTCCCACGAAAACCATCGGTATAATACGGCAAATTATCGGAATGTGGATCCGCTGCTCGGCACCAATGAGGACTTCCAGCAGCTTTGCGCCGATGCCAAGAAGCGTGGCATTTCTGTGATTCTGGATGGCGTGTTCTCGCACACTGGCGCTGACAGCATCTACTTTAATAAATTCAATCGGTATCCGACACTGGGCGCTTACCAGTCAGAGAAGAGCCCGTATTACAGCTGGTACCATTTCTGGGGAAATAAAGAATATGAAGCATGGTGGGGTATTGATACCCTGCCGGATGTCAACGAAAACAACCCGGATTATACGCAGTACATCTGCGGAGACGACGGTGTGTTGGATTACTGGATCAGCCTGGGTGCAGCTGGCTACCGCTTGGATGTAGCAGATGAGTTGCCAGATGAGTTCCTGGATCGTCTGAATAAGTGCGTAAAAAAGCACGGCAAGGAAAAAATTGTCATCGGCGAAGTCTGGGAGGATGCTTCCAACAAGGAAAGCTACGGCGTAAAGCGACGGTACTTGCTGGGCAATCAGCTAGACAGCGTGATGAACTACCCATTCCGGGAAGCCATCATCAACTATATCAAGGGAGCTTCTCCGCAGCAGTTCCAGCTTTGGATTACTACTATTTTGGAGAACTATCCGAAGTGTACGGTGGATGTCTTGATGAACTTTGTTTCTACGCATGATATTGAACGTGCGATCAACCGTTTTGGCGGAGAGAGTTGCGACGATAAGAGCAAGGATTGGATGGCGTGCCATGAACTGACATCGGAAGAATACGGTCGGGGTAAGGCCATGCTGAAGGCTGCAATGGTACTGCAATTCTTCCTGCCAGGTGTTCCCAGCATTTATTATGGAGACGAGGCTGGTTTGCAGGGTTGGAAAGATCCGTTTAACCGTCGCTGCTATCCGTGGGGACATGAGGATCAGGATTTGCTGCAATACACCAAGACTTTGTGTCACCTGCGTGCAGATCAGCCGGTTTTTGCACGTGGAAAGATGGAATTCTTGCTGATGCAGCAGGATGTACTGGGCTTTTCTCGTTGGGATCCGGAGACGGGAGACAGCGTACTGATTCTGCTCAACCGCAGCAATACGGAACAGGCAATTTCTCTGGAAGATCCGGCATTTGCTGCCTATACGGTTCAGAAACAGCTGTACGGGGAGCAAACGACCGCTATTCCTGCGTATGGATTCCTGGCATTTCGTGCTGTTCGGCATGCTTAATAGAATGCTTACTGTGTTTTTTCTTTTTTGCAATTGGGTTGCTGTGCGGTGTTTTCCGCGCAGTGACTTTTCTTTTTAAAGTGGATTTTATATTTTACATTAAAAAACAAAAAAATCAAAAAAGTGCTTTACAAACCGTAAAATCTGTGCTATAATATAAAAGCTGTACGAGGTGTGGCTCAGTTTGGTAGAGCACTACGTTCGGGACGTAGGGGCCGCAAGTTCGAATCTTGTCACCTCGACCATAGAATAAGAAAACGTCTTCCATTTTTTGGAAGACGTTTTTTGTTATCTTGCAATCGCCTGGTTCCTATGGTATAATAAGGAAAATAGGATATTTCTGTCAAAAATACAGAAAAGGGGTATGCAGTATGTTTTGTAAAAAATGTGGGAATCCATTGCAGGATGGCAGTCGGTTTTGTCCCAAGTGTGGGGCATCCATGCAAAATGATACCAATCCGTTTGTATCACCTTTCCCGGAGGAAAATGTGGGGACTTCGATGCAGATGCCGCAGGAAATGGCAGTTCCAGAAAAGCGGAGCCGAAAAACTGCTTGGATTGCTGGAATTTCCTGTGCCTGTGTGCTGTTGCTTGCCGCAGCCGGACTAATCTACTTTTTGGTGCTTGCGCCAAAGGATAATGACGCAGATCATTCTGCGAAAAAGAAAGCTGCCATGGAAACCACGGTGACTGAGCTGACGACGGAACGGACAAAGCAAACAAAAGAACAGACAACAGAAAAGAAAAACAAGCAGACGACGACGAAGACCACTGCTGCTACCGAGCCAGCTACAACAGAAGCACCAGAAAAGAGAACAGGGGATGAGTCGGTCTATGCATCTGTTTTACAGGAAACGCAAATAGAAGCCGATCAAAACTATGATACTAGTTTGCTGTATGACTTGTATTACCTATATGATATCAATCAAGATGGTGTGCGGGAGTTGTTGGTTCACATTGGCACTTGTGAGGCGGATGCTGTTCTTCGCATCTACACCTTGAATGACGCCGGTACGGAAGCTGAACAAGTTGGTGAGATTGACGGCGGACATATGGGATTGAGTGAGAAAAATGGATCGTTGTACAGCATGTATTGCCATATGGGATATCAGGTTGTTCTTAAGGTTGACATGGTGCAAAAACATGGCAGCTGGACCATTCAGACTACAACAGTACTGGAACAGGATAATGTAGTAGAATATACAAACTACGGCACGAGCTTACAGAGTTATCCGCTTTCGGATGCGACGCCGGTCGGCGGCAGCAATACGCAGTCGAAGCTGACACAGGCAGCGCTTCCGGATACGAAAAGGCATTCTGCCAGCACATCGGTACAAAAGGTGAACGATCGGCAGGGACAGCTGAACTGCCACGGTGGTGTGGTGTCAGGCTATACTACGTCCTATGTTTGTGAGGGCGGTGCCTATTCGACTGTCAGAGACAGCCTGGGGGATACCTGGCATGTAACTGCCAAGAATACTTGCACGGCATATGGTGTGCAGTGGTATGAGCTTTGGGACAGCGACGATGGCGATTATTACGGTTGGGTCGATGCGAACTATATTGATTTTTATGAATAACTTCCAATTTTTCAAAAAAATTGAAAAAAGGACTTGACAAACGCTAGAAGATACGGTATACTTGTAAAGCAGTTTGCCTTTACAGCAAGCCGGCAGGAGGCGGAACATGGCAAAAGATTTAAAATTGGTGCTTTTGCTGGATTGTTACGGCACCTTGCTGACGGATCGGCAGCGGCAGATGATCCAGCTTTATTATGATGAGGATTTGTCTCTGGGCGAGATCGCACAGATCATTGGCATTTCCCGTCAGGCTGTGCGGGACAGCGTCAAGCGCAGCGAACAGATTCTATATGACATGGAAGCGCATCTGCATGTTGCAGCACGCATGACCGCATTGCGGGAACAGTATGAAGCAATTGCAGCAGCGCTGCAAACCATTGCCCAAGCGGCAGAGCAGCCGGATTTGGTACGGCAGCAATGTGCAGCAGGGCAGGCGCTCGTACAGGATGGCAAGCAACTGCTCTTCTGGACAGAGGATCTGGAACCGGAAGCAGCAGACTGCATTTCATAAAAAGGAGGCTACAGCATATGGCATTTGAAGGACTTTCTGATAAGCTGAATACCGTCTTTAAGAAGTTGAAGTCCCATGGAAAGTTGACCGAATCGGATGTAAAGGAAGCCATGCGGGAAGTGCGGATGGCATTGCTGGAAGCCGATGTCAGCTATAAAGTGGTAAAGGACTTTGTGGCAAATGTATCCCAGCGTGCTGTGGGAGAGGAAGTGCTCAGCAGTTTAACGCCTGCCCAGCAGGTGATTAAGATTGTACATGAAGAATTGTGCAAGCTGATGGGCGAGGAAAATGCAAGAATTCAGTTTCCGTCCAAGCCGCCCTGCGTTATGATGATGTGTGGGCTGCAAGGTTCTGGTAAAACCACGCATGCAGCAAAACTGGCAAAGTATCTGAAAAAACAAGGGCACTATCCACTGTTGGTTGCCTGTGACGTCTATCGTCCGGCCGCAATCAATCAGTTGCAGGTGGTCGGTGAGCGTGCCGGTGTGAAGGTGTTCGAAATGGGACAGATTGCACCGCAGATTATTGCAAAGGAAGCGCTCAAGTTTGCCAAGGATCACGGCAATGATGTCGTCATTCTGGATACTGCCGGACGGCTTCATATTGATGAAGCATTGATGGATGAACTGAAAGACTTGAAGGAACTGACTCACCCCAATGAGATTATGCTGGTAGTCGATGCGATGACGGGACAGGATGCCGTCAATGTCGCAAAAGCATTTGATGATGCAATTGGAATTGACAGTGTCTTGATGTCAAAGTTGGATTCCGATACCAGAGGCGGTGCGGCACTTTCCGTACTGGCAGTAACTGGAAAACCGATTAAGTTCGTCGGTATGGGCGAAAAGCTGGATGAGTTTGAACAGTTCCACCCGGAACGAATGGCATCCCGAATTCTGGGAATGGGTGATGTGCTGACGCTGATTGAAAAGGCGGAAAGTACTGTCAATCAAAAGGATGCAGAAAAGCTGGCCAAGAAGCTGGAAAGCAATCAATTCGATATGAATGATCTGCTCGATCAGCTGGCACAGATTAAAAAGATGGGTTCCTTAAAATCCATTATTGGTATGCTGCCAGGTGTTGGCGATAAGCTGAAGGATATCGATCTGGATGATAAGCAGTTCGTGCGCATTGAAGCAATGATTACTTCCATGACACCAAAAGAACGTGCAAAGCCGTCGATTATCAATCCTTCCCGTAAGCGAAGAATTGCTGCCGGAAGCGGCACCAAAGTGGAAGATGTGAACCGGCTGCTCAAGCAGTTTGATCAGATGCAGAAAATGATGAAACAGTTTGGCGGCGGAAAAGGCAAAAAAGGCCGTATGGGTCGTATGGCAAGAAAACAGCTTGCCGGCATGAGCATGGAAGAGCTTTCCAAGATGATGCCAAAGAAATAAGCGTTTTGTGCAAGTAATTGCATGGAATAGATAGGAAGTTGTGCTGCAAAGGCAGCGCTGCTCCAGTTTATGCAACGGAGGTGAAAGAACATGGCAGTAAAGATCAGACTGAGAAGAATGGGTGCAAAGAAGGCTCCGTTCTATCGTATTGTTGTTGCTGACGGCAGATATCCGAGAGATGGCCGTTTCATCGAGGAGATTGGTTACTTTGATCCGACAAAGGAACCGTCTGTTGTAACCGTAGATAAGGAAAAGGCACAGAAGTGGATCGCAAATGGTGCACAGCCGACTGATACGGTAAAAAGCATTCTGAAAAAAGAGGGCGTGCTCTAAGTAGCCGCACTGGCGCAGGACGAGGCTTGTTCCGCATGGAACCCGTCTCGATTCCAATGCCGGGTCCTTTTGAGGAGGAAAACAGATGGAAGCTTTATTGAAGACAATCGTTTCTGGTTTGGTAGAAGATCCCGCTTCTATTACCGTTACCGTGGATGAACCCAATGAGGAGGACGTAATCGTCTATCATCTGCATGTTGCGGCAGAGGATATGGGAAGAGTCATCGGCAAGCAGGGCAGAATTGCAAAGGCCATTCGTACCATTATGCGTGCCGCTGCGATTCGAAGCAATCAGAAGGTTGCAGTAGAAATCGATTAGAAATCAGTTTCATGGGCATTTCGGTGCAATAGGATTGGATGAAATAAAGATGCTCGAATAAACCTGATTTTTAATAGGAGCTCGTTTTTGCAGCTGCATTGCACCAGCCGTAAAGCGAGTTTTCCCTGTAATAGATAGAGAGAACATACAGGAAATGGTGTCAAAATGGTTGCTGCCCCTTTCAGCAAACCGAGCACACCATAGAAGACAGGCGGACGATAGAGCCTGTTCTCATCAAACAGTTGTTTTCATTGGCGACTTGTTTTTGTGGGGACATGCTTGCATGGTTCGCCTGTTTTCTATAAGAGGAGGAGTTGCAGTCTGATGGAAAAACAATATCTGGAGATTGGAAAAATTGTCAACATACATGGTTTGCGTGGCGATGTGAAGGTCATGCCTTGGTGCGATGATCCGGCTTTTTTGTGTGAGTTTGAGCAGCTCTATTTGGGAAAAGACCATCAGCCCGTGCAAATTGCAGCAGCCCGTGTGATGAAGCAGATGGTCATTCTGCGGCTGGAAGGTGTTACCACACCAGAACAGGCGGAACGCCTGCGGGGGCAGATTTTATATATGCATCGGGACGATGTGGAACTGGAGGAAGGCGTTTACTTCATTCAGGATTTGATTGGGCTTTCGGTGCTGGATGCGGATTCCGGGGAAGTGTACGGAGAACTGACTGATGTTCTGCAAACGGGAGCCAATGATGTGTATGAAGTTACCGGTACCGAGCGAACCATTCTGATTCCTGCCATTCCGGATGTGATTATAGAAACCAATCTGGAAGCAGGAACCATGCGGATCCGTCCGTTGGAGGGCTTGCTGGATGCGAATTAACATAGCAACTTTATTCCCGGAACTCTGTGAAGCAGTGCTTTCGGAAAGCATCATCGGCCGTGCACGGAAGCAGGGGCATTTGGAAGTAACTTGCTGGAACATTCGGGATTATACGCTGGATAAGCATCGCCGAGTAGACGATATTCCATATGGCGGCGGACGTGGCATGGTCATGCAGGCGGATCCGATCTATCGGTGCTACGAGGCTGTCTGTACGCAAATCGGCACCAAACCGCATAGTATATATATGTCCCCGAAGGGGACGGTGCTGACGCAGCAAAAGGCACTGGAACTTTCTCAGAAATCCGATCTTTTTTTGCTTTGCGGGCATTATGAGGGTATCGATCAGCGAATTTTGGACACCATGATAGATGAGGAGATCTCCATCGGCGATTATGTTCTGACCGGCGGAGAACTTCCGGCGCTGGTTTTGACGGATGCCGTTGCACGGATGTGCCCCGGTGTTTTGCCGGATGCCGTTTGCTTTGAAGAGGAGAGTCACTTTCATGGGCTGCTGGAGTACCCGCAGTATACCCGCCCAGAGGTTTGGCATGATTTAGCCGTCCCGCCGGTGTTGTTGTCCGGGCATCATAAAAACATTGCAGATTGGCGTTTTTCACAAAGCCTTCAAGTCACAAAGGAACAGCGCCCTGATCTATATGCTGCCTATTTGGATAAAGAATAGCAAAATGTTTTGGTAACCTTTAACAAAATGTTTTGTTGAAAATTGTGTGACATGATAAGCATAAAATTTGTTGTGAATATCCACAAACAACAGCTGAATATTTTTGCCGGAATGGGTCAACTGGTAGAAAATTCTTGAAAACCGGTCATTTTTAGCATTTTGCACGTTGACGATTTTGCAAAAAGCTTGTATAATATGGGTTGGTAAGAGAAAATGGCGATCCACTATAAGAACAACTTTTAATGATGGGAGAGTTTTGTATGTACGTAAAAGATGTCGTAGTTCAGAATCAGGTTGGTCTGCACGCAAGACCGGCCACCTTCTTTATTCAGAAAGCAAATGAGTTCAAAGCTTCTATTTGGATTGAAAAGGAAGAACGCCGAGTAAATGCAAAGAGCCTGCTGGGTATTCTGTCTTTGGGAATCGTTGGCGGCACACAGATTAAGATTATTGCCGATGGTTCTGACGAACAGGTTGCAGTCAATGCACTGGTTGATCTGGTAGAAAGCGGCTTCAGCGACGAAAACAGATAACAAGAAAAGAAATGAAAAATGCCTCACAGCGGTGCAGCGTGCACGTGCTATGAGGCTATTTTTTATTTTAGCGGCGTTTCAGATTCCGCACCGGCACCGCCGTAACGGTACATGTTTTCGCAGAAAATGGCATATCCACAGGTGGGATCATCTACAAATACATGCGTCACAGCCCCAATGAGTTTGCCATTTTGCAGAATGGGGCTGCCGCTCATGCCCTGCACAATGCCGCCGGTTTCCCGCAGCAGTTCAGGATCGGTTACACGAATCACCATGTTCTGGGTGCCGGAATCCTGCAAGTTGATTTCCTCGATGGAGATGCTGTAGCGTTTGGGTTGCGTGCCGGATAAGGTGCAGAGAATTTCTGCCGCTCCGGTTTCAATTTCCTGCTTGAATCCCATGGGGACTGCTTCTGTTTGCGAGGGGCAGTCCCCGGAAAGCGTACCAAAAATGCCGCAGCTGTTGTTGCAGAGCAGGGTGCCCAGCGCCGGCGCATTGGAAAAAGTTCCTTGCAGCATGCCCGGTGTGCCTTCTTTGCCTTTTATAATGTGTTCAATTTGTACGGGACTGGCTTCTCCGCTGGAAAGCGGCATCAATTCACCGGTGTCACTGTCACAAATGGGGTGGCCCAATCCGCCGAATGCATTGGTTTCCGGATTGTAGAAGGTGAGTGTTCCGATTCCGGCTGTGCTGTCTCGCACCCAGATGCCTGCGGTGTAGGAGCCGTCTGCCGCAGAAGCAACCGGTTGCAGTGTGGTGGTGTAAGGGGTGTTGTTGCGGGTATAGGCAATGGTCAGCGCCTGCCCATTGGACTGCAAAATTTGTTCCCGCAGCGCTTGATTGCTGGAGATGGCAGTGCCGTTGACACTGTGCAGAATATCGCCTTCCTGCAAGCCGGCATCAGCCGCCGGGCAGCAAACACCGGTTTCCGTCTGCACACCGCTTTCCTTTACAATCATGACGCCATCCATCAGCATTTTGATGCCGAATGGCTGACCGCATGGAACCAGCATGGGGGTGCGGATGGATTCGACTTCTACCTCTTTGATGGGAATGAAGCCGAATAGATTCAGAGAGACTGTCTGCGCTTCGTTTCCTGTTTCAGAAAAAAGTGTTTGTGCGGCAGTTGGCTGTTCCTGCGCTGCAATGTGCAGGGCGGTGGAAACCTGTAAGGATTGCTGTTCGCCGACATAGTAATGATCGGGCAGTTCCCGGGCATAATATCCGACAGCAGCATAAAGTTGAATGACCGCAGCAGCTAGGATTGCGGCAGTGCGTTGTATCCATTTTCGCATGATTGGTGGAACCTTCTTTCTCATTGATGGAGTATGGTATTACTATTGGCGAAAGAAACGGTGTTTATGAAAGCAAAATTTCAGAAATTTTATTGGTTGTGCCTATGCCCATTTGGAATGCAAAATTCGTCAGCGCAGCAAGTTTTTAACGAATATCCTGGAATGGGCAGAAATCTTGCAGGCAGCTTGTGATATATAGATATTCAATGAATAAAAAAAGTTACAAGAAGTTGCCGTTTCGGTAAATTCTTTCTTCAATATTGATACAAATGGTCAATTTTCAAATATAACTATGAATAATTCTTTTTATTGTTTCTTGTTATTTCTGTAAATGATCGAGAAACCACAAAATGTTGTGCCTGATCTTGTAAAAAAGCACAAATTTCATGGAGCAAACAGCTGGATGGGCAGAATGCGAAAAAAGCTTAATCTTTTTCCTGAGATTCGACAAATTTCGACAAAGATCGTGTATCTATCCTATTGCGTGATGACAAACAGTATGTTAAAATAAATTTATACAAAAGATAAGGAGGTTCAACATGGACAACAAAATTAAAGTTCTGATTGGAGATGACAGCGCAGAATATGGAATTGCCTGCGCCAGTGCACTTCGATCAATGGGGCTTTATGTCATCACAAGACGGAAGGATGGGAAAGCATTGCTGGATGCAATCCGCAATGACGCACCGGACGTTGTCGTTATGGATGCCATTTTGCCCCACATGGATGCCATAGAACTCATGAAGAAGGTTCAGACATCCGACTGTAAGCAGCCTGCCTTTATCGTTACATCCGCTTACGATAACTCCTTCATAGAGAGACAAGTAATGGAGAACGGCGCATCGTATTTTATGTTAAAACCTTTTGACATCGATATGATGGGACAGCGGATTTTGCGATTGGTAGACGGAGAGCCGAAGGGAACTGAACAACCCGGCAAGGAAAACTTAGAGGTCGTTGTCACCGAGATCATTCATCAGCTTGGTGTACCGGCACATATCAAAGGATATCATTACCTGCGAGCTGCTATTCTGGCTTCAATTGATAACCAGGAACTTTTGGAGAGCGTCACCAAGATGCTGTATCCGGAAGTGGCACGGCAGTTTGATACCACCGCATCCCGTGTCGAGCGTGCCATTCGGCATGCAATTGAAATTGCATGGGATCGTGGGAACCTAGATACCCTGAATTCATTCTTTGGATATACGGTGAATACCTGCAAGGGGAAGCCGACCAATTCCGAATTCATTGCGTTGATTACCGATAAGCTGCGCCTGCAATATCGCAGCAACAGCAGCAAACGGCGGCACGCATAAACTAGGGGATGTTTACACAGCGGATTTATCTCTGCTGGAACCATTTTCTCAGACTTGCATAAAATGCGGTTGTATGCTATAATATAGAAACCAGCTGCTATGCAGGAATGCATGAAAATGGACTTGGCAGATCGATTTGCAGTTTGCAATCAAATAGGAGGAATCGGTATGTGTTTTCAGAAAAAAGACCCGTCACAATTTCAGGGCAATCCCTTTACAATGATTGGCAATCAATGGTACCTGCTGACCGCAGGAACTCCAGAGCATTATAATACCATGACCGCCTCTTGGGGCGCAATGGGTGTCATTTGGGGCGCACCCTCTTTTCAGTGTGTGGTGCGAACCAATCGTTATACGTATCAATTTATGGAGGAACAGGAATTGTTTTCCATTTGTTTCTTCCCGGAAAGCAAGAAACCTGCCTTACAGTTTTGTGGAAGTCATTCCGGCAGAGACTGCGACAAAGCAGCGGAAACCGGCTTGACACCCATCGAACTGGACGGAACAACAGCATTTGAAGAAGCAGAACTTGTTTTCATTTGCAAAAAGCGGTATGCATGCATGATGGAACAGGATGCTTTTACGGATCCGGCTGTCTATTCCCGTTGGTATGAAAAGGATCCCATGCATAAACAATATGTGGGAGAAATCCTTGCAGTTTATGAAAAAACAGAAAAAAAGGATGCAGAATAAGCGGCATAGATGCCGTGTACGCTGGATTCGTTTTGCTGCTGCTGGACAAAAAGAATGGTTCGGCAGCAGCTTTTTGTATATATGCATAAAAATCGGATAATTATACTATAACATTGCATAATATCAGGCAAAAATGACAAATAAAAAAATATTTTTGCATAGTTATGCAAACCCTCTTGACATTTCCAAAATTCCGTGTATAATTATGGATAGAGTGCAAGTTGATGCTCGCCGGATTGAATGGAAGATCCGGATTTACATTGCAATATGGAGGACGTTTATTATGGCAAAAGAAATTAAAAAAGTTGTACTGGCATATTCCGGCGGCTTGGATACTTCTATTATTATTCCGTGGCTGAAGGAAAATTATAATAATTGTGAAGTCATCGCAGTTTCTGCTGACGTTGGACAGGGAACCGAGCTGGATGGTCTGGAAGAAAAGGCAATTAAGACCGGTGCTTCCAAGCTGATCGTTCTGGATCTGAAGAAAACTTTTGTAGAAGATTATATCTTCCCGACTGTACAGGCTGGTGCTGTTTATGAAAACCGTTACCTGCTGGGTACTTCTTTTGCACGTCCGATCATCGGAAAAGAACTCGCAAGAATTGCGCTGGAAGAGGGCGCAGATGCAATTTGCCATGGCGCAACCGGTAAGGGCAACGACCAGGTTCGGTTTGAGCTGGCCATTAAGGCATATGCACCGGATATGAAGATCATTGCTCCTTGGAGAGAATGGAGCATCAAAAGCCGGGATGAGGAAATTGATTATGCAGAAGCACACAATATTCCGCTGAAGATTAACCGGGAAACCAACTACTCCAAGGATAAGAACCTGTGGCACCTGTCTCACGAAGGTCTGGATCTGGAAGATCCGGCAAATGAGCCGCAGTATGAAAAGGAAGGCTTCCTGGAACTGGGCGTTTCTCCGCTGCAAGCTCCGGATCAGCCGACTTATGTAACCATTCACTTTGAAAAGGGTATCCCGACTGCAATCGATGGCAAAGAACTGGGTGCTGTGGAATTGGTAGAAACCCTGAACAAGCTGGGCGGCGAAAACGGAATTGGTCTGGCTGACCTGGTAGAAAACCGTCTGGTTGGTATGAAGTCCAGAGGCGTTTATGAAACACCGGGTGGTGCAATTTTGTACCATGCACATGATGTTCTGGAAACCATTACACTGGATAAGGAAACGGCAAGAGTGAAGCAGTATCTGAGCATTAAGTTTGCAGATATCGTTTACAATGGTCAGTGGTATACACCGCTGCGGGAAGCTCTGACTGCTTTCGTAGATGAAACCCAGAAGACTGTTACTGGTGATGTAAAGCTGAAGCTGTATAAGGGCAATATCATCAATGCTGGTGTTACTTCTCCGTACACCCTGTATGATGAAGAAGTTGCAACCTTTGATGCAGAAGATGTTTACAACCAGAAGGATGCAGAAGGCTTCATCAATCTGTTCGGTCTGCCGATTCATGTAAAGGCTAAGCTGGAACAGAAGCGTGGCAAGTAAGAACAAGTATGATTTGCGTATCCGGAGTCGTCTGCGGCTCCGGCATGCGATTTTTTAATTAGAAACCATGCAGAATCAGGCGGCGCTTTTGCCGCCTTTTTTTCTCAATCTGCATGGCTGCGGTGTGATTGACAAGAGAAGGGAGCTTAACAATGGCAAAAATGTGGGCGGGCAGATTCTCCAAGGAAATTGATGAGACGGTCAATGCGTTCAATTCCTCCATTGCATTTGATGCAAGAATGTATCGGCAGGATATTCAGGGCAGCATTGCACATGCCACCATGCTGGGAGACTGCGGCATTATTACCAAAGAAGACAGCAGCACCATCATCAAAGGCTTGAAGGAGATTCTTGCCGATCTGGAAAGCGGTGCGCTGGAACTGGATCCGACAGCAGAAGATATCCATATGTTTATCGAAGCAGAGCTGACCAAGCGCTATGGCGCAGTCGGCAAACGGCTGCATACCTCTCGTTCCAGAAACGATCAGGTTGCATTGGATTTGAGATTATATCTGCGGGATGAAATTGCAGAAATTCGTACCCTGGTACATCGTCTGGCAGTGGTATTGGTGCAGCTGGCGGAACAGCATACCGAAACAGTTATGCCGGGTTATACGCATTTACAGCGTGCACAGCCGGTTACATTTGCCCATCATTTGATGGCATATGTGCAGATGCTGCTGCGGGATCTGGGCAGACTGGACGACACCAACAAACGTATGAATGTATGCCCTCTGGGCAGCGGTGCGCTGGCAGGCACAACTTACCCCATCAACCGGGAACAGACTGCTGCGCTGCTGGGCTTTGATGCACCGATGGCAAACAGCTTAGACGGCGTTTCTGACCGGGATTACTGCATCGAACTGGCAAATGCCATTTCGATCATTATGATGCATCTGTCTCGCTTTTCCGAGGAAATCATTCTCTGGTGTTCTTGGGAATTCAAGTTCATTGAACTGGATGATGCCTATGCAACCGGCTCCTCCATTATGCCGCAGAAGAAGAATCCGGATATTACGGAGCTGATTCGTGGAAAGACAGCACGGGTTTATGGGGACTTGAACACCTTGCTGACCATGATGAAGGGCCTGCCGCTTGCGTATAACAAGGATATGCAGGAGGATAAGGAAGCCATCTTTGATGCAGTGGATACCGTAAAGCTGTGTATTGGCACTTGCATTCCGATGGTGGAAACCATGCGGGTTTGCACGGAAAATATGCGGGCTGCTGCGGCAAAGGGCTTTATCAATGCAACAGACTGTGCCGATTATCTGGTTAAGAAGGGCATGCCGTTCCGGGATGCGTATAAGATTTCCGGTACCTTGGTGGCACGCTGCATCCAGGAAGGCAAAACATTGGAAACGCTGCCGCTGGAAAGCTTCCAGGAGCTGTCTCCGCTGTTTACTGAGGATGTTTATACGGCAATTAGTCTGGAAACCTGTGTCAAGGGCAGAATTTCACAGGGCGGACCTTCTCCGGAAGCCGTTGCAAAACAAATTGCAGCAGCGAAAGTGCTGCTTGGCATAGAAGCCGTATGAAAAAACGGCAATTGAAATTTATTGTGGCACTTTGTGTGCTGGCGGTACTGATTTGGATTCTGGGCGAGGTTACGATTGGTTTTTGCCTGGAACGCGGCATGACCCTGTCTCGGATTTGGGCTGTGTTGGTCGTGGTTGGTACCTGTACGTTCAGTGTGTGGAAGTGTCCAAGAGAATAATGGGAGGGCTGCTGGATGGCAGTGCATGTATTTATTGATGGACAAGAAGGAACAACCGGTCTGCGGATTTTAGAGCGTTTTGCAAACCGAACCGATATTGAACTGATGCAGATTGATCCGGAAAAGCGGAAGGATCCGCAGGAACGGAAAAAATACATCAATCAAAGTGATATTACCTTTCTCTGCCTGCCGGACGCAGCAGCAAGAGAAGCGGTGTCTCTGGTGGAAAATCCAGATGTGAAAATCATCGATGCTTCTACCGCACATCGTACCAATCCGGATTGGGCGTATGGTTTTCCGGAGCTGTCCGCAGCGCATCGGGAAAAGATCCGCACTTCTAAGCGAGTTGCGGTACCGGGCTGCTATGCCAGTGGATTTGCTTCCCTGGTCTATCCGATGGTGCAGTCTGGTCTGCTGCCGGCAGATTATCCGGTGCAGTGCTTTGCGATGTCCGGTTACAGCGGCGGCGGCAAAAAAATGATTGCAGAGATGGAATCGCCGGATCGTGCACCGGAATTGTTCAGCCCACGGTTTTATGGACTGGCCAATACCCATAAGCATTTGCCGGAGATGCAAAAAATTTCTGGCTTGACCAGAAAGCCAATGTTTACCCCGATTGTAGATGACTTCTTCAACGGAATGGTAGTTTGTGTGCCGATTCAGGCGCAGATTGCCGGACGTTCTTACACGCTGGAGCAGGTGCATGCTATGTTTGCACAGCACTATGCAGATGCCCACTTTGTTTCGGTACAGCCGCTCTTGGAACAGAGCCAGATGGCTGCCTTTAAGTTGAGCTGCAATGATTTGCGGGATACCAACCGGATGGAACTGTTTGTGTTTGGAGACGATCAGCAAATTCTGCTTTGCTCCCGTTTGGATAACCTGGGAAAAGGTGCATCGGGCGCAGCCGTGCAGTGTATGAATCTGATGCTGGGGCTGGATGAAGCCACTGGTTTGGAATAGGAGAAATGAAAAATGAAAAAAATTGCAATTGAAGGATTTTCATTTTGTGAGGGCGGCGTTTGTGCTGCAAAAGGGTTTCAGGCAAACGGCATTCACTGCGGTCTGGCAAAGAAAGCGCTGACCGCTCCGGTGGAAGATGCAGCAGAACAGCCGAAAACCCTGAAAAAGGATCTGGCTCTGATTCTGGCAGATACACGCTGTACGGCAGCTGCCATGTATACCACCAATAAGGTGAAGGGTGCGCCGCTTACGGTTACTAAGGAGCACCTGAAAAACGGAATGGCACAGGCTATTATCGTCAATTCTGTCAACGCCAATACCTGCAATGCAGACGGTGCAGAAAAGGCACAGGAAATGTGCCGGTTGGCTGCAAAGGAACTAGGGCTGCCGGAGGAGGATGTGCTGGTAGCTTCTACTGGTGTCATTGGACAGCCGCTTCCCATAGAACCGATTGCAGACGGTATTCCGGCGCTTTGCAAGGGACTTTCTGCAACGGGCAACACCGCAGCGGTTGAAGCCATTATGACCACGGATACGATGCCGAAGGAAGTGGCGGTAGAATTCCAGCTGGGCGGTACCACCTGCAAGCTGGGCGGTATGCTCAAGGGCAGCGGAATGATTCATCCCAACATGGCAACGACCTTGACTTTCCTGACCACAGATGCTGCGGTTAGCCAGGAGCTGTTGCAGCGTGCACTGCGGGATGTGGTACGGGTGACGCTGAACCGTGTCAGTGTAGACGGCGATACCTCCACCAATGACATGGTTGTGGTGTTGGCAAACGGTGCTGCTGGAAATCCTTGCCTGAACAAGGAAAATGAAGCGTTTGAAACGCTGAAAAATGCGTTGTATGCAGTTTTGATGAATCTGGCTCGGATGATGGCACGGGACGGCGAAGGTGCCACCAAGCTGATTACCTGTGTGTGCAGCGGTGCAGATCAGGAGGAAACGGCTGCTTGCATCGCCAAGTCCGTTATTACCTCCAGCCTGTTTAAGGCAGCAATGTTTGGCGAAGATGCAAACTGGGGACGGATTCTGTGTGCCATTGGCTATGCGGATGCTTCTTTCCCGATGGATGCTGTTTCGGTCGATCTGGCTTCTGAGTTCGGACGCATTCATGTTTGCGAAAACGGAGCAGGCGTAGACTTCTCCGAGGAAACTGCCAAGAAGGTGCTGGCAGCAGAGGAGATTCAGGTTCTCATTTCCATTGGCGACGGCGAAGGAAAAGCAATTGCCTGGGGCTGCGATCTGACTTATAACTATGTAAAAATCAACGGGGATTACCGCTCCTAATGGGGAAAGGATGCAAAGGAAAATGGAACCAATTTCCAATCAGATACGGGCACAAGTGCTGGTAGATGCACTGCCCTATATTCAAAAATATAACGATAAAATTGTCGTCGTAAAGTACGGCGGAAATGCTATGACCAACGAAAAACTGAAGCAGGCGGTTATGAATGATATTGTCCTGCTGTCTCTGGTTGGCGTAAAAGTGGTGCTGGTACACGGCGGCGGCCCGGAGATCAGCGAAATGTTGAAGAAGCTGCAAATTGAAAGCCGCTTCATCGGCGGACTGCGCTATACCGATCAGGACACCGTAGATGTTGTCAAGATGGTACTGGCAGGAAAGGTCAACAAGGAACTGGTCAATCTGCTCAGCCGCAGCAAGGGAAATGCAGTTGGACTGTGCGGTATTGATGGGGATATGCTGCGTGCAGAACGCAAAGTCGGCCCCAATGGGGAAGATCTGGGCTTTGTCGGAGACATTGTCAAGGTCAATGAAAAGCCAATTCTGGACGCACTTGCTGATGGATACATTCCGGTTATTGCAACGGTTGCTTCGGATGAATTCGGACAGACCTATAACATCAATGCGGATACCGCTGCCGCTCGGATTGCAGCACAGCTGAAGGCAGAAAACTTGATTTTGATGACGGATATTGCCGGATTGCTGCGGGATAAGGACGATCCTTCTACCTTGATTCCGTATGTCAATGTCAGCGAAGTGCCGTTCCTCAAACGAAAGGGAATTATTTCCGGCGGCATGATTCCGAAAATTGAATGCTGCGTGGAAGCGGTTCGAAGAGGCGTGAAGAAAACCGCCATCATTGACGGACGCATTCCGCATTCCATTTTAATTGAAACACTGTCCAATGAGGGCATTGGTACACAATTCCGGTAAGAAAAGGAGGAGTCCACGTTGACCACACAAGAACAACTCAATCAATCGGTAATGGGAACCTATGGACGGTTTCCGGTTACTTTGGAACAGGGCGCTGGAGAAGCCTGCCAGGGCGAAGACGGAACTAAGTATATTGACTTCGGCAGCGGCATTGGCACCAATTCACTGGGATACTGCAACCCGGCTTGGGTAGAGGCTGTCTGCAAGCAGGCTCGTACCTTGCAGCATACGTCTAACCTGTATTATACCAAGGTACAGGCAGAATTTGCACAGAAGCTCTGTCAGGTCACTGGCTACAGCAAAGTGTTTTTCTGCAACAGCGGTGCAGAAGCCAATGAATGCGCCATCAAATTGGCGCGTAAATATAGTTTTGACCGGTATGGCAAGGGAAGAAGCACCATTCTGACACTGCGGAACTCCTTCCATGGTAGAACACTTTGCACCCTTTCTGCAACTGGGCAGGATGTATTCCACAATTATTTCTTCCCGTTTGTGGAAGGATTCCGCATTGTGGAAACCAATGACATTGCAGATTTGCAGCAGAAGCTGGACGACACGGTTTGTGCCGTGATGCTGGAATACATTCAGGGCGAAGGCGGCGTAAATGCGCTGGATCAGGCTTTTGTGGATGCCATTTATCAGCTTTGCGCAGAAAAGGATGTTTTGGTAATCACCGACGAAGTACAGACTGGTGTTGGCAGAACAGGCACGTTCCTGGCTGGCGAACAGTTCGGTCATAAAGCTGATGTAGTAACGCTGGCAAAGGGCATTGCAGGCGGTTTGCCGATGGGCGCTTGTTTGGCTTCTGAGAAATGCAGCGAAGTGCTGGATAAGGGCAGCCATGGTTCCACCTTTGGCGGTAATCCGGTTTGCTGCGCCGGCGGTCTGGCAGTTCTGGAAACAGTAACAGCACCGGGTTTCCTGGAGGAAGTGCAGAAAAAAGCAGACTATTTGCGGGCAGCCCTCTCGAAGATGAAGGGCGTTGCATCGGTCAGCGGTCTTGGCATGATGATCGGAATTGCACTGAAGAATCAAAAGGCTGCGGATGTAGCGAGTGCTGCATTGCAGAAGGGCTTGCTGGTATTGACTGCAAAGGATAAGGTACGGCTTTTGCCGCCGCTGACGATTTCTTATGAAGAAATGGATCAGGGTTTGGCGATCTTACAATCGATTTTAGACGCATAAAGGAGAAAACAGATGAAACATTTATTGAAAATGCTCGACTTGAGCAGAGAAGAGATCATTGAGATTCTGGATCTGGCAGATCAGCTGAAATATGAGCTGAAGCACAGCATTCCACATCCTCGCTTGAAGGGGAAGTCTCTGGGTATGATTTTCCAGAAGGCTTCTACTCGGACTCGTGTTTCTTTTGAAACCGGTATGTACCAGCTGGGCGGTCACCCGTTGTTCCTGTCCGCAGATGATTTGCAGATTGGCCGCGGAGAACCGGTACAGGATACTGCACGGGTACTGTCTCGTTATCTGGATGGCATTATGATCCGGACTTTTGAGCAGAAAGAAGTAGAAGACCTGGCAGAATACGGCAGCATTCCAATTATCAATGGTCTGACAGACTTTTGTCACCCCTGCCAGATTTTAGCAGATTTGATGACCATTCGGGAAGTGAAGAGCAGCTTCGATGGTTTGAAGGTATGCTTTATTGGCGATGGAAACAATATGGCAAACTCTCTGATTGTAGGATGCTTGAAGGTTGGTATGTCCTTTCATATTGCTTGCCCAGAGGGCTACCGTCCGGATCCGCAGGTTCTGGAATTTGCAAAGGCATACGGAGATCGCTTCCAGATGACCGACAAGCCGCTGGAAGCCGCACAGGATGCAGATGTTGTCATTACAGACGTATGGGCGTCTATGGGCCAGGAGGGCGAAGCAGAGAAGCGGAAACAGGCGTTTGCTGGCTACCAGATCAACGATGCCGTTATGGCTGCTGCGCATGCGGATGCAATGGTACTGCACTGCCTGCCTGCACACCGGGAAGAAGAGATTACAGAGAAGGTATTTGAAGCACATGCAGATGAGATTTTTGAGGAAGCAGAAAACCGGCTTCATGCACAGAAGGCTGTTATGGTAAAACTGATGGAGCAGTAAGCATCCGTCTCTATATATGGCAAATCGCCGTTCGGACAGTTGTTGTCCGAACGGCGATTTATTTGTTTTTGAGGTCATTTGCAAAGGATGTTTTTACATGTCAATCATCGTATCGTCATTTTTCACAAAATTCAACAATAAAATTTAACGGGTAATTTACTTGACAAAAGGGGAAGGAGATGATATAATAATAAAGCTGTCGCAGTTAAGCGAAGGAGAGTGAAAAGAGGTGGAGTGAATATTTCACAGAAAGTTCACTTGACAAGAAGCGAAAGATGTGATATAATAGACAGGCTGTCGCACGGAAAGGCGAGGGAGTCGGGAAAAAATAAATGGAAGGAACCTGAACGAGTTCACAATTTATTTACTTGACAAAAGCTCAGAAGTGTGATATAATAAATAGGCTGTCTCACACGGCAGTGATCACAAAAGAAGAAAAGGAAAGCGGACAAGCGGGATGAAGGGATGAATGAAAGTTCAAAAACATTCACAAAAAGTTCACTTGACAAAAACTTCGAGATGTGATATAATATAAAAGTTGCAGCTCACGAGTTGCGACGAGGTACCTTGAAAATTGAACAATGCACTACAAAGTACAAAACCCTTGAAAATCCAAAGAAATTTGGAACTTTGAGAAGTCAGAAAAGACGAAAAAATCAAACAGGTAATTGCGAGCGAAATAGATCGTGATGCCAAGGATCGATATCAACTGCGAGAGCAGTTCCTATACAACTATCATAAAGAGTTTGATCCTGGCTCAGGACGAACGCTGGCGGCACGCCTAACACATGCA
>OJPF01000308.1_pt1 | contig 32279 bp, 47 predicted proteins | sample 1598441 | NCBI WGS metagenome assembly OJPF01 (sample SAMN03922474, study PRJEB24848) | human gut metagenome | isolation source: stool sample | host: Homo sapiens | place: Germany | collected 2010-11 | reverse complement strand
CGCTGCCGACCGCGCTTCAGAACGCGATCATGGCGCAGCGCGTGATTCTCGAAGAGCGCTATTCGTCTTCGGGAAATATCACAGAAGCGAGCGGTTGGAGCTGGGCAGACTTGGGCAAGATTTGGTCGCCCTCAGAGATGGAGGTTTACGGGTGCCCGGTCTGGGGAAGCAAGGGCTACTCTGTCGGCTTCGATAGTCAGTTCCCCATCTTCACTGACACCGCAAGCCGCATCGCGGGCGGTCGCGTCGGTTGGTGGCTGCGCTCCGTCATGGGCGGGTCTTCGTCCTACGCGTGCGTTGTCTACGGCAACGGCAGTGCCAACTACGATGCCCCGACGAACGCCTGGATACGCCCCCTGCCGTGCTTCCTCCTAGGCTGATAAAATCAGCCGTACTAGGTACTGGTCTGGCGCATGCCTTGCGCATGCGCCTTTGCTTCCCCGCGCGAAGCGCGGGCGAAGCAATTTTCAAAAATCACGGAGGGGGGGGATGTTGAAAATTGAGCGGCGTATATGTGCGGAACCGCAACCTAAGCTCGTTCGAGTATTTCAACACTGCTGTTTCGATTCGAAACGACGTGACGCGTCTTGTGGCTTCGTCGGCGGTGCCGAAGTCTTATCGCTTCATCCTCGCCGTCCCCATGGCGGAGACGGCGCGAAGCTTGGTGTTCAATCTGGTTAAGGCTGATGCCTTCTACCCGAATACGGCTCGCAACGTCGAAGAGCGAAAGCATTACATGACGCTTGCGATAGCGGACTTGCAGCAGCTATACCAAGACCTGCAATGCCTTATGGCTATGAATCTGCCGGTGAAGGTCGCGCGGTTCGAAGCGATATCAGAGAGCATAGAGAGCGACATAAAGCTGATAAAGGGCGCTCGCGCGGGCGTGAAGCTCATTGGGAAGGGGTAAAATGGTCGCGCGTTGTCCCTTGGAAATCATCGCGTCAATTGGTGGCTGCGCTCCGTCATGGGCGGGTCTTCGTCCAACGCGTGCAATGTCAACAGCAACGGCAATGCCAACAACAATGCCCCGACGAACGACTGGATACGCCCCCTGCCGTGATTCCCAAGCCTTGCCAGACCGTGCGGCCATAAGCGCCGCGCGCCGTGCATTTGAGGAAGGAAGGGGCGACCGTCGGGCGCAAGCCCGTAAATATGCACCCCGCGACGGTTGCCGTTCGCTGCTTGCATGGCGCGGTTCTCGGCTTCCGACCGCGTTTCATGGTCAACCGTCAAGCGGCTGCTGGATGCCGGTTGCGAGCCGCGCGGGGTGCCCTCATGAACTCTGAAGAGCGCAGGGCTGCGCGACGCGCAAGGCGCGATGCCAAGCGAGCGGAGAACCGGACTAGGCGCATCGAGGGATGCACGCTAGAAGCCGTCGCCGACCTCGATAACCTATACGATGCCGCCAACGGCGCTGCCGCTGGCGTTCGCTGGAAATCGAGCGTGCAGCGATACATGGCACGCGTAGTTCCAAACATCATGAGGGCGCGGCGCGACCTTCTCACGGGTGCCGACTTCCGACGCGGCTTCATCGAGTTTGACTTGTTCGAGCGCGGCAAGCTTCGTCACATCTGCTCTGTCCACTTCTCAGAGCGCGTCATACAGAAGTCTTTGAGCCGTCACGCCCTCGCGCCCGCGATCTGGCCTACACTCACCGAGGGATGCGCCGCGAACGTCAAAGGGCGCGGCACAGACTACGCGATTCGCCGGATGAAGCGCCAGCTTGTCGAGCACCACCGAAAGCACGGAACGGAAGGCTACATCTTGCAGGTCGATTTCGCGGACTACTTCGCAAACAGCGACCACGACGCTTGCAAGCGCCTTATCGACCGCGCCATTGACGATGAGCGCGTTAAGCGCGTCATGAGCGACCAGATAGACGCTCACGGCGTGCGTGGCTTGGGTCTTGGCAGCGAGCCGAACCAGATTCTAGCCGTCGCCCTGCCGTCGCCCATCGACCATCTGATGCTGTCCCTTCCGGGCATCTTGGCGAGCGGGCGATACATGGACGATAGCTATTGCATCGCGCTTGAAAAGCAGACGATTTGGGACGCTCTTTCGCGTATCGAAGCGCTCTGCGACGATCTGGGAATCATCATCAACAGCAAGAAGACGCGCGTTGTGAAGCTGACGCGCGGCTTCGTGTTCCTGAAGAAGAGGTTTTCATATGGCGAGGGCGGAAAGGTTGTCGTTCGCCCGTGCCGTTCCTCCGTGACGCGGCAGCGGCGAAAGCTGAAGAAGCAAGCCGCGCTGGTCGCCCAAGGGATTATGACCGTCGAGCAGGTCAACCAATCCTACCAGTCGTGGCGCGGAAGCATGAAGCGCCTTTGCGCTCACGAGACGGTAAAGCGCATGGACGCGCTATACAAGGAGCTTTTCGGCTGAGGAAGCCGACATAGCAAGGTATCGAAGCCCTCGCATTCGCGGGGGCTTTTTTGTTGCGAGAGAAAGGGGAACATATGGCATTCACCGAAGAGGAAGAGGGCAAGCTTCGCGCGATCATCGCCATTTTCGACGGTCAAGCGCCGTCGCTCTCTAGCGACGTGGCGGCGAAGTGCCCCGCGCTTTTCGCGGCGTGGGACGGCGACGGCCACGCCTACGCCGAGGGCGAGCGCGTGAGCTTCGAGGGCGTGCTTTACACGTGCCTTCAGGCGCACACTTCGCAGTCCGATTGGTCGCCCACGGCAGCGCCGAGCCTTTGGGCGAAGGTGCTTGAAGCCGGAACGCCCGACACGCCGACAGAGGAAGTGCCCGAATGGGTGCAGCCCGATTCTACGAATCCCTACCCGCTCGGTGCCCGCGTCAAGCACAACGGCAAGGTCTGGGAATCCCTCGTTGCAAACAACGTCTGGGAGCCGGGGGCTGTCGGCACAGAAACCGTCTGGCGAGAGGTGACGGAGGGCTGACGTGGCGGAGAGCGTTTTAGACCATGCAGCGGCCTTCGGTGCCGAATGGTTCTTCGCGTTCCTCGTTGCTATCGGTTTCGGAATACTCGCAAAGCAGTTGCTTAACGAGTACCAGCGCAACAACGAGCGCAAGGCAGAGCTTGAAGAGCGAAACGCGGCGCGGCAGGCAGAACTAGAGCTGAAGCGCGAAGAGCGCAAGCGCGACGAACTCAACGAGCGCGCGCAGCGCGACCGCGAGCGCTCGGAAATGGAAGGCCGCATCGCTGCTCAGATGGAGCGTAGCAACAACATTTCGGAAGGGCTGCAAGCCGCTATGGAATCTCTCAGGGCTTCCACGGCGGCGCTGCACGACGAAATCAGGGAATCGCGCGAGCACTCGCACGACATGGCAAACAAGGTCGATCACATCTACGACCGCGTAGACCTCATCTATGAAAAGGAGAACTGAAATGATTAACTTCACCGCACGAATCAAGAACAAGACGTTTTGGCTGACGCTCATTCCTGCCGTCCTGCTGCTCGCGCAGGTGGTCGCCGCCCCGTTCGGCTACCAGTGGGATTTCGGCGTTCTGAACGAGCAGCTTGCGGCGATCATCAACGCGCTTTTCGCGGTGCTTGCAATCTTGGGCATCGTGACCGACCCGACCACGGCTGGCGTTGGCGATTCCGCGCAGGCGCTCACCTACACCGAGCCAAAGCGCGATGAGTAGGCTAAAGGCTGTCGCCCTCGTGCTTTCCGGCGCGCTCGCGTCAATGCTCTTCTGCGGCTGGCTCATCGTCGGCCATATCGAGAGCGACGCGGGCGCGCTCGCTGAAGCGCGCGAAGAGGGCTACGCGGCGGCTGAGGAAGACCGCCTTGCAATCGTGGTCGATAGGCCGATTGCAGAGGGTAACAGCATGCCGCTATGGCTTCAGACCGACCCGCAATGGGACTACATACCATATGCGGGCGGCACCATCGGCGACCACGGCTGCGGCCTTACATGCGCCGCTATGGCTGTCAAATACATGACGCTTCAGGACATTACGCCGCTCACGCTCGCATCGTTCGTGGGTGACACGTGCCTTACCGATGGCGTTAACGACCCCGGCAAGTTCTGCGCGTGGATTGCCGAGCATTACCCGGAATACGGCATCGAGAGCACGCCGATTTCTTACGATCTCGCACCCGTCCTTCAAAACGTGTCCGATGGGTGGCTTGCCTTCGCTGGCATGAGCGGAACGCTCGGCGATAGGGACTACGGCGGGCACGTCGTGCTTATCTGGCGCGCCGACGATGACGGCTACTGGATACGCGACCCGGCGAGCGCTGGGAACTCAGCGCGCGCCTTCACGCTCGAAGAGCTAGAGCAGGTCGATTTTCATTACTTCTACTGCATCAGAGGGGGCTTCTATGGCACTCAACGGCATTGATATTTCTAACTACAAGCGCGGGCTTGACATCGCGCAGGTGCCTTGCGATTTTGTTATTTGCAAGGCGACAGAGGGAACCACCATCGTTCACAACACCTGCGACCCGTGGATTCAGCAGGCTATCAAACTCGGCAAGCTCTGGGGCTTCTATCACTTCATGAACGGAGAAGACCCCATCGCTCAGGCTAAGCACTTCGTCGCAAGCTGCCGTAACTACTTCGGCAACGGCATTCCCGTTCTCGATTATGAGATGTACGGGCGCATCGGAACCGACAAGGCAAAGCAGTTCCTCGATTACGTCTACAATCAGACCGGCGTTCGCTGCATCGTCTATATGAGCCGTAGCGTTTGCACCGAAGAGGATTGGTCGAAGATCGCGCCGAATCACGCGCTCTGGGTTGCGCAGTACGCTAACAACAACCGCACCGGCTACCAGTCTTCGCCGTGGCTTCCCGATGGCGGCTTCGGCGCTTGGGGCAGCTGCGCAATCCACCAGTACACGTCGAATGGCCGTCTCAATGGCTTCAACGCGCCGCTTGATCTCGATATCGCCTATATGACGCGCGAAGCGTGGGGCAAGTTTGCCAACCCGTCCGGCGCGGCAGCGCCCGACGTTCCGCCCGCAGAGGTCGCCGAGCCTTCGCCGGAGGGCACGACGCTTGACCTTGCAGCAGCGGTCATGCGCGGCGAGTATGGCGTTGACGGCGAGCGCCGCGAAAAGCTCGGCGACCGTTACCAAGAGGTGCAAGACCTCATCAACTACATTGACGGCGCTTCCGCTTCTCAGCTCGCAGATGATGTGGAACGCGGAATGTTCGGCGTTGTGCCGACGCGCAGCGACGTTCTGGGCGACCGCTTCAGCGAGGTTCAGGCAATCGTCAACCAGAGGGCGGGCGTTGGCGCTGCGCGCGTCTACACCGTCAAGAGCGGAGACACGCTCAGCGAGATTGGCGCTTCGCTCGGTATCGACTGGCACACCATCGCAAGCAAGAACGGCATTGGGGCACCTTATACGATCTACCCCGGCCAGAAGCTTTCTTATTAGTGTTCAAGCGGGGTACCCTGACAATGGGTGCCCCGCTTTCTGGCGTTAGACGGGCTTACAGCAAGCCGCCCATCTGGTGTTTTGCAAACACCGGAAATTGCTATTTTTGGCACGTGCCAACGACAACAAACCAGTTTTTCGATACTCTAACTATGCAAGTATCAAGCTGGATAGCTGCGCGGTTGGCGGTGCTTGTGGAGTTCGCCGTTTTTCTCATAAGCTCCACCAAAAGAGAATTGGTCGAACTATGCCCTTCGGGGCATGGTTCGGCCTTTTTCTGTTTCGGCCTGAAATCATCGCCGTAGTGGTCAAAGGCAAAGTAGACGTTAAGCGTCTTCCCGTCGATTTCAGCGAATCGAACGAAGGTGCCTAAGATCACTTCTGGCGTTAGGTTTTCTGCCGCATCATCGAGCCACAGCATGAGTTCGTCAACGCCGATGTTGAACGCTTCTTCTCTCTCGGCGATGCGCAGCTCGGCTTCAAGCTCGCTCTTGCGCTGCTTCAGCTCTTCGGTGCGCTCTCTACCACCGGGCGGAGCTATGCCGTCTTCTATCGCTTGCCAGATGCGTTCAAAGGTGCGGTCAATCCGCTTCAATTCCTTCTTTATCGCGTAGCTTCTCGATTGCTCTTTCGGCTGCTCGGCTTGAAACGCCACCATGCCGCTTGCTATGCGCTGCCTAACGTCTTCGCGCGCCACGGCTTGCAGCGTCATATCGCAAACAACGTCTTCTACGAGATCACGCCGAACGGTTCGGCGGCACTTCCGGCACTTGTAGTAGTGATACGTCGCGCCAGTGCATGACGTGCCGCTTGTTCCCGCCATTGGAGCGCCGCACTTTGCGCAATAGAGCTTGCCGGACAACGGGAACTCTAGCGTTGAGTTGATCTTGCGGCGCGGCTTGTGACGGTCGCCAAGGATGTTGTCTATCATGTCTTGTTCGACCTGCGACCAGATGGCGGGCATCCCGTCCGGCACCTCATGACCGGCGTACTTGTATACACCTGCGTTCTGGACGCGCTTTAGCAGCTTCGTGACGGTATCCTGATTGAACTTGGCACCGCGCTTACTTCGCTCGGCGCTCACGGCGCGCACAATATCGGCGACAGAGCTACCGGCAAACAACATGTTCTTCATCCTGCGAAGCACCGATGCTTCACGCTCGTTGATGACGTAGCGGCCTTCTACGATATCCCACCCGTACAGAGTGCGCCCGTTAGCCATGCAGCGTTCGGCGTTCTTCTGGATACCGTCTCTTATTCGCTCGCTATCAAGCGCGCTCTCATACTCGGCGAGAACTTCGAGCATGCCGAGCTGCAACACGCCGCTTGACCCGCTGGAAATGTCTTCGCCAGCGTATAGGATTTCTACGCCAGCCTTGCGAAGCATGATGCGGGCAAGCGACATTTCGTCTCGGTTGCGCATGATGCGCGTTACCTTATAGATCACCACATAATCAAATAGCCCGTGTCGGGCATCGCTCATCATCCGCTGAAACTCGGCGCGGTCGATGTTGCGCCCCGTCTGCGCGTAGTCGCAGTATTCGCGCACGACCTGCAAGCCCTCGCGCTCGCAGTACGCGCGCGAGTTCTCGACTTGTATCTCGATGCTCTCTGAGCGCTGATTGTGCGAGCTGAAGCGCGCATATATGGCTGCTCGGTTCTTCACCATGCTAAAATCACCCCTTAGAGCGAGCGCGGTAAAGCGCTCTGCTTCTTGACCAGCCCCGCGCGCGTTCCGCCAAGTTCCCGCGCGGGGTTTCTCTCTGAAAACAGCACTTTATGTCGCCGTTTTTCGCCACTTCCCAACATAACTAAAACCGAATAACACCAGTTCACAGCTTTGAAGCTAAGCGATAAGCCGCCTGTTTTCGCCCTGGCGATGCCAGGATTCATTGAAGGTACTTTCGATGCCTGTTCAGGTACGATCTCCATTCCGACGTTAGCTGGTACGTATCGGTGTCGTAAACATCATCAATAGGAAACGCGAAAGAGAACACGCCGCGTCCTTCCCGCTCAAACGCAAGCAGGGCATCGAACTTGTCGCCTATGACAACCGACCCCGACGCATCAAGCGCTTCCAACGCCGCTTTCTTTATGTCCGGCGAGAATCCCTTGGCGATAGTGCGTTTCGAAACCCAACCAGAAAGCTTCTTGCTTGCGAAGAAACCGGATGTAAAACCAACGGTTAGCGCAATTGCCGTCCACAGAACGAATGGCAATCCGTCGCCGTCTCCGAACTGGTCAACGACCCACGCTGGGTCTAGCCATTGCAGAAGGGCGTTCAGTAGGTCAATCATTCCTACATCGCCGCCCGCTCTTCGGTGGCAGATACACCACGTTTGGCAGTCTCTTTAGATTCACCCGCTGCTGCGCGGGCTGTCATGGCTATGTTCTGTCTCCATTGCGGCGTGCTCTCGCGGTAGCACCCTACGATCTCGCGCTCTTCAGACGTTAGACGCTCGCCGCTATCCTCGCGCGGGTGGTCTTCGTACCAGCCGCATAGATCGTTTGGCGTGCATCCAAGAACAATTGCAAGGTTGTATGCATCTTCTAGGGTAAGCGCCACTTCTTCGCGTTCCCATGTTGCATACCGACGTTCTTTGATTCCTAACCTGTCTGCGATCTCCTTTTGCGTCTTAAAACCAGCACGCCGTCGCAGTTCTTTGAGTTGAAGCTTATACATGCTTCCCCTCCTTTCGATGTGGACAATTCTACGTGATTAACGTAGTTCAATCAACAAAAAACGGAAAAGACGCTTGCATAGAACGGGATTCACGTTTATAGTCATGCGTTGTCAACGTGATTCACGTTCATAGAAAGGAGGTTCACAGATGCCTGAGTTCAAGGAAGTAGTCAGAAAGCGTCTTCGCGTTCTTATGGCAGAAGCCGACATGACGCCTGAGCAGCTTTCTGACAAATCGGGTGTTTCGGTTGATTCGGTGCGCCAATACCTGCGCGGTGAAACCGTTCCGCTTCTCGAAACCGCCTGCAAGCTCGCAGAGGCTTTGGGCTGCACACCCAACGATCTTTGCATGTTCCCAAAGGGGGTCTAGCAATGCTCGCTCTCGGCATCGCTCTTATCGTCATTGCCCTTCTCAGCCCGATGAGCGTTCCGACGTTCATTGTCTGGCTCTTCGGAATCGGCGCACTGGGCTTCTGGATGGGCAAGAGCATTGCGGAACCCGTCAAGAAAACGGAGGTTTCCAAGAATGAAAACCGACATTAAAACCGGTGGTTTTGGGGGTGGTTTTACGGATGCACGAACCGTGCGGCCTAGATGCCGCGCAACGGCAGTTCTACCGCGCGATTGCGGCTCTCGTTATCGCGTGGTGGCTGCGAAGAAAGATGCCCGCCCGGTGTTGCAGCACCGAACGGGCGCGTCAAATGGGGCTTACCAATTGACAGAAGACAGTATAGCGCGCATGCCGCGCTGGAAGCGCTGGGGATTGTATGCGCTCGCGGCTCTCACCATGTCGGGAATCATCCCGGCGCTTGCGTGCAACGCGCTTCTCTGGCTATGCGAAAGCGTGGGCTCGTGGCTTCTCGTTCCGCTCTACGTCGTGGTTGGGCGCGCTCTCTGGCGCGTGATGTGGTCATGAAGGCCGAAGTCTACCGCGACAACGCGGGCTTCTGGATGGCGCGCATAGAGGAAGACGCGAGCACGCCGGAAAACCGGGGCATCGGCAGGGTCTACCGCCGCCAGATGCTACCCGTAGCACCATCGGCGAGCAGGGCGGAAGCGGAATCGGCCTTGCGGCGCGTCATGAGCCGCGAAGCGAGGTGCCCGCATGGACACCGATAACTACGCGCAGCCGCTCGAAGCCGTCATGCGCCAAGAGCGCCAGCGCGTCTACTCGATGCCGCTAAAGGTCGCGGACAGGCGTTACCTGTTCAAGGAGTGGTGCGAGAAGAACCCGAAGGCGCTTCGCGAGATAGAGCTTACGGCGCTCGCAATCGACGCGCGCGGGCTTCGCGTCTCCACTAAGTACCTCATCGAGAAGCAGCGCTACGAGGGTACTACGAAGCTCGTTGGCGTGCCCTTCGTTGACGATCAGGGCAACGAACACACCTACGGAATCAACAACAGCGATAGCTCTTTGCTCGCTCGCTGGCTGCTCGAACGCAACCCGAAGCTTCGCATCGAGCTTAGAACATCCATGTTTGACAAGGAGAAGAAAGATGAAGCGTAAAGACGCGCAGATGGTCATTAACAAGGTCGGCGCTATGACCTGTCGCATTGAGGGAACCATGCACCTTCTTAACAAGGAAGATGGCACGGGCATTGAGGTTGATATGCCCTCGCTGCTGTCAATCATTCGCGGCGTTCTCGCATGGTGCGATGACCTTCTGGACGATGACACCAAGAACGATCTTGCCACCTCGGAACAGCTCGGAAAGCTTCTAGCCGTCGTTGGCAAGTCTATTGCCCTCGATATCGCAGCAGATGAAGAGGAATAGCGCGCAGGGAACCTTGCCGCTCGATTTCGCCGAACCGCCCATGCCATACCCCGAAGCATGCGAGTTTGAGCGCACGCGTTGGAAGGGCAAGACGTGCTGCATGTTCAGAGGTCATGAGATTTGGACGAGCTGCCGCGAAGTCGGGCACTGCGTATGGGACGGATGGCACCAGCAGGGCGCGCCAGACGTGATCTGCGACGAGGAAGACGGTTAGGAGGTGACTACATGCCTACAAGGGAGGAAACGACCGCTGCGCAAGAGCCTATGGCCTTCTTCTCGCACGATTCCAACGCGTCGCAAGACGTGAAGTGCCAACGGCTCATTCATCGCCGGGGCTATGACGGCTACGGGCGCTGGTGGCGGCTCTGCGAATATCTGGCGGCTACCAAGGGGCACCGTATCGCTTTCGAGACGGAGGAAGACGCGCTTATTCTCGCGGGTGTTCTGGGCTTCGGACAGTCTGGCGCGTTCGATGAGTACATGGCGATTGAAGATTGCAAATCCTTTGTCGAAGAGCTGTTGGATATAGGGCTGCTCGAACGCGATCCTGACGGCTTCTTGACGAACTTTCGGATGCTCAAAAACGCGCTCTATTTCGGTCGCCAACGCGCAAACGGTCGCAAGGGCGGAAGACCGCGCAAGAACCCAAAGAACAACGATTCAGCAGGTCAGGAGGTGTAAAGACATGACTTGCAAACCCAATGCAAAACCGCTGGTTTTAGGTTGGCTAAACCCACTCGCAAATGGTCGCCTAACCATAAAACAAAACAATACAAAACAAGACAAGGTGGGTTTTGGTTCCTTGAACCAAAACCAAAACCCACCGTACTTGCTTGTTAGTCAACTCTACAAGCAAGGTTTCTTCTCTTGCTTCTTCTCTTTGCGGTCTTGTTTTGTGCGGCTCATTCGAGCGCCAGAAAAACGACTTTCCACAGGTTTTCAACAGAGTTTTCAACAATGGCACGAAATGGGGGTGACGGCATGATTGCGCCAACGACACGAGACGGCGCGCGCGAGCTGTTCGCAAGCAAGCTTTCCTATGAGCAGATCACGACGAACGACATTCGAGCGCTCGAAGGATTCCTTGCAATCGAGTATGCGCAGCATGAGCGCAACGGCGAGCACATGGAAATGCACCCGTGCTATCGCAAGAAGTACCAGCCTCAAATCAACCTTGCCGATGGCGGTAGAGGAATCAGAAGCGCGTTTCTGCGCGTTAGCGGCTTCTACTTCTCAGGCCGTGAAGCTATCTCGTTCAACGAAGACGGATTCATAGGCATTGCGGGCTGGGCTGATGACACGAACGTTAAGCCATTTCTCAGAGCGTTTCACAAGTTGGTTTGCGAGTGGATGATTGGAGTTACCTACCGATGATTGAGACGAAGCACGCGAAGAGCCTTGGCGAGCTTTCGCGCGGTGATGCCGTGGAGCATCCCGACCACTACGCGGGCGACGGCCAGATTGAGTGCATGGACGCTATGCGCTCGATGATGAGCGGCGACCAGTACGCCTTGCCCGCCCAATCTGCCTACTGGTGGGGCTGTGCCTTCAAATACCTTTGGCGCTGGCGGCGCAAGAACGGCGTTCAGGACTTGCAGAAGTGCAAGCAGTGCATCGACTACCTGATTGCCGAGACGGAAGGCAAGAAGTGAAGCGCTACCAGATCGTACTTTGCGCCATTGCCACCGCCGCGACCGTAGCCGCGTTCTGGTGCGTCTGCTACTTGGCTTATCAAGCGCTTCTGGCGATCGCGCTGTTTCTAGTGTTTCTCGCGCTTATAGCGCTCACGTTTTAGGAGGTTTCACATGCTGAAAGAAGATAGAGAGATCGAGCAGGGCGCTTACGGATGCGCCGCAATCGTCCTGTTTTCCATTCTGGCGCTCGTTGTGAGCATCGCGGTTGGCGTGTTCTTCGGCGCTGGTTTCGGGCTTATCGCCTTTGCCGTGTTCGTCGTGTTCGCGCTCACCTGCGTTATGCGCGCGTTCATGAAGGTTGGCAAGTAGCATGGGCGGCAAGTACGAGGTTCGCGGCGCGATGAGCGGACTTTGCCCGTTCTGGGACGGTCAATTTACCAACTCGCTTGCTCATGCCCTGCTGCTGCTCATCCGATTTTCTCTGAAGTACCGAATCGTTGAGTTCCACATCAGGAAAGAGCCGTTGGATTGCGCGGACTGCCACGACGATAACTGCCCTTCGCGGATTCGTGAAAACTGCGAGTGGTCATGATGGGCGTTAAGGTCAAGCGCGGTGCAGATGGCGTTTTCGAGTGCCGGTTGTACCTTGGGCGCAGCATCGACGGCAAGGCGATTCGCCCTTACAAGCGGTTTCCGAATGCGGCAACCGAAGAGGAAGCGCAAGCCCTCGCTGAGACGTGGGCGGCTTACGTGACGGCTGACGGAACGGTTAGAAGCGACCGCTTGACCGATTTGCTCGAAGACTACGTGCAACTGAGGGAGCGCAACGGCGCAAGCCCGAACAGCATTAAGAGCTATCGGCTGTTCTGCCGCTACGTCGCACGTTATCTGAAGACCGCAAACGCACGCGATCTTGGCGTTATGGACTTCAACCGCTTTGAGCAACGCTTGCTCATGGCGAAGGACGAAGGCGGGCAAGGTCTTTGCCGCAACAGCGTTATCAACGTCCACAACTTCTTGCGCGGCGCTTATAACCACTTCGTAGACGCTGGCATTTGCGACGCTAACCCGCTGGTGTACGTCGCCAAACCATCGCCGGAACGGCACGAAGCTTCGGCGCTCACCGAATGGGACTTCGAGGGCTTCAACGGGAAGCTAGAGGGCGCGCTTAGCAAGGAGATCAAGACGAAAGCCGATTACCGCGCCGCCGTCTACGCCTTCGCTTCGTGGCTGTCGCTCGTTACCGGAATGCGCGTTGGCGAGGTCTGCGCGGTGCAGCGCATCGACGTTAAGCGCGCCATGTCTTACGTCCACGTCGGCGGCAACGTCATTGAGGGCAAGAAGCCTTATCGCCGCAACGTCACCAAAGGCCGCAAGTGCCGCAACATCGCGCTTACGCAAGACGATATCGCGGTCATTGATGCCTTCACGAAGCTTCAGAGCGACGTTCTGGGGCGCTTGGGCGCTGATTGCCCGCTGGTGACGCTAGACGGCTCATATATGCGCCCAACGACGATTTCACGGGCTTTCAGCCGCATACGAGACGCATGCGGACTGCCGCGAGAGATCACGTTTCACAGCTTGCGGCACACGCACGCTTCGTGGCTCATCGCCAACGGCTGCGACCTGAAGACGCTATCTGAGCGCATGGGGCACGCGGACGAAGCAACGACGCTTCGAATCTACGGCCACCTGATGCCCGGACGCGACGCGGCGGCAGCTCAGCTCTTCAGCGAAGCGAAGCGCCGCGCGGCGGGTTAGGAGGTGTGCCAAAGGTGAACCAAAACGCCGTTTTCGGGCATCGCGGCGACCGAGGACGAAACGCGAGATAAACCGCCGCTTTCGGTACGGGTTAGAACCGCCCGTGCCAGATAAGAAGTAATTATCAGGCAATCGTGAGAAGGGAGGGTGCCAGTGGAGCCGCAAACGTTCGATTTCAAGCCCGACACGCCGAAGCTGAGTAAGGAAATGCAAGCGACGTTGGCGAAGACCGAAGCAGCCCTAAAGCAGATGTGGGAACGCGAGAAGCGGGAAGCGCAAACGGTCTACGAGATCACGATTCCGACGCAAACACTAACCATCTTCGGCAAGGAGCACGCAGAGCACATCTTGCGGACGTTGAAGGGCTTGAAGCTCACTGGCACTTACCGCATCACGAAGAAATGAGGTGCGATGAAAACCATTGAGCTTAACGACGATGACTGGGCGCGGCTCAAACGCAAGCTGATGAACGGCAGCGTTGACGGTGCCCTGAAGGACTACACGCCGCCCGTCAAGCTGACGCACGGCAACGAGTACATCACCTATGAGAAGGAAGGCTACGAAGATGATTCCGAATCTGACAACTGAGCAGCGCCGCGCAAACCTCGAAAAGGCGAAGGCAGCACGCCAGCGCCGCGCCGCGATCTTGAAGGGCGTTGCCGACGGTTCTTACAGCGTGCCCGACGTGCTCAACATGGCTGGCACCGATGATGCCGTGGCGCGAATGAAGGTCTTTACACTCATCAAGGCTGCACCGGGCTACGGATTCGCCCGAACTCAGCAGACCATGCGAAAGCTGCACATTTCCGAATCGCGCCGCCTTCGCGGTTTGGGAGCTAACCAGCGCGCGGCGCTTGTCGAGCTGTTCGGCGGTGGTACTCGATGATTCAGAAGTTTGTTGACGCGTGGACTAAGAATCGCGATCTCATCCAAAGCTGGCTTGAGCCGATATGCCTTTATTGCGATTACTCAGATATCGTCAAGGCGACCGTCAAGGCAATTGCGCTTGAAGCGACGGGCGACTATGGCGACCCTAAACCGGACTTCGAGAACATCCATGAAATAAATGATGGCGACTATCAAGGGACGCTTGTTTACGTCATTCCCGAAGTTGGCTATCAGCCTAGCGAATACTGGTACGTCCGCGTTTGGTATGGCTCTTGCTGCGGTTGCGACACCCTGCAAGGTGAGCAGATGGGGAGCAAAGAAGACTGCATCAAGGGCGTTATGACGCTCAGCCTTCATATCGTGCAGCAAATGCGCAAGATGGGCGGCGATGAAGTATGAGCCTAAACAAGATCACACTTTCGGGCAATCTCGGTGCAGATGCCGAGTTGCGCTATACGAAGAGTGGAAACCCCGTCGTTTCATTCTCTCTGGCGGTCAATGAGCGCACGCCGAACGGCGACGGAACATGGGGCGAATATACGAACTGGCCTGATTGCGTCATGTTCGGCAAGCGCGCCGAAGAGCTCGCGCCGTGGCTTCGCAAGGGCACCAAGATTTCGCTTCTCGGGCGCATCCATACGCGCAGCTACCAGAAGGACGGCCAGAGCATCAAGCGCTGGGAAGTTCGCGTTGATGATGTGGAGCTGATGCAGTACAAGCGCGACGCGCAATCGACGGCATCAGCGAACGCAGCCGCGCCCGGCCTTGCGATGGCTACCGGCGACCCATCGCCCGTTGCGCCAGCACAACCGGCAGCGCCATACCTTTACGACGATGACGTACCGTTTTAGGAGGAAGAAGGATGTTCGGAATCAAGAAGAAGGGCGCAGAGATCAAGCAGCCCGTTTATGTCGTGCTCGTGCCGGAGGTAGCGGCATACGCCAGCGCCGCTTCGTTCCCGGTCGATTCGGCGGGTAAGCTCGTTTTTCTCAACGACACGGTGGAGCATGAGGGCAGCGAATATCAGGTTGTCGCGATGAGCCACAGAAACAAGGTTGTTATCCGCCCGAAGGGTCAGACTTACGGCGGCAAGTGGGTTAAGGCTGGAAGCGTGCGCGTCACGCGTCATGTTCTGGGGGGTGCGCTAATGATTGGCAGGAAGCTTCGCGCTAAGAAGGTCAATGAGGGAATCGAGATGCCGCGCTATGCGCATGAGGGCGATGCTGGGCTTGACCTTCGCATTACCGAGACTGTCACGCTCGAACCGATGCAGAAGTGCGTTGTCGGTTGCGGCCTTGCCGTCGAGATTCCGAGCGGTTGCGTGGGGCTGGTGTTCCCGCGCAGCGGCCTTGCGGCAAAGCAGGGCATCACGCTTTCGAACAGCGTTGGCGTTATCGACAGCGGATATCGCGGCGAGGTGTGCGCGGCGCTCATCAATCAGAGCTATGAGACGGTGACGCTCGAAGCGGGCACGCGCGTCTGCCAGCTTGTCGTTATGCCCTATGTGCCGTGCGATCTCGTGCCGGTCGATGAGCTGAGCGACACCGAGCGCGGCGCTGGCGGATTCGGCAGCACGGGCGTTGAGTAGGTGGTTGGCATGCTGGCAATTATCGGCGGAAGGCAAACGGGCAAGACCACGTGCCTTATCGCAATGTCGAACGAGACTGGCTATCCAATCCTGACCGCAACGCGCGGAATGGCCGAGAACATCGAGCTTATGGCACGTAAGATGAACGTTCAGATTCCGCCCGTCCTGTCGTTATCGGGCATGCCGCTAAAAGGTTCGCTCATGCGTTGCGAACGCGTGCTTGTCGATGAACTGGGGCTTGTGGCTGAGTACCTTATCGGCGCTGAGGTTGTGGCTGCTTCTATTGACGGCGTGGCGCTGGTAAAGGCTCAGCCGCCAAGCACAGACCTTGCGAAGCTTGGGCTATGGGAAGCCTTCAAGCTTTGGCGCGAAGAGCGCAAGCGCGCACGATCTGGCGGTGACGGCATGTGAAAGCAAAGGAGTATTTCGAGGGCATCCGCGCCGAGGTGGTGAAGACCGACAAGGCGCGGGAAATGCTCGAACGCATGAAGGCGCGCGAGGGCGCGAAGGCTCAGAGCTACCAGACGGGCGGCGGTGGCGGAGACGTTACCGACCCGATGGAATCCGTATCGCAGCGCATCGACTTTGAGGGCAAGCTTAGGCAGCGCATCGCCGATGCTGAGGGCACGCTAGACGAAGCGTGCGAAGTGCTCTACGGCTCGGACGGGCGCGGCGGCTTGGCTAATCTGAAGGGCACGCACTACGCCGACGCAATCTGCATGTACTACTGCCAAGCCGAGACATGGGGCGAGATTGCGGAGATCATGCAGTGCTCACAGAAGTGGTGCCGCAAGCTCTGCGAAGTTGGGTTTGAGTTCATCGACCGCGTAGGTTGGGCGCACATCAAGAACGCCTGAAAAATGGGTGTTCCCTTCAGTTCCCTACTTATGCTAAAGTTCGGTACGGTGGATTAGGTAGTAAGGCCACGGGCAATTGCGCTCGTGGCCTTTTTGTTTGGAGCGTTGGCAGAGTGGCTTATTGCGCACGGTTGCTAACCGTGTGGCGCACTGTCGCCCGTAGGTTCGAATCCTACACGCTCCGCCATATCTCAGGGGGTGCGCATGGCTAAGGACTTCTCGCGCGCCTTCTACGCATCCGCCGACTGGGAACGCGCCAGAGACGCGGCATTGACGCGTGACGCTCACTTATGCCAACACTGCTTGCAGCAAGGAGAGATCACGCCCGCAGTCATGGTGCATCACATCATCGAGCTTACGCCAGCGAACATCAGCGACCCAAGCATTGCGACCGACCCAAGCAACCTTGTTAGCCTATGCGACCGATGCCATAAGAAGGTGCATGGTTGGATAAGGCAAGGTTCGACAAGGCAAGGGCTGGCCTTCGACAGCGACGGCAATTTGATATCGCTTGGCGAGTGACACACAAACGCGACACAACACAGGGCGACCGCGAGAAAGCGGACGCAAAACCGCAGGTAAACCCGCGAGACAATCCCCCCGGTCTGAAAAACGCAGGTGGTGCCTAGGGCACCAACGCCGGGAGGTAATTTCTTGCGCGTGACGGATTTTCGAAAGGGGGTGGTCTTGCGATGACGGCAAAAGTAGGCAATACTTCGAAAGTTTCGCCCGCAGTCGCGGGGAATAGCCCGCCGAAGCGGAGAGTTGCCAAGGAGAAGCGCGTAGAGAGCGAGCTTCGAAAGCTGCGCGAGATCACCAAGGGCGCTATCCCCGACGAGAAGCGAAAAACCGTCATGCCGCTGCTTGCGAACCTCGCTTTTCTGAAGGTCAAGCTTGACGATGCCCGCGCCGATCTGCTCTACGAAGATATCTTCACCGAGTATGACAACGGCGGCGGGCAAACCGGGCTGCGCGAGCACCCCGGATTCAGTGCATACAACAAGCTGTTCACTACGTTTTCGCGCGGCGTGAAGCAGCTTACCGACATGATGCCGAACGGCACCGCCGCTGCCGACGCGCTCATTGACTTCATCAATGAAACGCGGTACGGCTAGGGCGAAGTCTAAGGGCGGCTCGTGCGAGCGCGCGATACGCGAATACTTCGGCGGCATACTGAGCGGCGAGATTATAGCGTGCGAGAAGATGAAGCAGGTTGCCGCTCATGTCCTGCGCGACATGGACAACACCGACCCGCTCTATCCGTACCACTACCGCGAAGAGTTCGCGCAGAAGCACGTTCGGTTCATCGAAAGCTTCTGCCGCCTACCGTCCGGGCGCTTAGGGCACGATTTCAAGCTAGAGCTTTTCCAACGCGCCATTCTGTCGGTTGTCTTCGGCTTCGTTGATGCCGAGGGCGTGCGGCAATACCGCGAAGTGCTCTGGATTATGGGGCGCAAGAACGGAAAGACCGCGCTTGCGTCTGCGATAGAGCTTGACTTGCTCGTGAACGACGATGAGGGCGCGCCGGAGGTATACAACGTCGCCACCGCCCACGATCAGGCGGCAAAGGGATTCAACAACGCGTGGCGTATGGTGCTCACAAGCCCCGCGCTGGCGAAGCACATAAGAAAGCGCGTGTCAGACCTTTACTGCGATCTGAACATGGGCACCATCAAGGCGCTGAGCGCCAACACGAACCACCTAGACGGTCTGGACATTTCCGGCGCTATCGTTGACGAGCTGGCCGCGATGAAGAACCGCGACCTTTACGACTTGACGATGCAGGGAACGTCTGCGCGCCGCCAACCGCTCGTGTTGGAGATCACGACTAACGGTTTCGTGCGAAACGGCATCTTCGATGCCCAATACGAGTACGCGACAAAATGGCTTGACGGCAAGGCGACAGGCGAGAAGGCAGAGCGCTTCATAGCGTTCATCTTCGAGCTTGACGAGCGCGAGGAATGGCAGGACGAAGGCACTTGGGTTAAGGCTAACCCCGGCCTTGGCACCATCAAATCGCTGTCGGCGCTTCGCCAGAACGTTTCTAAGGCGAAGGACGATGCGACATACCTTCCCACTCTGCTAGTTAAGGACTTCAACCTCATTGAAAACCAGTCTCAGGCTTGGCTTACGTGGTCTGAGATTCACAACGAAGCCACTTTCGACCCCGGCGACGGAACGTTTACGTATGCCGTGCTCGGCGTTGACGCTGCGGACACGACCGACCTTACCGCCGCTTGCCTTCTCATGCAGCGGCCTAACGATCCGAACTTCTACGCGCTGCACATGGCGTGGATTCCGCTTCGCGCGTTGGAGCAAGCGGAGAAGGAGGGGCGGCGCGGGGGGCGCGACGGCGTGCCCTATGACGCGTGGATTGCGCGCGGGCTTATGCGGACGTGCGAAACGCCCATCATGGACAAGCGCGACGTTCTGGATTGGGTAGCTGAAGTGCAGGACAAGTACGGCATCTATGCCGTCTCTTGCGGCTACGACCCGTGGCACATGCGCGACGTGCCGACCGTGGAAGCATACGAAGACTATTTCGGCGCTGACAACCTGCAAAAGGTCATTCAGGGCGCGCAAACGCTGTCAATGCCGATGAAGGAGCTTCGAGCGCTCTACAAGGAAGGGCGCATCGTGGACAACGCCAACCCGATTGCCGAATGGTGTCGTTCGAACGTCGCCATTCGAACCGACGTGAACGGAAACATTCAGCCGGACAAGAAGAACCAAGACCCGCGCAACCGCATAGACGCGTGGGCGGCTGAGTGCGACGCGTTCATTGCGATGAAGAACATTGCGGACGATTACCGCGCGATGATAGGAGGTTAGAGTTGAGCAGATCACAACCGTTCGTGCGCTCGCTCTTCGATGCGGTGTTCCACCGTCCGCAGATGCAAGCTATCAACGGCTATTTCTCCACGTTCACGGCCTATGCTCCGTCGTTCACGACATGGCAGGGCGGGCTTTACGAAGCCGAGCTTACGCGAAGCATCATCGAGAGTGGCGCAGACCATGCAAGCAAGCTGAAACCGGAGGTTTCCGGCTCAGCTCAGCCGGTAGCAGCCCGAGCGCTCGCGCAGCAGCCTAACCCGTGGATGACAACGCCGCAGTTCATCAAGCGCGTTTGGACGATGCTTCAGGTGAACGATACGGCGCTAATCGTTCCTATGCTGTCAGACGATGGCGCTACCATCACTGGGTATTACCCTATTCTTCCGGGTCAATGTACCGCATACGACGTTGACGGTGCGCTATGGCTCATGCTCACGTTCCCAACGGGCGATGAAACGCTTGTTGAGTGGTCGCGCGTTGGTGTTATGACGCGACACCAGTACCGCAGCGATCTGTTCGGAGACGGCACGAACGTTCTTCAGCCGACGCTAGAGCTTATGCACGCGCAAAACGAAGCCGAGCAAGCGGCTATCAAACAGGGCGCGGCAATCCGATTCATTGGAAAGCTCAGCCAGAACCGCAACGATGGCGACCGGGACAAGGCGCGAAAGGAGTTCAACGCTCAGCTTTCCGCCGACAACGCGGGCGGAATAGCCGTTTACGACAAGATTTTTTCTGACGTTGAGCAGGTCACGCCACAGAGCTACACGGTCGATGCCGCGCAGATGGAGCGAATCGAGAAGAGCGCCTATAGGTTCTTCGGCTCGAACGAAGACATAGTGATGAACAAGGCTGACGAGGACACCTTCAACAGCTTCTATGAAGGGCGAATCGAGCCATTCGCCGTGCAGCTCGGATTCGTGGTCACGTCTATGACCTACACCGCGAACGAGATAGCGCACGGCAATTCGGTCATGTTCTCAGCCAACCGCCTAGAGTTCGCCAGCAACACGACGAAGCTTAACGTCGCTGTCGCTCTCTTCGACCGTGGCATCTGGAACGGCAATCAGGTTGCCGACGTGTTCCAATCCGCGCACTACGAGGGCGGAGAGCGCCACGTCATACGCGGCGAGTACATCGACCTCGCGCTCATCAGCGAACACACGTCTGAGCAGGCCGCGCAAGCGGCGCAGACCAACGCGAACGTCGCCGCTATCGACGCGAGCAGCGGCGTTGGAGACGGCAAAAAGGAGGTAGACAATGCCAGCAAAACCAAGTGAGCGGCAATACCGCATCCTGTCTTCGCCACTCGCGCCCGCCGCTGGCGATGGCGACAATAAGCGGCTCGATACCGAGTTCTACGTTGAGGGCTACGCTTCGACATTCAACGATCCCTACGTTCTCTTTGAGGACTGGGACGGCAACGAATACCGCGAGATCATCAGCCCAGACGCGTTCAAAGATGCCGACATGAGCGACGTTATCATGCAGTACGACCACGAGGGCAAGGTTCTTGCCCGCATGAGCAACGGGACGCTTATTGTCGAGCCTGACGCGCACGGCCTTTTCATCGCCGCAGACCTTAGCGGCTCTCAGGCTGCGCGCGACCTTTACGAGGAGATTTCCAACGGCCTTGTAACCCGCATGTCGTGGGCGTTCAGTGTGGGAGCTGACGAGTACGACCGGGACAGCAAGACCACGACCATTACGAGGGTCAAGAAGGTTTACGACGTTTCAGCCGTCAGCCTTCCCGCTGACCCCAATACCGAGATTTCAGCAAGAAACCTGCTCAACGGAGTGATTGAGCAGTCGCGCAAGGAGCTTGCGCGCCGTAAGTACGCGCTGGCAAAAGCCCGCGCAACACTGGCAATCGCCGAGAGTAGGAAGGTTTAGAAAATGGGAGACGAGAACAAGACCACGCAGGAGCTTGTGGACGAGCTGAAGGCGCTTGTCGAGAAGTACGACGCGCCCGCAGAGGACGGAGCCGCGCAGGAGCCTACCGAGCAGGACGCAGAGCGCATGAGTCAGCTTACCGCCGAGATCGAGAAGCGCAACGCAGCCGCCGAGAAGAACCGCGAGACGCGCGCCGCCGCCGTCGCTGCTGCCCGCTCCGCTATCGCAAGCGGTGCCGCCCGACAGGTCGATACCGTGCCGCTGGGAAGCTCCGCGACCTCGCGCGGCAGCGTCGCCGACGTGCGCGACGTTACCGATTACCGCGCCGCCGAGACGCGCGGCTTCCTGAAGCGCCTTGCGTCTCAGATGGGCGTTCGCCTGACTGAGGGAAACGACCTCACGGATGCCGAGCGCTCCGCGCTCGCGCATCTTGAGCAGCGCGCCGCCTACACCGTCACCACGGCGAACACCGATGAGGTGGTGCCCGTCGAGCTGAAGAACGAGATCATCGCCCTTATCGACAACAGCACCGCCATTTTCAGCGACGTTACCCGCGACACGATGCGCAACCAGTACGAGCTTATCCGCCATAAGAGCATCACCAAGGGAGATGCAGCGAAGACCAACGAGGGCGCAGCGCCCACCGACGAGGAGCGGAACGAGTTCGAGCGCATCACCCTCACGGGCGATGAGATCAAGAAGCGCGTAACGCTTTCCCGCAAGATGATGATTCAGAGCATCGACAGCTTCCGTAACTACATCACCCGCGAGGTCAGCGCGCGTTGCGGCGTTGCCGCAAACGGCATTGTGCTTACCCGTCTTGTTGACGGAACGCTGGGCATGGCTTCCGCCAACAAGATTAGCTGCGCGACCGCAGGCACGCTTGCCAAGGCCGACTTCCTGAAGTCTTTTGGTCTTCTGAAGACCTTTGGCAACCCCACGCCCAAGGGCGCGCGCGTCTACGCAAACCAGCAGACCATCTGGAACCAGATTGCCGCCGTCGAGGACGCGCAGAAGCGCGCCTACTTCGTCAACGAGAAGGACGAAGACCCGACCGTCGAGGGTCGAATCTTCGGAAGCATCGTCAAGCGCGAAGAGGGTCTGGCCGATGGCGTTATCATGATCGGCTACCCCGACCTGTTCCGCGGCAACCTGTTTGATGGCCCCACCGTCGAGGCGGTCAAGCTTACTGACGGCAGCTGGAACACCGCCATTGACGGTTACATGCTCTATGACGGCGGCCTTGCCGTCCCGGAGGGCTTCGTTCGGCTCACCATCGGAACCAAGGGCGGCGCGTAGTAAGGGGGTGCCGATATGGCAGAGAAGCCTAAGCTGCTTGACGCTTGCCGCGAAGCGTTGAGGATTCCCGCCGACTGCACCGACTTTGACTCCGAGATTGAAGACCTCATCGAAGCCGCCCGCGCCGCGATGCGCGCGGGCGGCGTTGCCGATGCCGTAGCCGCCGACGATTCGAACAGCACGGTTCGGCTCGCGGTGAAGGTCTACTGCAAGGCGAACTTCGGCATGGACAACCCCGATGCCGACCGCCTTGCTCAGAGCTTCGAAGAGCTGCTTACCATGATGCGCGGAAGCTCGGAGTTCGGGGGCGCGTCATGAGCATGTGGGCTGGCACGTGCCAGCTCATCGCTAAGACCGTCAAGAAGGACGAATACGGCGTGCAGCAGACGGAGGAAACAAAGCACAAGGTGTTCTGCAACGTCTTCTCTATGGGCGATGCCGCATACTACGCCGCCGCTGCCGCTGGCATTCACCCTGAAGCAGTGTTGCAGATTCGCAAGAGCGCCTACAACGGAGAGCGGCTAGTCGAGTTCGACGGCGCGCGGCTCACGGTCGCGCGCGTTGACAGGTCAAGCCCAGACTTCGTGCGCCTGACGCTCGCTGAGGTGGTGGGCGACCGTGGCTGAGCAGAGCATCGAGCGGTTCATCAGTAGCTGCATGAAAGAGTGCGTGGACGATAACGTTTCCGCGCTCGCTGAGAACGCGGGCGAAGCCGGAAGGCGCGCCGTAAAGCTGTTGAAGCAAGAAAGCAAGGTGCGCACCGGTGCTTACAAGAAGGGCTGGAAGGCCGACGTTAAGACCGATGAGACGGGCACCGAATGCACCGTGCACAACCGGCGATACCAGCTAACGCACCTGTTGGAGAACGGCCACCAGATCACGAACCAGACTGGCGAGGATTACGGCACCGTTCCCGGCGACGGCGTTATCAGGAAGGTTGCAGACCAAGTGGCGCGAGAGTTCGCGGAGATGGGGGGCGACGGACGATGATTGAGCTAAAGGAGCTCTGCGGCGTTCTCGATTCGCTCGGCATCCCGTGGGCTAACCAGAAGTTCGCCGATGGCGAGGAACCCGCGCCGCCCTTCATCTGCCTTGTCGCCGGATACAACGAAGCGGCCTACGCGGACAACGGAACCTACCTTTCGTGGATGCCCTACGATATCGCGCTCTACACGCGGCACAGGGACTACGCGACCGAAAAGCGCATACGCGCCGCGCTCGAAGCCGCCGAGTGCCCTTACACGCTTGGTATCACAGAGATTGATTCAGAAGAGCTTACCGAAGCGGCGTTCACCGTTAACGTCGCCGAGAGTTAGGAGAGAACAAATGGCACGAAACGGATTCTTCGGCGTGAAGAACTCGCATTTCGCGATCTGCACCGACGAAGACGCGCTTACCTACGAAGACCCCGTGCACGTCGCGGGAACCGTCGCTATCAGCATGGAGCCTACCGTTGAGACGGCTTCTAGCTACGCCGACAACGAGGTTTGGCTTGACAAGCAGCAGGACAACGGCGGAAGCGGCACCATGAGCTTCTACGACACCGAGGGGACGGCTGAGCTTCGCCAGCTCATCGCAGACCTCGTGGGCTACGAGATCGCGCAGGACGGGCGAACCATCCTGAGCGCAGACCGAACGCCTAAAAAGTTCGCCTTCATGTGCGAGCAGCCGGGGCACGTGCTCGGTCGCCGCCGCTGCCTTCTCATGTGCCAGCTCTCGAAGCCGACGCAGGAGCTTAACACCATTCAGGATACGCCGGAGATTACGCAGCTCGATTACCCGTTCACGTGGCGACCCGTCACCATCCCGAGCACCGACATTCGCACGAGCGGCTATGACAGCTTCACCGGCCTTGCCGATTACGACACCTTCTTTGATGCGGTCGATATCGAGCTTGCGCACAAGACCCCGTCCGAGTAGGAGGTTGCGAATGGTTATCAAGGTTGGCGAAAATGAGTTCGAAGCGAACTTCAACGCGTTCACGCCGATTGCCTATTCTCGATGCTTCAATGAGGTTGTCGAGGGCGGAAGGAAGCGCCCGAAGGACATTGCGGATGCGGTTTCTAAGATCGCCGGTTCTCTCATGACTAGCGACGTGCCCGCTATCGTCCCGCTGCTCGAAATCTTCTACGCGTGCATCAAGACCGCAACGCCGAAGTTTGATATCGGATTCGATGAGTGGGTTTCTTCCTTCCCATCGGACGCGTACAACTTGGAGCGCAGGGACGGTTGGGCTTCCGACGTGATGCGCATTGTCGAGGACAACTTTTTTCCAAGCGCCGCGAAAGATGCAGTGGAAGCCGAGGGAGCCGAAAAGGCCAGCCCCGCCGCTTCCAAGTAACCTGCAAGACGCGTGCGACGCGCGATACATCTACAACTGCCAGCAATGCGGACTGACGCTCTCAGACCTTCAGATGATGAGCTACCGGCAGGTTAAAGACCTTCTGGAGATTAACGCGTTCTACGCCGACGCTGCGGCGCACTACGACGAGGACGAGAAGGCGCGCAAGGCAGAAGCCGCGTTCTGGTCATGACGTGAAGTGAGTTCTTGACGGCAGCGCACCCGCGAGGGCGCGTTGCTTCAAGCACTCATGGGACTTTGACAACCGAAGAGGGGTGATTACGTGGCGGTCACTTACAAGGGGCTTGTTATCAAGTTCGGCGGCGACACTACCGAGCTGCAAAGCGCCCTGAAGAAGGTTCAGCAGGCATCGCGCGACACCCAAAGCGACTTGCGCGATATCAACAAGGCGCTGAAGTTCGACCCCGGAAACACCGAGCTTCTAGAGCAGAAGGTAAAGGCGCTCAACTCTGCCTACGGCGAGACGAAGCAGAAGCTTGACGCTTACAAGCAAGCGCTCGCGCAGTTGGAGAGCAAGAAGCAGAGCGGCGCGCAGCTCACGGCTCAGGAAGAACGGCAGTACGACAGCCTGAAGCGCGCGATCATGCAGTGCGAGCGCCAGCTTGACAGCTACGGCAGCGAGCTTGCGGACACGGCGCGCGAAGCGGACGCATCGCGCACAGCGCTTTACAAGGTTGGTCAGACCATCGAGGACAACGCCGACAAGCTTTCAAACGCAGGGTCTAAGATTTCGAGCGCGGGAACGGCATTGTCTGGCGGCATCATCGGTGCGGCTGGCGCGCTTACCGGCCTTGCATCGAGCCAAGAGGAAGCGATACAGCAGAGCGGACAGCTCGAAACGGCATGGGTGAGCGCTGGCGGCACCGCCGAGCAAGCATCTTCGACCTATGCGAGCTTCTACCGCATCCTTGGCGATTCTTCGTCTGCCACGGAAGCGAGCCAGAACCTAGCGCGCCTGACAACCAACGAGCAGGAATTGCAGCAGTGGACGGACATTGCCGCTGGCGCTTACGCGACATTCGGCGACGCTCTGCCGCTTCAGAACTTGGCGGAAGCAGCGCAGGAGACGGCGCACACGGGCACCGTCACTGGCGGTCTTGCCGACGCGCTCAACTGGTCTACGGCATCCGCCGAGCAGTGGAGCGCGGCGCTTTCCGGCCACTCTTCGGCTCAGGCCGCGTTCAATCAGGCGGTCGCCGAGGGTCAGACCAAAGAAGACGCTTTCAACGCTGCTCTTGCCGCGTGCGGAAGCGAGCAGGAGCGGTCGCAGCTCATCACCGAGACGCTTACCGGGCTTTACGCGGACGCGGGGCGGCAGTACCAAGAGACGAACAAAGACCTTCTCGCTTCGCGCGACGCGCAGAACGAGATGAACCAGAGCATGCAGGAACTCGGCGAAGCGGCCTTGCCCGTCAAGACCGCCGTTACCGAGATCGGCACGAGCCTTCTTAACACGCTCGCGCCCGCGCTCGAAGCCGTCACGGGCTGGTACAAGAACCTTACGCCAGAGCAGCAGACGCTTGTTAACAACCTCGCTCTAGGAGCCGTCGCCTTCGGCGGCGTGACAACCGCCGTTGGTAAGACGATGGAAGCCGCAGAGGGCGTGGGAAGCGCCTTCAAGACCGCTGGCGAGCTTTGGGGCGGTGCTAAGAAGCTCATGGGCGACACGGGCTTTCTAAGCAAGATCGGAACCGGCTTCTCTAACATCGTCACCAAGGCGGGCGGTCTTGGAAGCATGCTCACCGGCACGCTTTCTAGCGGCTGGACGGGATTTACCGGGCTTATCGCCGCGCATCCTATCGGCCTTGGCGTTGCCGCCGTTTCCGCCGCCGTCGCTGGCCTTACGTGGTTCTTCACGCAGACCGAGACAGGTAAGCAGATGTGGTCTGACTTCACCGGCTGGATTTCGGAGAAGTGGCAAGCCGTGCAGGATTTCTTCGCTGGCGTGCCTGAGTTCTGGGGCGGAATCTGGGAGCAGGTCAGCACCGGCGTTTCGGATTTCTGCACCGGCGTTGGCGAGAAGTGGGAGCAGTTGAAGCAAGGCGCTTCCGACACTTGGGAGAACATCAAAACCGGCGCTTCGAACGCTTGGAACGATCTTAAAACCAACGTCGGGAACCTCGCACAAGGCGCGGTCGATACCGTGTCTAACTGGTGGAACAACCTAACCAGCAACACCGATTCAGCCTTCGGGCAAATCGCTTCCACGGTTCAGAACGACATGAACACCGCGAAGACCGTTGGCAGCTCGGCGGCTGGCGCTCTGCAAGCCGCAATGAACGGCGACTGGGAGACGGCGAAGAGCCAAGCGGCAAACGCCTTTAACGCGATCAAAGACAACATCGGCTCGAAGCTTGACGCTGCCGAGAGCACGGCGGTTAGCATCGCAGACCGCATCGGCGACAAGCTGGGATTCCCCGGTCTTGGCTCGAAGGTGCAGGGCGTGTTCAACAGCATCAGGGGCTTCATCGAGAACCCGATTGAAAGCGCGTGGAACGCGATTTCTAGCATTCCGCAGAAGATCATGAACGCCTTCGGCGGAATCAAGATCAGCATTCCGAAGCCGAAGCTTCCGCACTTCAACGTCAGTTGGAACGAGTTTGGCCCGATTTCGCTACCGAGCGTGAGCATCAGTTGGTACGCGCGCGGCGGCTACTTCGATGAGCCGTCAATCGTCGGCGTTGGCGAAGCTGGCGGCGAGTTCATCGCACCTGAGAAGCAGTTGCAAGGCTTCATCGAAACGTCGGTCAACCGCGCCTTCTCGCGGTTCGCTGACACGCCGAGCCAGCCCGTTAACGTCGCCGTGACGGTTTACGCCACGGTCGCTGACGGCGTAGACGCATACGAGACAGGCCAGCAGATCGGCGCTGGCATCGCAAGCAAGCTGAAGCAAAGGGGGGTGCCAGTTGCAACTTAGACGGACTAGGAACCAGCACGACCGAATCATCTTTAACGGCACCGACCTATCGAAGCTGGTTTACTGCAAGGTGCGCCGCCCCATCATGGCGACCGTCAACGCGACGTTCGAGAGCGTGCCGGGTCGGCATGGCGAGGTCTTCAAGAGCGCCTACCGTGGCGGCTACGACCTTCCCGTTGAGATTTGGCTTAGGACTGAAGACCGCCGCGAGGTCGCGGAGATGCGGCACAAGCTCGCGGCGGCTCTCTGGACTGACGAACCCGCGCCGCTCTACCTTCCCGATGACCCGACGCGCTACCTGCTCGCAATCGTGAGCGGCAGCACCGACCTAGAAGAGATCACGGACGATTGCCCGACAACCACCGTGACTTTCCATATCGGCGACCCCGACTATTACGGGCAGAAGCGCCGCATGGAGGTTTCGGCGGGCAACATCTACGTAAACGCTGGCGGCAACCGACCCGCATACCTGAAGGTCACGGCGAAGCCCGCCGCTGGCAGCACGTGGCGGATTACGAACGTCGATAGCGGCGAGTTCGTGGCTATCAATACGGCGCTCACGTCTTCAAGCACCATACGGCTTGACATGGCGACCGAGCACGCGACTGTCAACAACCAGACCGCACCGGTAACGATTGATTCGGATTACTTCGAGATAAACGGGCGCTGCCACCTGAACATCACCAACGGCACAGCGATTCTTGAGTGGGTGGAACGATGGCTCTAATAAGACGTATCGGCTTCACCCGCTTCAACCGCTGGGGCGACAATCTGGGGCGGCTCACGGTGAGCGCCGCGACGCACACCGACGCGCTGGACGGAACCGACGAACTGAACATCACGTGCGCCGAAGACCTCGTGAAGGGCGACCGCGTAGTCTGGACTGACCGTCAGGGCGTGTGCCACGAACACATCGTTGACACCATCGACCGCGTGCACGACGATGACGGCGCGCCAGAGACGCAAGCGGTCTGCATCAACTCGGTTAACGAGACGTGGGATGACTGGCTGGACGATAAGCGGCCTTCCGGCAGCGTCGCGGTAGCCCTCGCGTCAATCCTCGCAGACACGCGCTGGGAGGTCGGCACGTGCGATCAGGGCGGCACCGCTTCGCGCACCTTCTACCATGAGAGCGTGCGTGAGGGATTGGCCGGAATCATCGAGACGTGGGGCGGCGAGCTTGAAACGCTTATCGTCCACGACGGTGCGAGCATCGTTAGCCGCCGCGTGGGCGTGCGCGCCAAGCGCGGCAACCAGAGGAGCGCTAAGCGGTTCACGTGGACTAAAGACCTCGTTTCCGTTAAGCGCTCCGTTGCGAGCGACAACCCGAAAACTCGCGTCTACGGTTACGGCAAGGGCGTTGAGACTGAGAGCGGGGGCTACGGTCGCCGTCTCACCTTCGGCGATATCAACGGCGGCAAAGACTACGTGGAGGATGCCGACGCAACCGCCGTTTGGGGGCACCCTGACGGCGAGGGCGGCATTCTTCCCGCCGTCGCGTCATACGTCAACGAGCAGTGCGAGGATGCGGCGCAGCTTTTGCAGGAAACAAAAGACTACTTGGAGCATGTGAAGGAGCCGAAAGTAACCTACACCGCTTCGGTTATCGACCTATACGCGTTCGGGCGCTCGTGGGAGGGCGTTGGCGTTGGCGATGACGTTGCGATCATCGACAAGGGCTTTTCTGCCGAGGGCGTGCGCCTTCATGGCCGCGTGTCTCAAATTGAGCGCGACTTGCTCACCGGCGACGCGACCGTGACGTTCGGCACGCTTACGGACACGATGGCCGACATGTGGCAGAGCGTCAACAACGCACTGAGGATCAACAGCCAGCAAAACGCGCTCTACGACGCTGCGGCTGGAACGTCGGTTTCATGGCTTCAGCAGCTTCAATCCGCGATCAACGCTCAGTTCAACGCAGTGGGCACCTACAAGGTTGAGACTTTCGAGATTGGAACCATATGGTCTAACGTCCCCATCGACGCGCAGACCGGCCTGCCGCTAAATAGCACGTCCGGCATGTGGGCAATCAACATAAACGGAATGGGCTTGCGCCTTGCCTCCGGTCTTGCATCCGACGGCTCGTGGGACTGGCGGACTTTCCTAACGGGCGGCATGGTCACGGCTGACTGCATCAATGCTGGGACGATGCGCGCAGACCGAGTGCGCGCCGGACTTCTCACGGACGAGGAAGGCGAGAACTTCTGGGATTTGACCACCGGCGAGTTCTCGCTTTCGGCAAGTGCGGAAGTTGGCGGCAAGACAGTTCAGGATATCGCCGCCAATGCGGCAAGTTCAGCCGTCAGTGCGCAGACGCAGCGTGACATATTCAACAAGCTGACTAACAACGGCCAGACACAGGGAATCTATCTCAGTGGCGGTCGCATATACATCAACGGTGAGTACATCCGATCCGGCACCGTATCGACCAACAAGATTGAGAGCTACCGCAACTCTGATACGAACGTAACCGTCGGAGCGACGAGCGACGGAAAATCGGGGTTCAGCTTCGAATGCTCAGGAAAGCAGCTGTTCGACCTCGTGAGATTCGTAGACAACGGCGTTGGGATGAGAAACACAGGCCGGTACTTCCTCGAAGCCGTGCAGTATTACTCGGGGGCAACTACCGGCAACCCTTACATCATCCTCAGCCCTCCGCAATCGACCGATTCAACGAATCAGGGATACCCGCGTCTGACTATGACTGCCGGGAGCCATGCAACGCTTGCGTTCGATTCGACCCACTACATAAGGGTTGATTCAAGCGGCGTTCAATGCCGCTGCGGATCAAAGGGGTTCGGGTGGCTTAACGGCGAGTTCCACGAAAGCTTGACTTGGAGTTAGGGGGAATCATGGAAGGCACAGCCCAAAGCGCCGCGCCACCGGCTGCGGTTGAGCACGAGGAAGGGCTAAAGGAGATGGTATCTGCGCTTGTGCAGAATACGAACAATCTTGTTGACGCTATCAGCGTGCTTGTTTCTACCATGCAGGAATCGGTCATATCGGCTAGAGATTCAGGCGGTGATTCCTTATGAACACCAGAACGCTTGAACTCGATATTTCGAAAGAAGGCGCGGGAACCTGCATCAAGGTTGGTCAGGGCGACGATGGCGGAACCACAATCAAGGCGCTTATCTACGACAACGGCGCTGAGTTCTCGCTTTCCGGAGCTACGGCATGGCTTGTCGTGCTGCTGCCGAACAAGCGGAACTACTATCGCGGCCAGTGCTCGGTGAGCGGAAACGCCGCCACGATAACGGTTGACGAATCGAAGCTATGCAGCGTGTCCGGCTACACCGACGAAGCCTATTTCACGATCACAAAGAACGGTGCTACCTACTCAACGGAGCGCTTCGCTATCGAAATCCTGCGAAGCGCTCTTGACGGACAGCAGCCCGCGCAGAACTGGGACGATGCCGTTCAAGACCTCATCGACCGTGGCAATCAGGCCGTAAGCTCAGCCAACAACGCGGCATCAGCCGCCAACACCGCGAAGCAGAACGCCGACGCGGCAACATCCAACGCCAACGCCGCCGCGAGCGCGGCGAACACAGCCGCTTCAAGCGCCAACGCCGCCGCTGCTGCGGCAAACGGATCGGCGGAGGATGCCACCGCCGCTGCGCAGAACGCGCTTAACATCGCAAACTCTATCGCTTCTATCGAGCCGCCCTCAGATGACGAGGTGCAGGAGCTGCGCGAAGAGAACGCGACGCTTGCGACGGCGCTTGTGGAGCTACAGGACGGCTACATAGTCCTTGGCGAAACGGCGTACATGCCCACCAACAGACGCACCGCACTTTCTAGCGAGACCGTAACCGTCGCTCAGGCGACCGTGAGCGGCGAGACGGCGACGCTCAACTAAGGAAGGAGAAAAGCAATGGCCGACTTGTCGAAGTTCTCTATCGGCGGAACCGCCTACAATCTGAAGGATTCTTCTGCACGCAACACGGCGAACGCCGTAACGACTGCCGAGGAATACGACCGACAGCACAACACAAACTCTTACGCTGGGCGCTCGCTCGCTTCGGTCTTCGCAAACGAGATCGTGAGCACCGACGTTTACACATGGCTTCGGAACCGCGCTCGAAGCGCCAACTTCGCCGGTCTTCGCATCGGCGATTACATCGACGTTCCCATCACGGCGGGCGCTAACGTTCCGTCGCAGACGGTGCGCTACCGCATCGGCGCTATCGACCACTATTACCAGTGCGGCGACACAGCGAAGGGGCACCATATCGTCATGGTGCCGCTCGCGCCCGTGAGCGTCACCGGAGACAAGGCATCAAACACCAGCTATCTTCAGTGGCGAGATACGAACGACAACAACGGTACCGCCGATGAAAAGCACCCTTACTTGGTTTCGAAGCTGCACGACTGGGAAATCAACGACTTCCTGCCAGCGCTGCCGACCGCGCTTCAG
>OJPF01000304.1_pt1 | contig 32388 bp, 24 predicted proteins | sample 1598441 | NCBI WGS metagenome assembly OJPF01 (sample SAMN03922474, study PRJEB24848) | human gut metagenome | isolation source: stool sample | host: Homo sapiens | place: Germany | collected 2010-11 | reverse complement strand
ATATGGTCACCGATACCGACAAGATGGAGGCTGTTCTGGACAACGCCGCCATCCTCATCACCGATAAGAAGATCAGCGTCATTCAGGACCTCGTTCCTCTGCTGGAGCAGGTCATGCAGAACGGCATGAAGCTGCTCATCGTGGCCGAGGACATTGAGGGCGAGGCTCTGTCCACCCTCATCGTCAACCGCCTGCGCGGCACCCTGAACGTCGTGGCTGTCAAGGCTCCCGGCTTCGGCGACCGCCGCAAGGAGATGCTGCAGGATATTGCTACCCTGACCGGCGGCACGGTTGTCTCTGCAGACCTCGGCTACGAGCTGAAGGACGCTACCGTTGACATGCTGGGTCATGCCCGTCAGGTCAAGGTCACCAAGGAGAACACCACCATCGTGGGCGGCGCTGGCGACAAGGACGCTATCGCATCCCGCATCGGTCAGATCCGCAACCAGATCGAGGCCGCTACCAGCGACTTCGACCGCGAGAAGCTGCAGGAGCGTCTGGCAAAGCTGGCTGGCGGCGTGGCTGTCATCAAGGTCGGCGCTGCTACTGAGGTCGAGATGAAGGACAAGAAGCTCCGCATCGAGGATGCTCTGAACGCAACCAAGGCTGCTGTTCAGGAAGGCGTCGTTGCTGGCGGCGGCACTGCTCCCATCAACGCCATCCCTGCTGTCCGTGAGCTGTGCGATACGCTGGAAGGCGACGAGCGCACCGGCGCTAAGATCGTCCTGAAGGCTCTGGAAGCTCCTCTGCGCCAGATCGCCAAGAACGCCGGCCTCGAGGGCAGCGTCATCATCGACAAGATCATCTCTGCCAACAAGCCCAACTACGGCTTTGACGCTCAGAATGAAGTCTACGTCGAGGATATGATCGCCGCCGGCATCGTTGACCCGACCAAGGTCACCCGCTCCGCTCTGGAGAACGCAGCATCCGTCGCTGAGATGGTTCTGACCACCGAGAGCCTCGTGGCCGACCTGCCCGAACCTCCGGCTGCTCCTGCTGCCGCTGGCGGTGACATGGGCGGTATGGGCGGCATGTACTAAGCCGCAGCCTTTCCCAAAACGCGCATACTGTTTCAGTATCTGAGGCAGAGCTTCTTCGGAGGCTCTGCCTCTTTTGTGTACCGTCCCTCTTTTCTGCCCATACTACCGGGCAGGGAAGGGGGGCTTTTTATGTCAGGCCGGAGAGTGCTTGCGCTGTACGGGGCGCTGCTGCTGGGGTTTGCGGCGGTGGTCTGCAGGTTGTACTGGCTCTGCTCGAACACGGAGTACGCCGTGCGGGCGGCGGCGCAGAGCGAAGCGGTCCTCCGCCTGCCTGCGGCGCGGGGAAACTTTTACGACTGCGGCGGTCTGCCGCTGACGGGGCTTTCCCAGAGCTGGCTGGCCCTCTGCTTCCCGGGTGAGGGCAGCTACACGCGGCTCTACCCCTATGCGGACGCCGACGGGCAGGCCAGGCTTTACCGGGAGCGGAATACTTCCCGACCCTTTCTGCTGGACGTGGTGCAGGATGTAAGTGGACTGGGCGTGCGGTGCTATGCCGTTCCCCGGCGGTACGCCGCTGCCCCGCTGGCAGAACAGCTCATCGGCTACCTGGACAGCGAGGGCCACGGCGCAGCGGGCCTTGAGGCTGCGCTGGACGATGTTCTTTACACCGGCGAGCGGGATACACTGCACTGTGCGGTCACAGCGCAGGGACGGCTGCAGCGGGGCAGTGAGCCGATTTTAGAAAAAGCAGACTCTGCCCCGCAGGGTGTGCGGCTGACCCTCTCCCGCAGCATCCAGAGGGCCGCAGAAGGGGTGGCGGCGGAGAGCATGGCCACCGGGTGCATCCTTATTATAGATGTAAGCAGCGGCAAGGTGCGGGCCTGCGTGAGCCTGCCGGGTTTTGATGCGGCCAATGTGGGCGAGAGTCTGACTGCCCCGGACAGCCCGCTTCTGAACCGTGCTTTTTCGGCCTATGCGGTGGGCTCGGTGTTCAAACCGGTGCTGGCCGCAGCGGCGCTGGAAGCCGGAGAAGGGGACTTCATCCGGGAGTGTCCCGGCTACGACGCCCTGAACGGTCAGGTCTACCGCTGTGCCGGAAGCGTACCTCACGGCCTCGTGGGGCTGGACGGCGCTCTGGAAAAGAGCTGCAACGGCTACTTTATCGAGCTGGGGCGGGAATTGGGGCCGGAGCGTGTCCGGAAGATGGCGGCAGCGCTGGGCTTCGGGAAGGGACAGGACATTGCAGACGGCCTCCGGTCAGCTTCTGGCGTTCTGCCCGAAGCAGAGACACTCGAAAACGAGGGGCAGTTTGCCAACTTCTGCTTCGGACAGGGGAAGCTTCTGGCGACGCCCTTACAGGTGGCCGGGATGATGAACACCATTGCGGCGGGAGGCGTCTACCACACCCCGCTTTTCGTGGAGTGTACCGTGGACGAGACGACGGGCGAAGAGCTCATGCCGCTGGCACATAGCTCGTCCCGGTGGGTGTTCGCGGAGCAGACGGCGGAAAAGCTGCAAAAGCTGCTGGCGGGCGTCGTGGCAGAGGGAACGGGCCAGCAGGCCGCCCCCTCCGAGGGGACTGCCGCCGGAAAGACCGGCACCGCCCAGACCGGCCAGTTCCGGGATGGCGAAGAGCTGAAAAATTACTGGTTCGCCGGTTTTTACCCGGCAGAAAAGCCCCGCTGGACCATCGTGGTGATGCAGGACGCTCAGACAGAGCCGGAAGTGTCCAGCGCAGCCATCTTTGCCCGCTTGTGCGACGCACTGAGTGCCGGGGAGTGAATGGTTTTGCTTTTCTGCTTGCTTTTTTGGCCGAGGTATGTTACTATATACTTGTATTTGTATGTTTGTTCTCCAAATTTAATAATAAAAGGAGCGTTTTCATCCATGGCAGTCATTGAAATCGTCGGCGGCGTCATTCTGCTCGTCGTCTCGGTGGTCATCTTTGCCCTCACCCTGATGCAGCATACCCACGGTCAGGGTCTGGCTGGTGTCATCAACGGCAGCGCTTACGGCGCAAACAACGCCCGTCTGACCCCTGCGGACCAGATGCTGGCAAAGGTGACCCGCATCGCCGGTATCATCTTCTTTGTGGTGGCCATCCTGGCCTGCGTGTTCGCAAGCCGTCTGGCCTGAGTATGCGCCCGCAGCCCCGTGATGAAAGCGGGGCTGTTTTTGTGTCTATCTGTTGTTATAAAAGAGATAAGAGGGAAGAAGCCGCGCCCCGGTGGAGGGCGGGCTATGGTAGTTAAGGAGAAAGAAAATTTATGTCAATGCGCGATAAAATCGAACATGCCATCCAGAACCAGCCCTGCACCGTCAAAGAGCTGAAGCAGAAGTTCGGCGGCGAGCGCGGCGCAGACCGCAAGGTGATGGAAGCTCTGGACGAACTGGTGCGAGAGGCTGTCGTCTGCCAGCGTCAGGGTGTGTTCTTTACCGTCCGCTCCGGCCGTGCCGACAAGGCTCTGCTGTGCAAGGTGGTCAAGCTGGGCAAGAACTTTGCCTTCGTCATGCTGGAGGACGGCACCAGCGACATCTTCATCCCCGGCCGCTTCACCAAGGGCGCAATGCCCGGCGACGACGTGCTGGTGGAGAAATTCGAGCATCCCCGTGTGGAGGGCAGCGACGAAGGCGCTATCCTCGCCATCCTGACCGAGAAAAACGACCTGGTCGGCACTGTACGCCGGGTCGAGGGCCGTCTGCGCTTCGTGCCGGACGACTGCCCGGCCATCACCATGCCTCTGGCCCGCGACTGCGAGGGCGGCGCAAAGGACGGCGACAAGGTAGCCGTCGAGATCCTGAACCGCGGCAACCGTCAGGAAGACCACCGCGTGGGCGTTGCCATGCGCTTCGGCAGCTCCGACGAGGCCAAGCGCTGCGCCAAGGCTCTGCTTTACGCAAAGGATATCCGCACCCGCTTCCCGGATAAAGTGCGCGATGAGGCCAAGAAGTTCGAGGGCGCAGAGGTCTCTGAGAAGGACTGCGAGGGCCGCATGGACCTGCGCGCCCTGCCCATCTTCACCATCGACAGTGCCGAGACCAAGGACATCGACGATGCCATCAGCCTGACCCGCACCTCTGACGGCGGCTTTGAGCTGGGCGTCCACATCGCAGACGTCTCCAACTACGTCAAGCCCGGCACCGAGCTGGACAACGAGGCGTTCAGCCGCGCAACCAGCGTCTATTATGCAGATCAGGTCGTTCCGATGCTGCCCAAGGCCCTGTCCAACGGCATCTGCAGCCTGAACGAGAACGAGCTGCGTCTGGCTTTCTCCTGCCTGATGCGTCTGGACAAGGAGGGTAATCTGACGGATTACCGCTTCGTCAAGTCCATCATCCGCAGCCGCGTCAAGGGTGTCTACTCCGAGATCAACGCCCTGCTGGCCGGTACTGCCGACGCCGAGATCAAGGCAAAGTATGCCGACGTCATCGACCAGCTGCCCGCTATGAAGGAGCTGTACGGCCACCGCGCCCGCCTGCGCAAGGAGCGCGGCTGCATGGACATCGAGAGCGGCGAAGTCAAGCTCATCCTCGACGAGAATGGCCGTTGTATCGACGTCAAGAAGCGCACTTCCGGCGAGAGCGAGAGCATGATCGAGGAGTTCATGCTGCTGGCCAACCAGTGCGCTGCCCACTTTGCCCGCGTCAAGCAGATCCCCTTCGTCTACCGCGTCCATGAAGAGCCCAACGCCGAAAAGCTGGAGCGTCTGCACGCTCTGCTGCAGGCCTGCGGCATCAACGACCACTTCGCCAAGGACGTTCCCACTCCCAAGGAGCTGAGCGCCATCCTCGAGGGTGTGCGCGGCACCCCCTATGAGCAGATCATCAACACCGGTATGCTCCGCTGCATGTCCAAGGCTCTCTACGAAGAGAAGCCCAAGGGCCACTATGGTCTGGTGCTGAAGGATTACGCCCACTTCACCAGCCCCATCCGCCGTTACCCCGACCTGGCCATCCATCGCATCATGACCGATATGCTCAAGGGTACCGAGAAGGAGACCATGATCCTCCGCTACACCGATTTCGCAGAGCGCGCCTCCAAGCAGTCCAGCGAGCGTGAGGTCATCGCCATGCAGATCGAGCGGAAGGCCGAGGACTGCTATAAGGCCGAGTATGCCCGCCGCCATCTGGGCGAGTGCTACGAGGGTACGATCTCCGGCGTGACCCAGCGCGGCCTCTTCATCGAGCTGGACAACGGCGTGGAGGGCTTTGTGCCTGCCTCCAGCCTGACTCCCTCCGGCACCAGCCTGACCGAGGGCGTCCGCCTGACCGACCCCGCTTCCGGCAAGACCTGGAGCCTCGGCGACAAGATGATGATCACCATCGTCCGCGCCGACGTCAATCTGGGCAAGATCGACTTTGAAGTGGCTCCCGCCGCCAAAGCCTGAGGAGGGGAGAGTATGAGCATCCGTCATGCACTGCCCGCTGATGTGGACACACTGGCCGAAATCGAAGCTGCGTCCTACCCGTCCGCTGAGGGGGCATCCCGGCAGAGCATCGCCGGGCGTGTGGCTGTCTACCCGGACTGTTTCTGGCTGCTGGACGAGGGCGGCGAGGTGAAAGCTTTCGTCAATGGCTTCGTCACCGATATGCCCGACCTCACCGATGAGATGTACGATGACCCCCATCTTCACACGCCGAAGGGTGCGTGGCAGATGATATTCAGCGTCGTCACCGCCCCGGCCCATCGGCACGAAGGCTGTGCTTCCCGTGTTCTGCGTCAGGTCTGCGCCGACGCGAAAGCCGTCGGGCGCAAGGGCATCGTGCTCACCTGCAAGGAACGGCTCATCGGCTTTTATGCGCAGTTCGGCTTCGTGGATGAGGGCGTTTCCGTCTCCACCCACGGCGATGTCGTCTGGCATCAGATGCGGCTGACATTCTGAGTCATCATAAAACTTTTTATCCGTCTCCGGTACGCCGGGGGCGGATTTTTTTCTATGCAAACCTGCCTGTATGACAAAAAATGCGGCAGTTGGGCGGTTTTGTTTGTTGTAGGGTGGGAAGCGGCGGGGTATACTGATGCCAGAATCAAACAAACCGGGGCCGAACGTGCTGCCGGTACAGAACAAAATGGAGGTCACGTCTATGTATTATTCCAGTGGCAATTACGAAGCCTTTGCGAGGCCCCGCAAGCCTGAAGGCGTGGATCGCAAATCGGCTTATATCATCGGCAGCGGCCTGGCGGCCCTGACGGCAGCCTGCTATCTGGTGCGGGATGGCCAGATGAAGGGGGAGAGGGTACACGTTTTTGAAAAAGACCCCCTGCCCGGCGGTGCCTGCGACGGCTACAAGTACGACATCGGCTATGTGATGCGGGGCGGACGTGAGATGGACAACCACTTCGAGGTCATGTGGGATCTGCTCCGCTCCATCCCTTCGCTGGAAACGGAGGGAGCCAGTGTGCTGGACGAGTATTACTGGCTGAACAAGGCCGACCCCAACTATTCCCTCTGCCGCGCTACCGTGAACCGGGGCGAGGACGCCCACACCGACGGCAAGTTCGGCCTGTCGGATAAGGGCGCGATGGAGATCATGAAGCTCTTCTTCACCCCCGACGAGCAGCTTGAGGACAAAAAGATCACCGACTTTTTTGACGATGAGGTGCTCAACTCCAACTTCTGGCTCTACTGGCGCACCATGTTCGCCTTTGAGAACTGGCACAGCGCCCTCGAGATGAAGCTCTACCTCAAGCGGTATATCCACCACATCGGCGGTCTGCCCGACTTCACGGCCCTCCGCTTCACCCGGTATAACCAGTACGAGTCCATCATCCTGCCCATGGTCACCTACCTGAAAGACCACGGCGTCCAGTTCTACTACGACACAAAGGTCGTGGACGTCCAGTTCAGTCTCGAGCCGGGCAAAAAGCAGGCGGCGGGCATCACGGTAGACCACAAGGGCGCGGTGGAGACCATCGACCTCACCGAGGACGACTTGCTCTTTATCACCAACGGCGGCTGCGTGGAGAGCTGCACCGTCGGCGCACAGAACAAGGCCACGGGCTTCGACCCCACCATCAAGCCGGGCAACGGCTGGGACCTCTGGAAGCGCATCGCCGCGCTGGACGACTCCTTCGGCCACCCGGAAAAGTTCTGCAGCCAGCCGGAGCTGACCAACTGGGAAAGCGCCACCATCACGACGCTGGATGAGAAGATCCCTCAGTATATCCAGAAGATCTGCAAGCGCGACCCCTTCAGCGGCCGCACCGTCACCGGCGGCATCGTCACAGTGAAGGACTCTAAGTGGCTCATGAGCTGGACCCTGAACCGGCAGCAGCAGTTCCGCGCACAGCCCAAAGACCAGCTCTGCGTCTGGGTGTACGGCCTGTTCAGCGATAAGCCCGGCGATTACGTCAAAAAGCCCATGCGGGACTGCACCGGCCGGGAGATCTGCATGGAGTGGCTCTACCATCTGGGCGTGCCGGTGGAGGACATCGCAGAGCTTGCCGAGCACAGCGCCAACACCGTGCCGGTCATGATGCCCTATATCGACGCTTTCTTCATGCCCCGCGCGAAGGGCGACCGCCCCGACATCGTGCCGAAGGATGCGGTGAACTTTGCCTTTCTCGGTCAGTTCGCCGAGACCGGCCGGGACACCATCTTCACCACCGAATACTCCATGCGCACCGGCATGGAGGCCGTGTACCGGCTGCTGAACATTGACCGCGGTGTGCCGGAGGTCTGGGGCAGCACCTATGACGTCCGGGCGCTGGTAGATGCCTCGGTGAAGCTGCGGGACGGCCGGAAGCTCACGGACATGGAGCTGCCCCTTATGGGCCGCATCGCCCTGAAGGAGGCGCTGAAGAAGATCGAAGGCACCGACCTCGAGAAGTTCCTGCGCCAGTATAACGCTATCTGATAAGACGATATTCACGACGGAACAATACCGCCCAAAACAAAAGACCGGGTGCTGTATGCCTGAGGCAGGAAACGGCACCCGGCCTTTTGTGCTGATTTGCGCGAGATTTCATAAAAAGTCGTACTCATAAAGAAAACTATTATGCAGAATGACTATCTTTGTGCTTGCTCTTTCGGCGGTTCTGTGGTAAGCTTAAAACAAAGAATGCGGCACAGCGGAAGAGAGGCTGTGCTGTAAAAATTGGTCTGGAACATAAAGGAGGTCCTTTTTGTGAAACACTTTATTTCTCGCCGCAATTTCCTGAAGGCTGCAGGTGTCACCGCCGCTGCCTCCGCCATGGCTGCTGCCGTTCCTCAGGCTTCGGCCGGTTTCCTGACGGGCAAGGATGCCGCTGTCACCATCCTGTACACCAACGATGTCCACACCTACATCGACAACAAGTCTCCCAAACTGACCTATGCCGCTATCGCTGCCATGAAGCAGGGCTACGTGGATGAGGGCAAGCCCGTCCTGCTGGTGGACGCAGGCGACCATATTCAGGGTACTGCCTACGGCTCCATGGACGACGGCGCTACCATTATCGAGCTGATGAACGAGGCTGGTTACGACATCGCTACTCCGGGCAACCACGAGTTCGACTACGGCATGGCCCGCACAAAGGCCATCATCAAGGAAGCGGACTTCCCCTATGTCTCCTGCAACTGGGTGGACCTGCGCACCGGCCTGCGCGTCCTGCCCGCTGTCAAGCTGTTCCCCGCAGGCGGCAAGTGGATCGCATTCGTGGGCATCACGACCCCCGAGTCCTTCACAAAGTCCACTCCTGCTTACTTCATGAACGCCAAGCAGACCAAGTACATCTACGACATCCTGGGCGGTGACGACGGAAGGAAACTGTACGACGCCGTGCAGAAGGCCATCGACAAGGCCAAGACCTTGGGCGCAGACATCATCATCGGTCTGGGCCATCTGGGCGTTGACCCGTCCTCCTCTCCCTGGACCAGTGAGGAAGTCATTGCCAACACCACCGGCTTTGACGCCTTCATCGACGGCCACTCTCACACCGTCATGGAGAACAAACAGGTCTACGATGCAGCCGGCAAGGCTGTCACCCTGACCCAGACCGGCTCTTATCTGGCAAACGTCGGTAAGATGACCATCGCCGAGGACGGCGCGATCACCACCGAGCTCGTCTCCACCGCTGATGTCTCCGACGCCGCTGTGGCCGCTACCGCAGAAGCCTGGATCAACGATGTGGACGCTATGCTGGGCGAGCAGATCGCGACCACTGACATCAATTTCTACATCAACGACCCCGCTACCGGCAAGCGCCGCATCCGTATGGGCGAGACCAACCTCGGCGACTTCGTGGCCGACGGCATCTATACTTACTTCAATGAGGTCGAGCAGCTGGACTGCGACATCGCTATGATGAACGGCGGCGGCATCCGCACCGATGTGGACGCCGGCAAGTGGACCTTCAAGACCTGCAAGCAGGTCAGCCCCTTCGGCAACGTGGCCTGCCTGATGTCTGTTACCGGCAAGCAGATCCAGGATGCTCTGGAGTTCGGCGCCCGCTTCGTCGGCCCGGAGGGCAAGGAGAACGGCGGTTTCCTGCATGTTGCCGGTGCGACCTACGAGATCCACACCGACATCCCCAACACCGTTCTCACCGACGACAAGAATGTCTGGATGGGCAGCGCCACCGGCACGCCCCGTGTCCAGAACGTGCGCATCTACAACAAGAAGACCGGCACTTACGAGCCGCTGGACCTGAACCGCACCTATGCGCTGGCCGGCATGAACTACACCCTGCGCAATCTGGGCGATGGCTTCGCCATGTTCGACGGCGCAGAGCTCATCAAGGACTATGTCTCTGAGGACTACCTCGTCATGTCCACCTACGCCATGATCTTCGACGCTGTGAACGATGTGCCTGTCCTGAGCAGCGCCAACAGCCCGCTGGCAAGCTATCCGGGCTACCTGCTGAACTACGAGAATCCGTATGGCGCAGGCCGCATTCAGGTCGTCTGAGTTTTAGAAGAAAATCAGTAAGATAAACAGAAAGCCCCCTCTTCCAGTCGGAAGAGGGGGCTTTCTGATAACTTATGCTTTTGCAAACAGCCCCTTCAGTGCCAGCGGCGTCACGATAGAGGACACGACGATGAGCAGGATGACGGCTGTGAAGTAGACGGGGTCCACCACACCGGCCCCGAGGCCCTTCTGGGCCACGATGAGGGCCACTTCGCCGCGGGTCATCATGCCGACGCCCACTTTGAGAGAGTCGCCCCAGCTGAACCGGCAGAGCTTCGCAGCCAGACCGCAGCCGATGATCTTGGTGAGCAGGGCGACGATCACGAAGCAGGCGCTGAACAGCAGGATGGTGGGCGTTAGGCCGCTGATGTCAGTCTTCAGGCCGATACTGACGAAGAAGACGGGGGAAAACAGCATATAGCCGCTGATGTCCACACGGCGCTCGATGTAGGGCGCATCTTCGATGGAACAGAGCACGATGCCCGCGATGTAAGCGCCCGTGATGTCGGCGATGCCGAAATACTGCTCAGCGATGTAGGCCATGGCAAAGCAGAAGGCGAGGCTGACGATGGTGATGCGCTGGGTGTGAGGGTTGCGGCGGTCCAGCCAGAGCATGGCCTTGTGGATGATGAGGCCGATGACGATGGCTGCGATGAAGAAGAGGACGGTGTCCATCAGCACATCGACGAGGCTGGTGTCTGTGCCGCCGCTGGCACCCAGCACACAGGTGAGCACCACGATGCCGATGACGTCATCAATGACGGCTGCGCTGACGATGGTGGTGCCAAGGAAGCTCTTGAGCTTGCCCAGCTCCTGCAGGGTGGCGACGGTGATGGAGACGCTGGTGGCCGTCATGATGGTGCCGATGAAGAGCGCCCGATAAAACTCCGGGCTGCCCAGCGCCGAAAAGCCGTAGAACAGGCTGTAAAGCAGGGTGCCGCCTGCCAGAGGCACGGCCACGCCCACGCAGGCGATGAGGGTAGCGATGGGACCGGCCCGCATCAGCTCCTGAAGGTTGGTGCCGAGGCCGGTGGTGAACATCAGCAGCACGACGCCTATCTCAGCAAAAATGGCGATGGAGTCGCTGGGCTGCACGAGATTCAGCAGACAGGGACCGATGACAAGACCTGCGATGATCTCACCCACCACCTGTGGCGCCCGGCATTTGCGGGCGAGCAGCGCGAAGAACTTGGCGCTGATGAGGATGAGGGCGAGATTCCGAAAGATGGAATACATAGGCGATCCTTCCTTTGACGTTAGCAATCGTCCTGCTCCCCCGTAAGCCCTGCCATGCGCCGCGCACAAAGACAGAAGGGGAGAAGAACATCTTTTATTATAGTCCTCCTTTCGCTGGAATGCAAAGGAAAATCGGCTTGGAAATGGCTAAGAATGCCATATAAAAGAGATATGACGGATATACTGAAAAAGCATAAAAAGAATGATGAGGGAGATTTTGCTGTCATGCGCTCAAAAATACGAAAAAAAATCCTGAGGGAGGGCTTGACAATTTTTGCGGGGCTTGCTATAATAAATTGCTGTCTGAACAGACACGCCGCACAGTCCGCGCGACGCCGCGCCGGCTGTGTACCCTTGGCCTCATATTCTTGAGGCCCTTAAGTCCAAAAGGAGGTGCTACAAAATGGCAAAGTACGAAACCATGCTGATTACCAGCGCTGCTCTCGACGAGGAGGCTTCTTCCGCTCTCATCGGTAAGTTCAAGTCCCTGATCGAGGCTAACGGTACCATCGATTCCATCGATGAGTGGGGCAAGCGCCGTCTGGCCTACCCCATCAACGATGAGGAGGAAGGCGTCTACACCGTGATCAACTTCACTGCTGACCCCAGCTTCCCCGCTGAGCTCGACCGTGTGTACAAGATCACTGAGGGCGTTATGCGCAGCCTGATCGTTGCCCACGAGGAGTAATCTTTTCGTGACGAAAAAGGAGTCCGTATTATGTTGAATGTTGTAGCGATCATGGGCCGTCTCGTGGCGGATCCCGAGCTTCGCACCACCCAGAGCGGCACCAATGTGTGCAGCTTCCGCATTGCGTGTGACCGCAACTTTGCCCGTCAGGGCGAGCAGCGTCAGGCCGATTTCATCGACATCGTCGCATGGCGCCAGCAGGCAGAGTTCGTCTCCAAGTATTTCCAGAAGGGCAGTCTGATCGCCATCGAAGGCAGTCTCCAGACCCGCCAGTATCAGGACAAGAACGGAAACAACCGCACCGCTGTGGAGGTCGTGGCAAACAACGTCAACTTTGCTGGCCCCAAATCGAATGGCAGCAATCAGGGCGGCGGCAGCTATCAGAATGCTGCTCCGTCCTACCAGAACGCAGCTCCTGCCCGTCCGGCTGCTGTGGAGGCAGCTCCCAGCTATTCTGCCGGCAATGCAGATGACTTCGCCGTCATCGACGACAGCGACGACCTGCCGTTCTGATTCCCGAACCGGTGTTTTAACCGTAAAAATCCAACAGGAGGTAATAAGCAATGGCTTTTGAAAGAACCGAAGGCTCTCGCCCCGCACGCCCCATGCGTCGCGGCCGCAAGAAGGTTTGCAGCTTCTGTGTCGATCGCATCGACACCATCGATTACAAGGACGTTCCCCGTCTGCGTAAGTACGTCTCTGAGCGTGCAAAGATCATTCCCCGCCGTGTCACCGGCACCTGCGCTTTCCATCAGCGCGCACTGACCGTGGCTATCAAGCGTGCTCGTCACGTTGCTCTGATGCCCTACGTCAGCGACTAATCTGAGATAATCAACCCAATCAAAATAATCAGCAATCAGCAAAGCGCCCTCACCAATGACAAGGTGAGGGCGCTTTTTGGTTTGCTTTAGAGAGTTGACCTCTTCGCCAGAGGCTCCCCTACTAGGGGAGCTGGCGAGGAGCTTGCGACGAGACTGAGAGGTTGTACGAAGAACAGCCTGACCGTGAGCCGCTGCGGGACAAAACCTCTCCGTCATCGCTGAGCGATGCCACCGCCCGGGTTGCGGCACCCAGCGTTTGCTTCGCTGTCGCTTGCATCCTGCTGGCCGCTGCCCCAACAACTCCTCCCTGTTTCCGCCGCTGGCGGCGGTCGTCGCCGTTGCTCCTAACGAGAGGAGGCCTTGGCATTCCGCAAGGTCTCATCTCCAAATAGCAAAAAGCGCCCGACACCTCAATGAGATGCCGGGCGTTGCTTTTTATGCGGTTATTTACAGCGTCTTGCAGAACTCTTTCAGGTAGGCGCGGAACGCCTCGCCGATCTCGGGGTGCTGCAGGGCCAGCTCCACCTGTGCCTCAGCGACTTTGAGCTTGTTGCCCATGTCGTAGTGCTTGCCGGTGAACTCCACAGCCGTCATACCGCCGTAGTTGCGGGCATACTCGGCCATGGCGTCGGTCAGCTGGATCTCGCCGCCGGCACCGGGCTTGGTCCTGGCGAGGATGTCATAGATCTCCGGGGTCAGCAGCACACGGCCCAGAATGGAGTAGTTGCTGAACTCCTGACCCTTCTTGGGCTTCTCGATCATGTCGTCCACAAAGAAGTAGTTGTCGTGGATGGGGGTGGTCTTGAGGCTGCAATAACGGCTCACGTCGGCCCAAGGCACGGCGGACACACCGGCAGCCGGGCGGCCAAACTCTTCGTAGGCACGGATGAGCTGAGCGCAGACCGGGTCTTCGCCCCAGATGACGTCGTCACCATAGATGACCACAAAGGGGTCGTCGCCGGTGAAGGGCTTAGCCATGCTGACAGCGTGGCCGAGGCCGAGGGTCTGCTGCTGGCGGACGAAGAAGATGTTGGCCAGATTGGAGATGCCGAGGCACTCTTCCAGCATCTTCTCCTTGCCGGGAGCAGCAAGTTTTGCTTCCAGCTCGGGGCTGCGGTCAAAGTGGTCCTGGATGATGTCCTGATTGCGGCTCACGATGATAAGGATGTCGGTGATGCCGGAACGGACAGCCTCCTCCACCAGATACTGGATGGCGGGTTTGTCCACGAGGGGGAGCATTCCTTTGGGCATCGCCTTGGTGGCGGGCAGCACGCGGGTGCCAAGACCAGCGGCGGGGATGACTGCCTTGGTGACTTTTTTCATGGTTCAAACTCCTTCACATTTATAGTAATTCAACTTTTTAATGCAACAGCGTTGAATTGCATATCGCAAATAGGCTGTTTGGATGTTGCACTAATTTCTTGACTTGCGATAGATTCACGGCTGGGTGTATCAGCCATAGAAGGCGTTGAGGATGGCCTGCAGATTCGGGCCGAGCAGCAGGGTGAACGCACTGCCGCAGACACTCAGGAGCAGGACACAGAGAAAGACCGCGCCGAAGCTGACGCCGCCCTGGGCGCGGAGCACGGCCTGACGCTGCTGGGCATCGGGGAACTCAGACTGGATGCGGCGGATGTGGTCGGCGGCGCTCTTGCGGTAGAGCCACTTGCCGTACATACCGCGCACCAGCATCAGCACGAAGCTGAGGACAGAGCAGACGCGGGCAAATATCGTCAGAGCTGAAGCGCTCATGGCCGGGGCGAGGGCGCTGCCGGAGAGCTGGAGCATCTCGATAAAGGTGGGCGCTGCCAGCAGAAGTTCAGCGGCCAGAAAGCCAAAGGCCGGCTTCCACGCCTTGCGGTAGAAGAAGTAGAAGGGACCGAACAGCAGAGCCGAAAAGCTCATGGATACTTTGCTCTTCTGGAGCTGCATCCGGCTGTAAGCGGCGAGGTAAGCGGGAGCGGCGGGGCCGATATAGTCCAGCCAGTCCTGACGGTCGATGCCGTCCATCTTGGCCTCTTTGCCGAAGGCGTCCTCAAAAAACTCCTTCTCCGGGTCAGCGGAAGTGCCGAACTGACGGTACATCTGGGAGTAGTCGAAAGTCTCTTCACCGCTGCCGCGGGAAGAAGGAGGCTCCTGCCCCTCGGGGGGCAGCACAGCACCGCAGCAGCGGCACGTTTCCTCGTCCCGCAGGGTGCGCTCGCCGCAGGACGGACAGGTGCGGAGCTGGCTCTCCTCGTAGGGAAACTTCCACTCGTAGCCGGCGGCGTGGGCGGGGCGGTGGATGCACTGGCCCAGCTTCTCGTAGCAGACGCGGTGATAAGGCGCGCCGCAGTCGGGGCAGACCACGATGTCATCCTGAAGTGTGAGGGGCTTGCCGCAGCCCTCACACGGACAGCCATAGTATTTTGGCATAACATCCTCCAGTAAATATGGTAGTTTATCAGTATTATACACTTAAAATGCGGAAAAGAAAAGGCGAAAATCTTCAAATTTCCAGCACAATGGTATTTTTTCCTCTTTACTTTATCATGGATTCTGGGTATACTAATGAAGTATCTGTGTATAAACTGTATCTTTTAGGAGTAAATCTCTCCGTCATTGGCCGAGTCCTCGGGCAGGCTTTCCTTCGTACAACCTCTCCGTCACGCCTACGGCGTGCCACCTCCCCTGGTAGGGGAGGCTTTGGCAGTCCCCGCAAAGTGAACGGTTTCGCCAGAGGCTCCCCTACTAGGGGAGCTGTCGAGCGCTAACGAGACTGAGAGGTTGTACTAAGACGGGCCTGCCCGTGTGCGTGGCTGATGATGAAGAGGCTGCTCCTGTTCTTTGAGACGAGAGGAATAAAACGATGATCACCACTGATGAACTGAAAGTACAGCTGGCTGAATACCACACCGCTGTAAAGGACTTGGAGGAAGCGCTGGCCATCGACGCTTCCCGCAAGCGCGTGCAGGAGCTGGAGCACACCATGTCCCGCCCCGGCTTCTACGACGACGCTGAGCTGAGCAAGAAGGTCTTCGACGAGGTGGGCGACCTGAAGGGCAAGCTGACCCGCTTCGAGAAGCTGCAGGGCCTGTACGATGACGCAGAGACCATGCTGGTCATGCTGGACGAGGAGTACGACCCCGAGATGGTGCCGGAGGCCGAAGAGGCCGTCAACGCCGTGGGCAAGGCTGTGGACGAGCTGCAGCTGATGACCATGCTGAACGGTGAGTACGACCACAGCAACGCCATCCTGACCTTCCACGCAGGCACCGGCGGCACCGAGGCACAGGACTGGGCCGAGATGCTCTACCGTATGTACAACAAGTGGGCGCAGGCTCACGGCATGACCGTCGAGGTCCTGGACTATCAGGACGGCGACGAGGCCGGCATGAAGAGTGCTTCCATGATGGTCAAGGGCGCCAACGCCTACGGCCTGCTCAAGAGTGAGAACGGCGTCCACCGTCTGGTGCGCGTCTCTCCCTTTGACGCCAACGCCCGCCGTCAGACCAGCTTTGCTTCGCTGGAAGTCATGCCCGAGCTGGACAACACCATCCAGGTGGACATCCGCCCCGAGGACATCGAGATGCAGGTCTACCGCTCCTCCGGTGCCGGCGGCCAGCACATCAACAAGACTTCTTCCGCTGTCCGACTCATCCATAAGCCCACCGGCATCGTGGTCAACTGCCAGACCCAGCGCAGCCAGTTCCAGAACCGCGACTACGCGATGGAAATGCTGAAGGCAAAGCTGTACCAGATCGCCAAGCAGCAGCACATGGATAAGATCGACGACATCAAGGGCGTCCAGAACGAGATCGCATGGGGCCACCAGATCCGCTCCTACGTCTTTATGCCCTACACGATGGTCAAGGACCACCGCACCAACTATGAGACCGGCAACGTGGACGCTGTCATGGACGGCGACCTCGACGGCTTCATCTTCGCTTACCTCAAGGCCGCAAGCCGTGGTGAGCTGCAGGATACCTAAAATCAGAGCATAACAAAAACGTCTGTACTTCGTTTGGAGGTACAGACGTTTTTCTTTTTATTCGAGGTCGCTGAGTATCCCCGGCCAGAGCGCTTCCTCCTGCCGCATGGCGACGAAGCAGCAGTCGAGGTACATCTTGTTCACGGCGGCGACGATGGTGCCGCGCAGCAGACGCTTTTCGTCGGCGGCATCCGGGTCGAGGTCGCAGATGGTGCGGCTGGCACCGAAAATGTAGGGCAGGCAGTTCTCCACCTCGTCGCAGAAGTAGTCGTAGGCTTCGGCGGCGGTGCAGTGAGCCCGCTGCATCTGAAAGAGGGTGTCGATGTTTTCCAGCGAGAGGACATTTTTAGACAATACGATATAGATGAGAGAAGCCAGCTGTTCGCGGGAATACTTCTTTTTGACGGGGTGGGAGATGACTCCTTTCTTGACGTAGTTGCTCACCATGGAGGGGGTGAGCTCCACCCCGGGGAAGCCCCGGAAGCAGCTGTTGACGAGCTGCACGGTCTGGTCGAGATACAGCCCCACGGAGGGCAGCTCCCGGTAGCGCGGCAGGGAAAACCCGGCGGCGCAGGCCGTGACACGGCGTTTCATTTCCTGATTCATGGTGGTAGTATAGCGCATTTTTGAGTCGGGGTCAACCGTTTATGAAAACAATATTAAGAATTTTACAAATCGCTTGACAGGTTTTTGAAAAACTGATATAGTGGACTCACCGAACGTAAAAAATGCGGCGGACACCCGCCGGAATGGAGATAGATGAGATGAAACGAATCGTTGTGGACTCTTCCGCCAGCCTGTACAAGCTGGACGGCGTGGATTTTGCTGCTGTGCCTCTGAAGATCGTGACCGACGAGAGGGAATACCTCGACGACGGCACGCTGAACGCCGTGGAAATGGCGACTACCCTGCGCACCTATAAGGGCAAGACCAGCACCTCCTGCCCCAACATCGGCGACTGGCTGGAGGCTTATGAGGGCGCAGATGAAATTTATGCCATCACCATCACCGGCACCCTGTCGGGCAGCTGCAACGCCGCCCAGCTGGCCGCAGAAGAGTATCAGGCAGAGCACCCGGGTGCTCAGGTCTTTGTGCTGGACAGCCTGTCTGCCGGCCCGGAACTGGTGCTGCTGGCAGAGCATATCCGTGCGCTCATCGAAGAGGGCAGGGACTTTGACGAGGTGTGCGAAGAGATGCTGCGCTACCGTCACCACACCCATCTGCTGTTCTCGCTGGAATCGCTGGCGAATCTGGCCCGGAATGGCCGGGTGAAGCCCGCTGTGGCCGCTGTGGCGCGGATGCTCAACATCCGGGTCATCGGCAAGGCCAGCGATGTGGGCGAACTGGATGTCCTCTGCAAGACCCGCGGCGAGCACGGCGCTCTCGAGCGCATCGTGCTGGAGCTCAAAAGCCACGGCTACACGAACGGCAAGGTCATCATTGCCCACTGCGGCAACCCCGCCGCCGCCGAGCGCCTGATGCACATGGTGCGGGCTGTCTTCGAGGGCGCACAGGTGCGGGTGACCGAATGCGGCGGCCTGTGCAGCTACTACGCCGAGCTGGGCGGCCTCATGGTGGGCTTCGAGGACGCGGACGCCTGAGCTTGAAATCTCCGCATCTCTGCGCTATACTATTCCCATAAAAATGCTGCCGAAAGGCAGCGGGGGAGGCGCAGATGTTCTTTCGGCTGCCGGTCGTACGGTTCTTCAATCGTGTCATCAACAGGGCCACGGTTACAGTGGCCCTTGTTTTGCTGCAGATCGGCTGGCTGCTCTGGGCCTTCTTCTCCCTCACCGCCGGAAAGGTGTGGGTGAATGCGGGGCTGAACGTCCTCAGCCTCTTCATCACCCTCTACCTCGTGCGGAAGGATGAGAACAGCGACTATAAGATCATCTGGCTCGTCCTCATCGGCATGATGCCGCTGCTGGGCGGTGCGCTCTATCTGGCCTTCGGCAACAAGGCCCCCGCCAAGCGGATGCGCCAGCGGATGCAGGCGGTGGAGCGCCAGCACACCGCCGACCTCGCCCAGCAGCCGGGCCAGACCGACGCCCTCGACCCCGCCAGCAGGGGACTGAGCCGGTATGTTTCGGAGTACGGGCCGTACCCCGCATGGAAAAACTCCACGGCAAAATATTACCCCTGCGGTGAGGCCATGTACCCTGACCTGCTGGCCGACCTCGAAAAGGCAGAGCGGTTCATCTTCCTCGAGTTCTTCATCGTCCGCACCGGCAAGATGTGGAAGGGGGTAGAGGACATCCTTGTCCGCAAGGCGGCACAGGGGGTGGATGTCCGGCTCATCTACGACGATTTCGGCAGTCTGCTGGGTCTGCCGTCCGATTTCGTGGTGCAGATGGAGCGGGCGCATATCCGCTGTATCCCGTTTAACCCGGTGGTGCCGCTGGTGTCGCTGGTCATGAATCACCGCGACCACCGGAAGATCGTGGTCGTGGACGGAAATACAGCCTATACGGGCGGCATCAATCTGGCCGACGAGTATATCAATGAAGAAGAGCGGTTCGGCTACTGGAAGGACGCAGCCCTCCGCACCGAGGGCGCGGCGGTCTGGAACTTTACGGTGATGTTCCTTGACCACTGGAACGCCTTCCGCCCCAGCGAGGAGGATTATGCGCCCTTTATGCCTCAGGCTGAGTCCCTGTCTGCCCAGTCGGACGGAGTGATACAGCCCTACGGGGACAGCCCGCTGGACGAAGAGGCTCTGGCCGAGACGGTCTACCTGAATATCATCAATCAGGCCCAGCGGTATGTCTATATCTATACGCCCTACTTCGCGGTGGGCGAGACCATGCTGGAAGCCCTCAAGGCGGCGGCAAAGCGGGGCGTGGACGTCCGGCTGGTGCTGCCGGGCATCCCGGACAAGAAGCTCATCTTCCGGCTGACCCGCTCCTATTATGTGCCGCTGCTCCGGGCGGGGGTGCGCATCTACGAGTTCACGCCCGGCTTCCTCCACGCCAAGTGCTACGTCAGCGATGACCGCGCCGCCGTGGTGGGCAGCATCAACATGGATTACCGCAGCCTCTTCCTCCACTTTGAGTGCGGGGCGCTGCTGCTCTATAACAGTCAGGTCATTGCGCTGCGGGACGATGTGCTCCGCACCCTGCCGGAGTGCCGGGAAGTGCAGCTGGCCGACTGCCGCACCTCGCTGGCCGGGACGCTGCTGGACAGTGTGCTCCGCCTGTTGAGCCCGCTGATGTGAGCGATACTGCGGTAGAATAAGTGGCGAAGTGACAACTTAATGATATATCTACGTTATATTTTATCACTTCGCCAACTTGGCGAAGTGCTTTGACTTGGCGAACTGCTCACTTCGCCAGCTGTGCTCATTTCGCCACGGTGGCGGAGTGACATTCTCGACGATGTTTCGTTTATAATTTCTCACTTCGCCAGATAACACGTCGGTCTCAGAGCAAACGTGCATGATTGGCTCTGTGTCGGGCTATACTATTCCCAAAGAGATGAAAGGGAGCGTAACGCTTATGACACAGAGACAAAAAGCTCTTCTGAGCTGTGCCGTGGCGGCGGCACTGCTGCTGTCCGGCTGCCGCAAAGGCAACAGCGATTCCGGCAGCATGAGCAGTTCGAACGCCATGTCCGGCTCGTCCGGCAGCGCCAGCACCACCCAGACCGGCGGCTGGAAGACCGGCCTCGGCATCCTGACCGAGGCTTCCGATGAGGCCCGTACCGGCACCATCCATACCATCGCCGCCGCCGTCCTGCTGGACGGAGACGGCAAGCTGGCCGACGTGATGCTGGATGAGCTGGAAGTGGAAGTTACCGCCGACGGCAAAGGCGTCGTCACCATGCCCACCGACTACCGCACCAAGCGCCAGAAAGGGGACGACTACCCGCTGGCAGCGGCATCTTCGCTGAAAAAGGGCTGGGCCGAGCAGGCCGATGACTTCGCCGACTACCTCACCGGCATGACGCCCGAGCAGGCATCCATGCTGGAAACGGATAAGGACGGCAAGGCTGTGGACGCCGACCTGCTGTCCGGCTGCACCATCCGGGTGGATAAGTACCGCGACGCCGTGGCGAAAGCCTGCACGAATGCGTCCGCCCTCGGCGCGGCGAAGGGCGACCGGGTGAGCCTCGGCGTGGAGGCGGAGAATGCCTCTTCGGACATCACCGCCACCGACGACAAGGATGTGAACGCAGAAGTTGACCTTACCGTCGTGGCCCTGACTCTGGATGCCGATGGCCGTGTGACCAGCGCCATCGGCGACATGGCAGAGCCTGCGCTGACCATCGCGGCAGACGGCGTCGTCACCGCCCCGGACACCGTCCGCTCCAAGCTTGAGCTGGGCGACAGCTACGGGATGCGGAATGCATCCAGCCTCGGCAAGGAGTGGTACGAGCACAGCGAGGGCTATTGCAGCTACCTCAAGGGCAAGACTGAGAAAGAGGTGGCGGACATCCCTGCCGACGGCTCGGACGCCGACCTCGCGGCCCTCTGCACCATCTCCATCGACGCCCTGCAAAAGGCCGCAGGGGATGCGTTTGAGAATGCGTCATTATAAATTGAACGGAAAGTCTGACCGTCACCGTGAGGTGGCGGTTTTCTTTTTGTCCTTTGTACAAATACACCGAAAACCCTATCGGAAAGGGGCGGTCTGCGGGCAAAACGCGAAAAAATCGGTTTTCCTCTTGCAAAACGGGGCAAAACGCGCTATTCTATAGTCACAGTTTAACAATTTAGCATGGTAAAGCGGTAAAACGAAGCGCTGCTTCTGCTGAAACTGAGGGAGGAAATTACAACATGAAACGTCTGGTATCTGCTTTTCTGGCCGGTGCGATGGCACTGAGCCTTGCCGCCTGCGGCGGTTCTGCATCCACTTCTACGGTTGCTTCTTCTGCCGCCGCCTCTGCCGCCCCGGCAAGCTCCGTGGCCGCTGACAGCGACCTGGCTTATATCCAGTCCAACGGCAAGATGGTCATCGGCTACACCGTGTATGAGCCGATGAACTACACCGACGCCGACGGCAACTTCACCGGTTTCGATACCGAGCTGGCCACCGCTGTCTGTGAGAAGCTGGGTGTCGAGCCGGAGTTCGTGGAGATCAACTGGGACACCAAGGAGACCGAGCTGGCTGCAAAGAGCATCGACTGCATCTGGAACGGCCTGACCCTGACCGATGACCGCGAGGAGAACATGGCCTGCACCAAGCCCTACGTCAAGAACGCCCAGGTCGTCGTGGTGAAGGACGGCACCGACTACACCTCCACCGCCGACCTCATCGGCAAGACCGTGGTGGCCGAGGCCGGCTCTGCCGGTGAGACCACCATCACCGAGAACGCCGACCTGTCTCAGGCTGATTTCATCTCCAAGGCTGTTCAGACCGACTGCCTGATGGAAGTCGCCGCCGGCACTGCTGACGCCGCCATCCTCGACCTGACTCTGGCTTCTGCCATGATCGGCGAGGGTACCGACTACGCAAACCTCAAGATGGTGGATGAGCTGAACGTCGAGGAGTACGGCGTGGCCTTCCGCAAGGGCAGCGACGTGGCCGAGGCTGTGGACAACGCTTTCGACGAGCTGAAGGCTGACGGCACCATGCAGACTCTGGCTGACAAGTACGGCCTGACTCTGGCTGAGTAACTTACATTATAAACGGATAGGTGTAGTGATTCTGTGACTGTGATTTTGGAGCGTCTGACCGGCGCATTCGCGCTCAACTGTGAGCTGTTCTTTCTGACCTTGCTGTTCTCGCTGCCGCTGGGCCTTGTGGTGGCCTTTGGCTCCATGAGCCGGTGCGCACCGCTGCGGGGCGTCGTCAAGACCTTCGTGTGGGTCATCCGCGGTACGCCGCTGATGCTCCAGATCATCGTCATCTACCTTGGCCCCGGCCTGCTGGGCATGACCAACCCCTGGCCCTCCGGCTCTTCGGGCCGTCTGGTGGCGGCGGTGGTGGCTTTCGCCATCAACTACGCCTGCTACTTCTCTGAGATCTACCGCGGCGGCATCGAGGCTGTGCCGAAAGGCCAGACCGAGGCCGGTCAGGTGCTTGGCATGACCAAGAGCCAGATCTTCTTCAAGGTCACGCTCCTGCAGGTCGTCAAGCGCATCCTGCCCCCGATGGGCAACGAGGTCATCACGCTGGTGAAGGATACCTCGCTGGCGAATGTCATCGCCAACAAGGAGATCATCATGATGGCGAAGGAGTACAGCGCCAAGGGCCTTATCTGGCCGCTGTTCTCCACCGCGATTTTCTTCCTCGTCTTTGTCGGCGCACTCACCCTGCTGCTGGACTGGGCCGAGAAAAAGATGGACTATTTCCGCTGTTAAGGAGGATACTGAATTATGGCATTACTCGAAGCCTCCGGCATCGGGAAGAATTTCGGCGAGACGAAAGTTCTCAAGGACATCTCGCTCACACTGGAACAGGGCGAGGCGCTGGCGATCATCGGCTCGTCCGGCTCGGGCAAGACGACGCTGCTGCGCTGTCTGAACTTCCTTGAGCGTCCCGACACCGGCGTCATCAGGGTGAACGGCGAGACCATGTGGGACGCCGCCGACCCTGCCACCCAGCGGGAGAGCGAGGTGCGGAAAAAGCGCCTCCACTTCGGCCTCGTGTTCCAGAACTTCAACCTCTTCCCCCAGTACACCGCGCTGGAAAACGTGATGCTGGCGGGGGAGCTTCTGGCAAAGGAGCAGCCCGACTACAAGGCCAACAAAAAGGCCATCCACGCCCAGCTGGAAGCACAGGCCCGTGACCTGCTGGCCCAGATGGGCCTGTCGGAGCGGGCAGGCCACTACCCCCACCAGCTCTCCGGCGGTCAGCAGCAGCGGGTGGCCATCGCCCGCGCACTGGCGCTCCACCCGGACATCCTCTGCTTCGATGAGCCCACCAGCGCCCTTGACCCGGAGCTGACAGGCGAAGTCCTCCGCGTCCTGCGGGACCTCGCTGACCGAAAGACCACCATGATCATCGTCACCCATGAGATGCACTTCGCCCGCGACGTGGCCGACCGCATCCTATTCATGGACGGCGGCGTCGTGGTGGAGGAAGGCCCGGCCCGCCAGCTCATCGACCACCCCCAGGAGGAGCGCACCAAGCAGTTTTTGGCGCACTACTCTGAATAAGACAGGCTATGGCCCTCCCCGCTCGGGAGGGCTTTTTTGCGCCACTCACGCCGAAAACACCACGATTCGCGCAGTTTTTGTTTACATTCTCCGGATTTTTTGGTAAGCTTGTATCGAAAAAGGCTGATTCTTCAAAAGACGAACAGACCAAAGGAGGACAGACTATGAGACTGAAGAGCGCACTCCGGCGGGGCGTGGCCGCCGCCGTCATTGCGGGCATCGTGGTGAGTTCCGGCATCCCGGCCTATGCGGCCCGGTGGGACATCGCCAACGGCGACATCACCGTGAAAGCGGGCGACGCCGAAGGAAAGAACAAGGTCTCACAGGGCGAGACCATCGACAAGGACGACACCAACACCGTCATCACCGGCGAGTCGGATAAGAACACCGTCACCATCGACACCTCCAAGGGCGACGTGGACGTCATCTTCGACGACCTGAAGATCGACGTCAGCGGCAAGACCGAGGGGGATGGCAGCGGTGACGGTCCAATCGATGAGAGCAAAGCCGCCGTCACCGTGCAGGGCGACCACGATGCGGCCATCGAGCTGGACGGCGACAACGAGCTGAAGAGCGGCGGCTATAATGCGGGTCTTGAGAAGAACGAACACGAGTCGAAAGGAACGCTGACCATTAAGGACGACAAGGGCAAGGACGGCTCCCTCACCGCTGAGGGCGGCTTCGGCGGCGCAGGCATCGGTGGCGGCATCGAGAGCACCGGCAGCAACATCACCATCCGGGGCGGCACCATCGAGGCTGTGGGCGGGAGCAACGCGGCAGGCATCGGCGACGGAGCAGGCCGCGCGTCGGACGACACCGACGACCCGAACCCGGGAGACCTCTACATCTGCGGCGACGCCGAGGTGACGGCCAAGGCGGGAAGCCAGATGACGGACGCCAAGGCCCCGGCCATCGGCGGCAGCTACGGCGAAGTACCCACGGAGAACCTTTCTGACGATGAACATAAGGTGACGGGAGGACGGCTGACCCGTCTGAACGCGGACGGCACCGTGATGGAGGGGATGGGCTACGACTACACCTCCACCCCCAAGCCCCAGCCGGACGACGAGGACGACGATGATGATGACGTCCCGCCCCCGGTGCAGGAGAACGCCCCCGAACCCCTGCCCGGCGGCATGGTGGTGGGCGGCTTCTTTTCCAGCCGGGTCACCATCCAGCGGTTGGATTCTGCTTTGGCCATTATTGAGAGCACCGACCCCATGGTCGGCAGCGTAAAGGCCGGCGACGCCGGAGAGGTCCTCACCCCGGGGGGTGTGGTGCTTATTGAGAGCGCCGCTCCCCGCTCCACCGTCACCACCGACATCTCCAGTCTCCGGGAGGACGGCGTGGAGGACATCTTCTTCCGCTATGAGGACACCATGACCCACTATAGCGTGGACAAGATGGCCGACGCGGCGGGCGAGGACGCTGACGTGGAGCTGAAGCAGAACAGGGAGGACATCAGCCTCCGGCTGGACGGCGAAACGCGGGACGACCTGTCGGAGCGCTATCTGGAGTGGGTGCCGGTGCAGACGCCAGAGCCGCAGGAGTGGCTGATATTGACCCACGAACTCGCGAAAAAAAGGGACGACCTCCCGAGTTTGGATTGGTGGCTCGAGCCTGAGAGAGAGGAAACGGTAGAGCAAAAAACGAGTGAAGAACTCAGACGTGAACTCGACGAATTACTGAAACAAGAGCGGGAGATGGGCTTCCAATTTGCGAAAAAAAGGGACGACCTCCCGAGTTTGGATTGGTGGCTCGAGCCTGCGAGAACGGAAACGCCGAGAATCGGGCTTGACGAGTCCCTGAAACAGCTGGCTTCCCGATTTGAGGCCATCGCTCCCGAGGAGGATAAGCCACGGCTTTTCCTGCTGGAAACCACCGTCCCGGATGGCACAAAGTATACCAATCTGTTGGAGAGTGACCTGCGGAGCTATGCCGACCTTGGTGACGACTGGGACGACCTGCCGGATACCCAGGGTGAGATAAAGCTCTGGATACCGGAGGACTTGGGGCAGCCCAAAGAAATAAGCATCTCAAAGGAGAGCCTCTGAGCCGCAGCGACGGCATTGCATGATACACAGAACGAAAGGAGATGTACGATGAGACTGAAGAGCGCACTCCGGCGGGGCGTAGCCGCCGCCGTCATCGCGGGCATCGTGGTGAGCTCCGGCATCCCGGCCTATGCGAAAACATGGAACATCGCCGACGGCGACATTACGGTCAAAGGTGCGAGCGATGAAAGCGGAAACTATAACAATGTCAAGCAGGGTGAAAAGGATTTCGAGAAGGATGAGGGGGAGACCGTCATCACCGGCGAGTCGAAGGAGCATACCGTCACCATCGACACCTCCGAGGGCAACGTGGACGTCACCTTCGACGACCTGAAAATTGACGTCAGCGGCAAGACCGAGGTGGATGGCAGCGGTGACAGCCCAGTCGATGCGGGCAAAGCCGCCGTCACCGTGCAGGGTGACCACGATGCCGCCATCGAGCTGGACGGCGCCAACGAGCTGAAGAGCGGCAGCCACAATGCGGGCCTCGAGAAGAATGGCCATGAGTCCTCCGGCAAGCTGACCATCAAGGACGACAACGACACCAAAGGCTCCCTCACCGCCGAGGGCGGCAAAGACGGCGCAGGCATCGGCGGCGGCTACGAAAGCGGTGCCGGAAACATCGAGATCACCGGCGGCACGGTAGAAGCCGTGGGCGGCGAGGGTGCTGCCGGTATCGGCGGCGGTGTGTACGGCCCGGGCCGCGACATCGAGATTTCCGGCGGCAAGGTGTCGGCCACGGGCGGCAGCTACAGCGGCGACCCCCGCCCCGGCGCGGCAGGCATTGGCGACGGCGCGGGTGCGTGGTCTGAGATAGACCCGGATGCGCCGCCCAGCAATCCCAATCACATCATCATCTCCGGCGACGCTGAGGTGGAGGCCAAGGCAGGCGCAAGCACCGGCGGCAAAACTGCGGCCATCGGCGGCGGCATAGTCGGCGAGATCCCCAATGACGCCCTCTCCGACGACGACCACAAGGTGACGGGCGGCAGTCTGACCCGCTACGACCCCGACGGGAAGAAGATGGAGGACTACAGCTACGACCGGCGGACGCCCTCCCAACCGGAGCAGCCGGACAAGCCGGAGCAGCCGGACAAGCCGGAGCAGCCGGACAAGCCGGAGCAGCCAGACAAGCCGGAACAGCCAGACAAGCCGGAACAGCCCGATGATACCGAGGACGACGAGGACGACGACGAGGACGACGCTCCAAGCGTGCAGGTCGGCGAGGTGCCGGGCCGTGTGAAGCAGATGTACGAGACCGTCGGCGTGATCACCCATCCGGATGGCACACAGGAGCTTGGTAATGTGGCCACGGCGGAGTATGACCCGGTCAACAAGGTCCTGAGCTTCGATGCCCACGGCACACTCTTTCGGATGACAGGCGACTCGCTGCGGGAGCTTGCAAAGGAGGTCCATGAGCTTCGCATCCGGTTCCTTGATGGGGAAGGACGGGAGATGGAGGCGGTCATTCCGCTGGCCCGGATCAAAGATCTGGTCGGCGTGAATGGCGCATTCGAACTCGAGCTGTCCCATGAGGGGCGTTATCAATTCCATGTTGTCGGGCAGACGGGATATGATAGAAAAACATTCTCGGATGAGACCGCCCTGCGCCGAAACGGCAAGGAACTGGTCCTCGTGTACCGCGTTGGCGATGAGGAGCAGAAAGCGCAGGAGACTGCCCGGGTGGAAGAGGCGATCGCCCGCCGCAAGCAGGAGAAAGAGCAATGGGGAACGGTCCTCTCCGGTCGAGAAAGCAGCTCCCTGAGCGGACTGCCCGAGCTGACTCAGCCGGGAACGGGTGCCGTCGGTGACCTCAGCGGGCTGACGACTCTCTCGCCGGACAGCCTTACCACGGCCCCGCAGCCGAAGCAGCCCGCCTCCGACCAGACGGTGTGGAAGACATTTACCAGTAACATCGTGAAGCTCGTGGGCGGGAAGCAGGACAGCAAGAAGGAGGACCCGGCCCCCTCCGTCGGTGACCTCAGCGGCCTCCCGACTCTCTCGCCGGACAGCCTTACCACGGCCCCGCAGCCGGAAGCAAGCGCCCAGCAGCCGGAAATAAGCGTCCAGCGGCCGGAGACAAGCACCCAGCAGCCGGAAATAAGCGTCCAGCGGCCGGAGACAAGCACCCAGCAGCCGGAAACAGGCGGATGGGTAACGGACAGTCAGGGTGACTGGATGTGGAAGCCGGGCAAGGATGGCGGTCCGCCGCCGGATTTGAGAGGAGATTGGGAGACGAGAAAATGGATAAGGGTCAGTCAGCCGCCGGATTGGGAAGGAGATTGGAAGACAAGAAAATGGGTAAGGGTCAGTCAGTCGCCGGATCTTGCTTGGTGGAATTCCTTTTATGACTCCATACGGAAGTACGATTATGAAGGCTGAGAGGGAGTGCAGCAGGAGGGCCCTGCTCACAGGCAGCCTTGCCGCTCCACTGCGCACAATCACCAAAAACCGCCGATAGAAAATAGCAATGTTGTACGAAGAAATCTGAGAAAAACCCCTTGCAAAATCACGATGAGCTGAGTATAATACCACTCATGAAACGAAAAACGTCCTGCCCCTCGTCCGGCAGGGCGTTTTTGTCGGTAAAGATCCGGCAAAGAAATGTTAAGTGACCGCCCGGGGAGGGGCTTTGTATGACAAAAGACATGACACAGGGCAGCCCGCTCAAGCTCATCCTTGCTTTTGCGGTGCCGCTGATGCTGGGCAGTCTGTTCCAGCAGTTCTACAATCTGGCCGATACCATCATCGTGGGCCGTTTCGTGGGCGTGGATGCGCTGGCGGCGGTGGGCAGTGTGGGCGGCCTGAACTATCTGGTGCTGGGCTTCGTCAACGGCATCGCCTGCGGCTTCTCCATCCCCATCTCGTGGACCTTCGGCGCGAAGGATTACAGAGAGATGCGGCGCTACACCGCCAATACCGTCTGGCTGAGCCTCTTTTTCGCCGTCGTGCTCACGGTGGTGACGGTGGCCCTGACCCGGGCGGTGCTGGTCTGGACCAACACCCCCGACAACATCATCGACATCGCGGACATCTACATCCGCACCATTTTCTGGGGCATCCCCTTCACCCTGCTGTACAACGTCACCAGCGCCCTCATGCGCGCGCTGGGCGACAGCAAGCGGCCTCTCTATTTCCTGCTGGTGGCCAGCGTGCTGAACATCGGCCTCGACCTGCTCTGTATCCTCATCTTCCGGATGGGGGCGTTCGGTGCGGCCTTCGCCACCGTGTTCAGTCAGGCGGTGGCGGGCATCGGCAGTCTCATCTACATCGGCCGCCACTACCCAGAGCTGAAATGGAGCAGGGAAGAGGGCCGTCTGAGCGCCAGCCACTGCCTCAAGCTCTGCAACATGGGCATCCCTATGGGCCTGCAGTGCAGCATCACCGCCATCGGCAGCGTCGTGCTGCAGGGCGCGGTGAACGGTCTGGGCAGCAGCATCGTGGCCGCGCAGACCGCAGGCAGCAAGGCCGCCCAGTTCCTCTCGGTGCCGCTGGAGAGCATCGGCACCGCCATGACCACCTACGCCAGCCAGAACATGGGCGCTCACGACCTCAAGCGTGTGGACCGGGGCGTCAATACTGCGCTGGGAATTGGCTGCGTCTACAGTGTGGCATCCTTCCTCATCCTGCGTGTGCTGGATGTGCCGCTCATCAGCCTCTTCCTCGAGAGCAGCGAGGTGGAGATCATGGCGAATGCCCGCAGCTTCATCTTCTGGAACAGCGTGTTCTACATCCCGCTGGCTGTCCTCATCATCTACCGCTACACCATCCAGGGCCTGGGCTATTCCGGCCTTGCCATGTTCGCGGGCGTGGCCGAGATGGTCGCCCGTGCCATGGTGGGCTTCTGGTTTGTGCCGCTCTGGGGCTACTTTGCGGCCTGCATCGCCAACCCTGTGGCATGGTTCTTCGCCTGCTTCTTCCTCATCCCGGCGTACTTTGCAGTGCGCAATCGGCTGATGAAAGAAAATGCATATGGGGTGGGGGATTAAACCTCGCCTACAGCTCCCCTTCGGGGGAGCTTTTGTTGTATTTACAAATCCCCCCAAAACCGCTATACTATATATAGTTGTGTCAAAACGAGGAGGCGGGACGATGGAGCAGGAGCTGGAACGGCTGGAAGGCACGGTAGAGGACATCATCTACCTGAACGAGGACAACGGCTACACCGTGTTCGAGGTGTCGGGCGGCGGTGTCGTCACCGTTGTGTGCGGCGTGGTGGGAGAGCTCCACGCCGGTGAGAGCGTCGTCTGCCGGGGCAGGTACGAGAACCACGCCACCTATGGCCGACAGTTCCACGCACAGGAGTGCGAGACGGATATGCCCAAAGACCTCGAGGCCGTCTACGCCTTCCTCGCCAGCCGGTCGCTGCCCTACATCGGGGCTCGGACGGCGGATAAGATCATTGACAAATTCGGCGCGGCGGCGCTGGAAGTTATCGCCAACGACCCCGCCCAGCTCACCCTCATCCCGGGCATCTCGGCGGACAAGGCCGACCGCATCCAGCAGGAGTTCAAGCGGATGTTCGGAATGCGGGAGCTCATCGCCTATCTGGCTCAGTTCGAGATCAGCCCCCGCCGGGCGATGGAGGTCTTCCGCACCTTCGGGCCGGGGGCCATGCAGGCCATCCAGCAGAACCCCTACCTGCTCTGCGGGGAGCCGCTGCAGCTGGACTTCCGCCATGCCGACAGCATCGCCCAGTATTACCAGATGGCAGGGGACTGCGCCCAGCGGCTGGAAGCCGCCCTCCTGCGCACCCTGCGCCACAACGCAGGCAATGGTCACACCTGTCTGCCCCGGGCGCAGCTGCTGGAAACGGCGTCGAACTTCATCCACCAGCCCCCCGAAAAGCTGGCGGCGGCGCTGGACAGCTGCATCCAGACTGGGAAACTGGCGGTGCGGATGTTCGACGGCACACCGTATATTTATCTGCCGGATCTGCTGGCCGCAGAGCAGGACATCGCCGACCGTCTGGCCGTGCTGACCAAGCGCGGGAAGCAGACGGCCCACGGCCTCGACAAGAACATCCAAATACTGGAACTGGCGCAGGGCTTTGCTTACGCGCCGCTCCAAAAGGAAGCCATCCGTAAGGCCATGACCGAGAACTGCCTTGTCCTCACCGGCGGCCCCGGCACCGGCAAGACCACCACGGTCAACGCCATCCTGCAGCTGCTCGAGAACGAGGCCGAACGGGTAGCCCTCTGCGCTCCCACAGGCCGCGCCGCCAAGCGTCTGAGCGAGCTGACAGGCCGGAAAGCCTCCACCATCCACCGTCTGCTGGAAGTGGACTACACCGGCGGTGTGGTCAGCTTCATCCACAATGACAAGAACCTGCTCAAGTGCGACGTCGTTATCCTCGACGAGATGAGTATGGTGGATGTCAAGCTGTTCCAGGCCCTCATTGCGGCACTGCGGTACAGCTGCCGTATTATTATGGTAGGCGACGCCGACCAGCTGCCCAGTGTCGGCCCGGGCAATATCCTCGGCGAGATCATCCGTTCCGGGCTGGTGCCGACGGTCTGCCTCAACGAGATATTCCGGCAGGCCGCTCAGAGCCTCATCGTGGAGAACGCCCACCACATCATCTCAGGCGAACCGCTGAAAAAGGGCGGAAAGACGGACGATTTCTTCTTCCTCGAAGCCGACGGCGACGCAGCCCAGAAGCTGGTCTGCGACCTCGTGACCACCCGTCTGCCCCGCAGCTACCAGTTCGACCCGGTGAAGGATATTCAGGTGCTCTGCCCCACGAAGCTCGGCCCCACCGGCACCCAGGCCCTCAACGCGGAGCTGCAGGCCATGCTCAACCCGCCCAGGAAGGGCAAGCCGGAGCTGCAGAGCGCGGCCCGGGTCTTCCGGGTGGGGGACAAAGTGATGCAGGTGCGCAATAACTACGAGATAACGTGGCAGCGCATCGGCGGGGAACAGGGTGTGGGCGCCTACAACGGCGACATCGGCATCGTGGAGTCCATCGACGTGCGCAGCCGCTCCATGGTGGTGCGGATGGATGACCGGCGGCTGGTCTACCCGGCGGAGAACCTCAACGAGCTGGAAATTGCGTATGCTATCACGGTACACAAAAGCCAGGGCAGCGAGTTCCCGGCGGTCATCCTCCCGGCGGCACAGGTGCCGCCCCGCCTGTGCTACCGCAACCTCTTCTATACCGGCGTCACCCGCGGGCGGAAGCTCTGCATCGTGGTGGGCCGGCGGGACGTGGTGAACCGGATGATGTCCAACATCCGCCAGAACCTGCGCTACAGCGGCTTGGCCGCTCTGCTGGCCCAGGCTCTGCCCCCGGAGCAGGAGAACCTTTAAGGGTTTCTTTTTGGATACACCTGTGTTATACTATAATGTGTTTTGATGACCCGCGCCCGGAGATGGGCGATGGAAATAGAGAATGGGCAGCAGAGAAAGGAAATATCACAACTATGGCACAGAATGACATCGGTATCGATCTTGGTACGACGACCATCATCATCGCGCAGGAGGGGCAGGGCGTTGTGCTCAACCAGCCCAGCGTGGTGGCGGTGGATACCCGCAAGAACTGCGTGCTTGAGGCCGGCGACAAGGCCCTTGCAATGGTGGGCCGCACGCCCAACTACATCTCCGCCATCTTCCCGCTGAAGGATGGCGTCATCAGCGACCACACCATGACCC
>OJPF01000283.1_pt1 | contig 34058 bp, 30 predicted proteins | sample 1598441 | NCBI WGS metagenome assembly OJPF01 (sample SAMN03922474, study PRJEB24848) | human gut metagenome | isolation source: stool sample | host: Homo sapiens | place: Germany | collected 2010-11 | reverse complement strand
AAGTTATCGCTACCACCAACGCGCCCGGCGCGATTGGCCCCTACTCGCAGGCGACTAAGGCAGGCTCCCTCGTCTTTGTCTCCGGCCAGCTGCCCATCGACCCGGCGACCGGTGTCATGCCCGAGGACGTTTCCGCGCAGACAAAGCAGTCGCTCACAAACGGCAAGGCCATCGTGGAAGCTGCCGGCGGCTCCATGGCGGACGTTGTGAAGACCACCGTCTTCCTCGCCGACATGAACGACTTTGCCGCCATGAACGCGGTGTATGCCGAGTTTTTCACCGAGGGCCAGTATCCCGCCCGCTCCGCGGTGGAGGTAGGCGCTCTGCCCCGCGGCGCACTGGTGGAGATCGAGACCATCTGCGTCAAGTAAGTACACATAACAGGGAGGAATACTCGAGTGGGAGATACCAAGTACTTATCCATCGAAAGCATCTCAAAGGAAAACACCGGCGGCAAGGTCACGCTGACTGCCTCCCTATGCAGCTCGGCGGGCATCCGTGCAGACCTCTGGTACAGCTTTGACCGCGAGTTTGACGATGCCGTCTGCGATGACCGCTGCGACGCCGTCGTTACCACGCTTCTGCTGGCCGCCATGAAATTCGGATACGAGGAGCTTCGCTGCTGTTATCCCATTTCCAGAAAGCTGTATTACAACCTGACCTATCATGTGATCCCGCAGCTATACCACGGCGGCAACTCCCTGTCCCGCATCCGTATCGCTGCCCCACTGACGGACACGGTCTTTCACGGAGATATAGTAGCCGCCGGTATGTCCAGAGGCGTCGACTCCTTCGCTACCATGTATGAGTACGGCCCTGATTTTGAACTGGCGGACTACCGCATCAATGCGTTTACCTATTTTCAGGCAGGCGCCCACCACGGTTGGGATGCCATTGTGGGCCGCGGGGCCGAGTCCAAGCAGGAGCTCTATGTCCACCAGATGGAACGTACCCGGGAGTTCTGCCGGAAGTACGGCTATCCGCTGATCGTGGTGGATTCCAACATTGACGATATCCTTCAGGACCGGCGGCTGTTCAGGGAGTGGTCCTTTGACCGGACGCACACGTTCCGCAATCTGGCTATCGCCATGCTGCTGCAAAAGCGCATCTCCCGTTACTACTATTCCTCCGCCTATTTGCTGGGTGACTTCAGGCTGTCCCTCAACTGTGACATGGCCCACTATGAGAAATGGCTCATCCCGCTGCTTGACACGGGGAGCATTGAATTCTACCAGTCCAATCAGGACTGGACCCGTATGGATAAGGTGGAAAAGATCAGCAGCTTTGCGCCGTGCTATGACTACCTGCAGGTCTGCCTTACGCAGTCGGACAACTGCGGCCTCTGCACAAAGTGCAAGCGGACGTTGATGGAACTGGATGCGCTGGGCGACAGGGTGCTGGACCGCTTCGGCAATTCCTTTGACATACAGCGCTATCGCCGGGAAAACCGTGCCAAATGGTTTGGCAGCATTATGACCGACAAGGAAAAATCGAATGGCGAGGCTCCCTTTTTTGACGAGATTTTTGCCTGCGCCGCCGCGCATCATCCCGAACTGCTGCGCGGTTTGTCCCCCGAAAAACGGAGCGGCGTCCGCACCGCCCGCCTGCTGTACGACGGCATCAACGTCCGCCCCCTGCCCAGCACTCGGTCCACCGTTCTGTTCGCCGCCAAAAAGGACGATACCTTTGCCTATCTCGGTGAATATCCCAACTGGGTCTGCATCCGGACAGCAGATAGAAAGACAGCGTTTGTATTCAAGAAGTACGTAAGTCTGCAATGACCGCAGCACACCGGCGAAAGCCGGAGCAGCCTGCGGCAGGCAGATATAAGTCCCGTGCGGCGGAGGCCGCGAAGAAAGCTATGCTATAACGAGAAAGAAGGTTTTTCAATATGAAAAAGATCACCGCGTTCCTGCTGGCGCTGGTCATGGCCCTGAGCCTGGCCGCCTGCGGCAGCAAGGATGACAGCAAGCAGCTGGTGGGCACCTGGCAGTGCGCTCTGGATCTCACCGAGAAGATGGATGAGGAGATGGCCGCCAATCTGGGCACTGAGTACACCTCCGAGGTCCCCGTGTCCCTGTACCTGACCACCGTGTTCAATGAGGACGGCACCTTCAGCATGTCTCCCGATCTGGACGCCACCACCGAGTCTCTGAACGCCTACATTCAGGCGCTGAAGCCCGCTCTGGTGGAACTGCTGTACAAGGAAGCCGAGGACCGCGGCATGACCCGCGACGAGTTCGACAGCGCTCTGGCCGACAGCGGCCTCACCGTGGAATCTCAGGTGGACAGCGTTCTGGCGCTCTTTGATGTCAGCACCCTGCTCAGCGATGTAGAGTCCGAGCTGGATTCCGGCAAGTACAAGCTGGAGGACGGCCGCCTGTATCTGGCGGAGACCGACGGCAGCTTCACCCAGGCCGATTCCATTGGCTGTACCGTCAGCGGCAGTACCATGCAGTGGACCGACGATCAGGGCGCTCTGGCCGATCTGGAGACGGAGCTGGGCGTATCCCCCGATCTGTCCTGGACAAAGCAGTAAGCCTGTATACACAAAAAGAGACAATATATCGAATGATGCTTACTTTCCTGATCTGACCCCGATGGCTCGGCGGCGATTGCTGGACGCACAAGAGTTCTCCTGCGCAGAGAATGGGGACTACGATCCGGATATCGTCCCGCTCTTTCTCTGAAGGACGCGGCAGAAGCCCGCCGCACAAGGACTGTGACAGAGGACTGCCGCGTGATAATATCAGCCTCACCAAGCACGGCTTGAAAATTCCTGTAGATGCTGCGGATTACGCTGGGTTTGTGCTGCGAATGAGTATTTGTGAGCAGAAAATGTAAGCGTGAGCTAACTGGTTGAGCGTCTCAAAGGAGAGGGCGTCATCTCACACCCCCTGCGCCGCAATAGACAAAGAATAAGAAAAAGCCCTCTGAAATCAACGATTTCAGAGGGCTTTTGGCCCGAGTAGTGCGACTCGAACGCGCGGCCTCTTGGTCCCAAACCTATGTCTGAACCTTCAGCGAGGACTCTTATGCCCTCTTTGGCGCTTTCTGTCGCTCCAACAGTTCCTCTTTGGAACTCTATTGGCCTGTTTATTTCAGCCACCGCTTTCGCCTTTTGGGATTTGTGTGGGATTGATTTCTGTATATTAAAAGTGCTTCCGACCGGGTTTACCTCCAACAGCGGGTGCTTTTTGCCGCAGAGAGCAGCTCAGAAATTGCGCCGCATAAACAAGGAAATAAGCCCCGGCAATAAACATATCAGCAGACTGCCTCTGAATCGAGACAGCCTGCTGAATAAAAACGCTTATTCAATGGTCTGCTTTTCGGCGGCGATGCGTGCGCTCTTGCCTGAGAACGCAAGTCCGTATTTAATAATTGACTTGATTCCCAGTGCCTGCATTTCGGCGCTGTAGGAACGGTCATTGATTTGCTGAAGTGCAGTTTGGGCAAGCATTTCGAGCTGTTCTTCGGAGCAGTCCTTCTCTGCTTTTATCTCAATTAAGAAACCGGGAAAATGCTTTGTTAATGGGAGCATCTGAACGTCATATCGCCCGTTTCCGGATTCACGATTGGATGTGATGCGGAAACTGTTGATCATCATAGCGCACAAACCTACGATCATGCCATGATAGTACGACTCATTTGCAGCATCGTAGAAGCTGATCGTCTGCATCAGATATTTTTCTAAACCTCTTTGTAAGGCATCAACATCCATTTTATAAAGAGCCTCTTGGATTTCAGTTGCAAGACTGCGCGGAATAATATTCTCAAGCTGAGAGAGGATCTCCTTGCTGTAGACGAAAGAAATCTCTTTGTTGGGCAGGGCCACTTCGCACATATAATCCTCGCCGTAAGACTGGTCGCAGCTCACAGCCTTCAAATAACCTGCCACCAGCAGGAAGCTGTAAACAGAGGACGGATCATTCTGGATCTGCGGATAAATGACACCGGTGTCAATGTGCGTAACGAAGGATTCGCCCTTCATCAACAGCTCCAGACGCTCCATAATATCCGGCGTTGCAGAAGCCAGCACCTCACGGATGATGTCATTGCTTCCGGTGGACTGCCAGAATGCTTTGGGACGGCAGTTATTATTGAAGTATCCAATGACAGACCAGGGATTAAAAATCTCGGTATTGCCGAAAAGGTAACCATCATACCACTCGCAAAGCTCCTGATATTTATCAGAAGCATGATAGTAGTCCGCCATCTCATGTACTTCGCTTGAAGTAAAGCCGAAATATTCACTGTAGCGCTCGTCTAAAATCGAGTTGATCTTCAGGTTGTTCAGGCCGCTGAAGATACTTTCCTTGGCAACACGCAGGATGCCGGTCAGGAAACCATAGCTCAGATGCGGATTGTCTTTCAGACCACCGGAGAACAGGTTTCGCATGAACCCGATGATCGTGTCGTAGAAGCCGCTCACATGGCCCTGCTGAATGGGAGTATCATATTCGTCAATGATGACGATAGGTGCGACATCGTGGTGCTTATGGAGGAGCAGCGTCAGTGTCCGCAGGGACATTTGATATTCTACTTCGTCAGCGGCTTCTGTTGCAAGAAGGGAATACTCCTCTTTTTCGTAATCACTAAGCGCAGAGCTGGCTGCCAACTCGTCGTGGCGGCGGAATTCCTGCGCGATCAGCTTTTGGAGCGTCTGATAGGTTTCTTCCCAAGAGGTGTATTTAACATCCTTGAAGGACAGGAAGATTACAGGGTACTTTCTATGATGGGCAAGATAGGATTCTCCGCAGGACCAGATTTTCTTATCTCTGAAGTAAACGGAAGTGTCCTCGGTCGTCTTTTCGAAGAAAGTGCGGAGCATATCCATGTTCAATGTTTTGCCAAAGCGTCTGGGGCGGGTAAATAGGGATACTTTGGGGCGCTCGTCCAGAAACTCTTTGATCATTAAGGTCTTGTCCACATAGTAGTAGTTTTTGCAGGCGTCCCGGTAATCAGATACGCCAATGGGCAACGGCTTGCGCGCAGATGATGCTGCGGGCTCGACCACGCTCCGATGACCGCGCTTATCCATCGGCTTTTGCGTGCTGTCCGGGATAAACCACCGTCTGCCCTCCTTATACGCGCCGGAAATGCGTCCGGCTTTGCAAAGCGCATTGACCCGCCGTTCGGTAATCCCCCAAGCGGCAGCCGCTTCTTTGATCGTCATATTGGAACACCTCCATTGCAGTTCGTCAAGAATATTATAACCGCTGCTCCGAATAAAATCAACTATATTATTCCGAATAATATCGGCGTTATTCGGAATAGTAGTTTTCCTGCAAATACTCCGCTCTTTTCAGTAGCTATTTCCTGCTTTCTGTGATATTGTTCGTTTGCCAAAAGGAGGCGATAACATGCAGAAAGATAATATGACAGTCGGGCAATGGTGCGGCCGGTGGTTCACCGCCAATCGGCACAAATGGAACGGCAACACCGAGGGCGGGTACCGTAATCTGATTTACAGCCACATCATCCCCAGCATCGGAAGTGTGGCGCTCTCTGACCTGACAGAGCAGGTGGTCACGGATTTCTACAACAGCCTGCGAAGCCAGGGACTCAGCGCCAGAAGTGTCTGGTGCGTCCATCTGCTCCTGCGGAGATGCTTGGACGAAGCAACGCGTGACCAGCGCATTCCCTACAACCCGGTGCGGCTCTGCCAGGAACCCAAGGCAGAGGAATACAAAACAGCCCCTCTGCGATTGGGGCAGCTCCAGCGTTACCTGAACGCAGCAGAACAGCTCGGCGTACTTCCTCTCATCTATACAGGACTATCAAGCGGCCTGCGGCAATGTGAACTGATCACCTTGTCGTGGGCCGATTTTTATGTCCGCTACAGGTACATCCTTAAAGGCCAGCGGTTGCTGACGCTTAACGCCAAAGCGGCGCATCTGCTGAAGCAGATACCGGAAACTGACTCGCCCTATGTGTTCCTCAATCCCAAAACCGGAGCACCGTATAAGCTCCACGAGTTCTACTATCTGCACAAGAAGATATTAAAGCGGGCACGGCTCCCATGGGTGGCTTTTCGGGATCTGCAGCGTCAGTGCATGGAGGTGGGAATATGACGCTTCGGGAATACATCAGTTTCTGGCAGGAAACCTATGACAAGCATCAGAGCAGACCGACTACCTATGCGGCACACAACTATGTATTTAAGAACCATATTCTCCCTGGCCTGGGAGATATAGCGCTCTCTGAATTGACATCGGAGATGGTTGGAGATTTTCTGGAGGAACGGCGGCGCTTCGGCAATCATCGACCCGGCAGCTCTGGCTTGGGCGAAGAAACCATGCGGCACATCCACCGCCTGCTCCAGCAATGTCTGGACCAGGCCATTCGGGATGGCCTTATATCAGAGAATCCCGCCAAGGCGTTCCGCTACCGTAAGTCAACAACGGTGAAAGCGAATATCATGACGCCTCTGGAGATGGAGGATTATCTGGATGCCGCCGAGCGTCTGGGCTATCTGCCCATGTTCATGCTGGCGCTGACGACAGGCCTACGCCAAAGCGAGCTAATCGCCCTGAAATGGAGCGACCTTGATATCGAAAGCCGGACGCTGACCATCGCAGAAAACCGTGCTGTGGTACGGCGAGAGCTGGTGGAGTACGGTAGCCAGACGAGGTCAATAAGGCTGACCCCTGAGGTAGTCGACCTTCTCATCATGGAGCACAGCAAGCACCCAAGCAGCCCGCTCATGTTTATGCACCCGGCCACGCAGAGGCCCTACTCGCCGCAGATGGTGCGCCGGATGCATAACGAGATCATCAAGGAAGCGGGGCTTGACCATATCCGATTCACAGACCTCCGGCACACCTGCGCCGTTCTATCTCTGCGGAACGGCATGGAAACCAAGGAACTGGCGCGGATGTTGGGACATTACCGGCCATCGATAACCCGGCAGGACTATGAACCTTATCTGCTGTACACGGCAAAAAAGGATGAAGATATGCCAAAGGAACCTATGCAGAGTGAGCTGCAGCAGGCGGCAAATGCTCTGGATAATCTTCTGAAGTTCTGATATCTATTCCGCAAAAGGTGAGTTGTCCACAGAACTCAATCATTTTACATCCAAAGAGGAGGAAACAAAATGAAAAATAGAATCATCATTGCCGCTGCATTCGCCGCCTGTCTCGCCCTGTGTGCCGCTGTATGGACACAGACCGAAAAGGTCGAGAAAACACCCACGCCGAGCGAAACGACCGCCGTGACCACTCCACGGCCGACACCCCCAGAGACAGAAGAACGGGTGTTGCCAGCAATTGTAGAAAAGCAAGAATCGGGAATTCCGGAAGCTGAATCAGCCCCGGAAGGGGCCGCCGAGGAGTTGCCCATCTCTGCACCGGAAGTAGAAGATGAACCCGTGGCAGAACAGAAATCTGCACCTCCTGTGCAGACAGATCCCACCCCGGTACAGCCCGCGCAACCCGAACCTAAATCGGCACCGGAGCCAATAGCTAACGATAACGAACTGGCGGATATGGTCTATGTTCCTGGCTTCGGCTGGATAGAAAGCCAGGGACCCAACCATGTCGAGTACGCCGAGGATATGTACGAGAATGGCAACAAAATCGGCATTATGGGCTGACCTCAAAAATTGCGCCGCATAAACAATGAAATAAGCGGTTTGAAAATCGGCGATAAGCGTACACACGAAATGAACGCCAAACGATCACCTTGACAAATAAAAAGATAATGGTGGGAGCGTTATGAAATTCACCTGCAAAACATTTTAAAAGCAAATTGACGCGCGGTGTACTCAAAAATATTTTTATTTAAACCAACCTACTTGCAATAAATGAGCGCCACAAAATTAAAATAAAATACAATATTCTAAAAATACAAAAATTATTTGAAAAATATATTGACATATACTCGACCGGTCTATATAATCAAATCAAAATAAGTCGAAGGAGCAGTCATTATGGAAAAAAAGTCCGAATCCAAGCGCGATAGATTTGTTAGGTTGGCAGAAGCCAGGACAAACAAAATCATCGATATGCTTCAATTGCTGGGGAACTGTGCAAACACTAATACCTATGAGTATACTCAACAGGATGTCGATCAGATTTTCTCTGCCATCGAAACTGAACTTCGTGAAGCAAAGAAAAAATACCAGAAAGTTGAAAGCAGCAGAACCTCCAGGTTTACCCTAAAGTAAGGATGGTGTTATCGAATGGCTCTATTCTCTCTTCACAGATATGCTTGGAATTTTCCGTCTAATAACCATGGTCAGATTTTTGGTATTGCAGATTCTGGCGTTGAAACCTTTAATGGCACTCCCATCAAATCCATGGCGCGCGAGATTTGCCAGAATTCCATCGATGCAAATCTGAAGAACGGTGAACCTACTCGTATTATTTTTCGTACATTTGAGATTGCGCCGTCTGCAATTCCTGGCTTTGATGACTTAGACGACGCATTTTCCAGGTCGTTGGAATACTGGTCTAAGCAGAAATCTACTAAAGCAAAGAGCTTTTTTCAGTCTGCTCTTAAGTTGGCAAAGCAGCCTAAGATTACCTGTTTAAGAATCAGTGATACCAACACCACAGGGTTGCTTGGCTCTGATGAAGAATACAATTCTCCTTGGTGTAATCTTACCAAGTCTCAGGGCGCATCTGACAAGAGCGGGTCTCACGGCGGCTCTTTTGGCATTGGTAAATTTGCACCTTATGCCTGCTCTGCTTTTAGAACTGTTTTTTATAGCACTTTGGATAGTGATGGTGTAGCTGCGTATCAGGGAGTAGCCCGTCTTACCAGCTTTAAGGATAAAAAAGGTGAGACTACGCAGGGTATCGGATTTTACGGAGCAGATAAAAATGCTCCTGTAAAACAGCAAATATCCATTGATTCTTCCTATAGCCGCGAGATAGGAAAGAGCGGCACAGACATCTTTGTTTTGGGCTTCAATGGCAACAAGGATTGGAAATATGATATGGTAGCATCGGTCCTTGACGGCTTTTTGTATGCGGTATATACCGGAGAACTTATTGTTGAGGTCGAGGATATCATCATCAGCAAGGAGACCTTGCCAGAACTGGTTGCATCCCATCAAGCATATTTTTCCGAATATGCTGACGAATACTATCAGGTACTTACGGCGGACGAGCAAAAATCGCCCACATACACAAAAGACATCGGTACAATGGGTAAGGTGACACTTCGCCTCATGATACAGCCTGATTTTCACAGAAGGGTTGCAATGGTTCGCCGAACAGGTATGAAAATTATGGATAAGGGTAATATCAACGGATTAATTCCCTTTGCAGGCGTGTTATACATCGAAGGTGACAAGCTCAACGAATATCTCAGAACCCTGGAGAATCCTCAACACACAAAATGGGAAATTGAGCGTGCTGAAAATAAATCTGAGGCTAAGGGTGTTCTATCCGCCCTTACTAAGTTTATCAAAGCCTGTTTGGATGAGCTGAAAAATGATGATAGCGAAGAAGCGCTTGACCCTTCTGTTGGAGAGTATCTCGCCGCTGAGCAAGATTCAGCACAACCGAGACCCGAAGATAAGGGCGAAAACATCAACGATGCCATACAAGTGATTGAAACAAAGACTGTGTCCCGCAGTCCCAAGCCGGGCAGTATGAGCCAAGCTGGTACAGGCACTACTGAAGTCGATGATCCCGATGGAGATATTATCATAGATGATATTCCTGGTGAAGGCAGTCGCGAAGGCACTGCCGCCGGAGGCAGCGGCAATGGCGGCGGTGGAAGCGGAGAAGGCGTTGGAAAGGGTGACAAGCCTACTGAACACCGCAAGAGTTTGGCTGCAGTGTCTGCAGTAAAGTCACGTGTTATGTGTACGAACAAGAGTCAGGGGGAGTATACTGTCACTTTTGTTCCCAATGCATCTGCAACAGACGGAATTATCAGCCTTTTCATGTCTGCGGAATCCCAGAACTACGATGCAGCAGTTATTTCTGCAACCGCAGAAGATGCTGAACTGATGGTGAGCGGAAATAAAATCAGCGGATTAACCTTTACCGAAAATGTTCCTGTGAAACTATCCGTAAAGATTGATTTCCACGACTACTGTTCGATGGAGGTGAAAGCATATGGAAATAAGGTATAAACTGTATCCTTACCCTGTCTTAGCATATTATTCTGACGATTACAAAGACGGTAGTTTTGATACTACCATTGATTTGCAGAAAGATGGCTATAACATCCGTATTGACTTTATGGCCTCTCTTACCAACGAGGGACTGAAGAAGCTAATTCATGATGGACAGGCCCGGTATGTTTACCATCTGGAATGTGCTCAGACTGGTTTCCGTGAGGTTGTGACTACTGAAAAGGTAGCGGAAAGCCGCATGCTTTCAGACAAGAAGATATGCGGCAAGTTACAGATATGCCCGTTTATTGTTGCGACTCAGGATATTACCGGGTATAGTAATCCGGGATTTCATGATGACTACAGCGGAACGACCTTTGAGATTGAAGCAGGATGCGTCTTAGCGGTGGGGAAGCAGGTCAATGCGACTATTGCTAAAGAAATGGAGGATTTGGCAAACACCCCCTCTGTTTTCAGTATCATTCGCAACGCAGATCCATTAGTGACACACATGATTGTGGGTATTGACGGTCAGAAAATCGTTGTGAAACTGCCGCTCAACGACTACTACAGTTATAAGCAGCTCGCTAAGGCTCCTATAACACAGCCTGTTCTGAATGCTATTACAATTATCCCAGCACTCACATATGCGCTGGAGGAGTTGAAATGCAGAAGTATTGAGGAACGCGAGGAGTTGTCCGAGTGTGGCTGGTATAGAACTGTGCGAAAAACTCTGCTAACAAAATTTGATGTCGATATTGAAAGTAACGATTTCAATCAGCAGAATATGGTTGTGCTGGCACAGCGCTTGATTAATGATCCGCTTACCGAAGCCTTTAAAGTTCTCTGTGATGGCTTTGGAACCACAGGAGGGGATGAGGAATGAATCTGCAATTTATAAGCTGGGACGATCTAAATGCTATAAAAGAAAACTTAGATCAGTATGTCAGCAAGTTCGCTCAGCCTTCCAACGCTTGGATTGAAGAGGAACTGGGACATTCCCCATTTCTCAACACAAAGTATCCAATGCCGGATATTCACCTGGATATGTCTCAACCGATGGACAAGGCCTATTTAACAGATGCGGCTAATGTCCAGGAATTTTACGGAAAACTGAGCTTCATTTCTGACTCCCAGGCGTCGGATGAACGCTTGTGGGCGGGTCTGTGTTTGGGACCGTTTTATGAGTACACACAATACAGATGGAAAATAGCCCTAAAATGTACCAAACAAGATGTAAAGGCACATTACTTTTTTGGCTTTGGTGCGCGGCGGTCGTTAAGCAGAAATGCGCTCGCCCGTCTATGGTGGATTGGCAGACTTACTTATGATGACTCTCGTCCCGATCCTTATGAACTTACGAAGTTCGTGTGTGAAAATGCTGACCATGCGTTGCACATTATTGAGCGCAATACCTCCAACAGTCCTACCATCATTCGCGCATTTGTAAGTGCTATCCTTACCGCGCGTGCAGAAGGATTGAATATCAACACTGACATAGTTGGAGAACTATCAAAGTATCTAAACCTACTGGGTGGCACATATATTCTGGATTGCCTGCCTTATGATACTATTTACAACAAGATTCTGGCGAAGGCTCGTGAACTTGCTAAATGACAAAAAGGGCGACCCGAGCAAGTTACTCGGGTCACCCTTCTCTTATTTCTTCTCAGTGCCTAATGCTTTGACCAAACTTCGCGCAATTGCGTTTGACAAAAATGGAGGAACTGCGTTTCCTACCTGCTGATACTGTGAGTCTTTAGAACCTTCAAAAACAAAGGTGTCTGGGAAAGTCTGCAGGCGGGCGGCCTCTCGGATAGATATAGCTCGATCCAACTCGGGATGTACCCACATGGATTTTCTGACATTCACAACAGTACCAGAAGGCTCGTTGTATTTCAATCGCATATAAATAGTGTTTTGCGTTCTGTCTGCATTGCTGTACGTAGTTTTTAACTCAGAACCCAGATCATGAAAATTCTGGCCTTCTTTTAATGCTGCGAAACGAGCTTGCGCGGTTTCGCGGGTCGCAGTGGACACGTGATTATACAGCAATTTGCCGCGAAGGACTTGAGCCAAATCACTCAAATTATCCATGCGCTGCAATTCAACAGGGGGTGTATCGACCTCTGTTACAGCAGGGACATCTTGCAAGTCAGCAATAGCGTCTCGCACAGTGTGAAATGTATCACTTGTAAACTCAGGCTTTGGAGGAACATAAACAATTCCCTCTTTTGTACCGACAATAATGAACCGTTCTCTCTTCTGCGGGGCGCCATAATCGAGAGCATTGTAGACTTTTGCTGTAATATCATAATTGTACGGTGCTGCAGACAAAACACCATCGATATAGTCAAAAACAGCATAAGACTGCACTGCTGCGATAACTGTACCATTTTCGAAGCGATATTCGTTTACATGGATGTTGTTATCCAACAGTTCCTGCATCCTGCCTAACATACGCTGTACAGAGAGTGGGATTTCGATAGCACGAATCAATGCATCAAATTCTATTTCTTCTCCGTTCATGTAGGCAATCAGTATTTGTGCCATTTCGCGCTCTTGTGTTCGCACCCAATCTTCATCGTTGGACGCCATAATATCTGTCAACAGTTTGGTGAGATACTTTCGATAGCGCTCTACAGAGTTGGCAAACTTGGGCCTGTTGATACGAAAGCGGTATAACACAGTAATCGCTTTGAGTTCTTTTTCGTCCCACAGATAAGTTTTGATGTTAGAGGAATTTTTAGCAAAGTTAACTGCATCGGGGAAATTGATGCCTTTTGGCAACAACTCAATTTTATCTTCGGAGAGAGTTAATCCCATAATGATGGGGTCATCGATGTCGGTTTCCTCTACCATAAATCGATGGATATTAGATTTGAGCATAGCCACATTTTCCATAACAAACGCTTCGGGCTCCAGCTCTCGAACCGCCCGAACATACTCCTTGACCAGACGATTGTTCATGCTGATAATGGTAGTATGCTGCCGATTTGCATTAGAGAAACCTTGACAAGGCGGACCTCCGATAACTACATCGATTTTACCACAGGACTCCTCTAATTCCCTGTAATCAATTGTACGGACATCAGGATATAGACGCGTCAACTTGTGATTCCGTTTGTAGGTCTTGCGTGCACCGGGATTGTTTTCTGCGGCTGCAACGATTTCAAATTTCCCTGTCTGCATAAATCCCAGGCTTAGTCCTCCTGCGCCTGCAAACAGGTCTACTACTTTATAAGCCATTTCAATTACCTTCTCTTCGTTGTAGTGACCATTCGATCCAAGACAGCATTGCGTTCATACAAAGGTGAGAAATCCGTTGAGGTATATTCGCTCTGCTTAACCAATTAGTCAAGTATCTAAATTTACCAAGATAACGGAATCCAATCTGTATGTTATTGTCCTGTGTTATCTGTGTTTTCGTAAACAATCTCTACAACATCAGAGAACTGAACGCCAAAAACAGCGCAGATTTTCATAAGTGCATCCATGCTGATCATCTCGTCGCGCGACAATTTTGCAATGGAGGAGGCACTCAACCCGGTAAGGGCCTGTAAATCTTTCTTTTTCATGTTTTTATCAATCATAAGTTTTAGTAGCCTATGATAACTGATTCTCATATGTGTACCTCCCTTCAACCATCTTATAATACATCAAAAACTACGAAAAAGCAACATGTTTTGTGAGAATCCGAAGTTAATTTCTATGTTCTTGCAGTTTTTGCCTGCTTATAGATGTTGTAATGCCGCTATCAGAAAGCAGAGGGATGAATTATGGCGGACAACCATTCTAAAGAAATACGAAGCATGAATATGTCACATATCCGGAGCAAAGATAATAAACCTGAAGAAATCGTGCGGAAGTTTTTGTTCTCACAGGGTTTTCGCTACCGTAAAAATGTTCGCAGCTTGCCCGGCTGCCCAGATATTGTTCTTCCCAAGTACCGTACTGTAATTTTTCTAAACGGATGTTTTTGGCATAAACATGATTGCCCTCGTTTTGTTTGGCCGTCCTCTAATCAAGAATATTGGGAACCTAAAATTCTTGGAAATGTAGCACGGGATAAACGCAACGGTGAGTTACTGCGCGAGGCTGGTTGGAAAGTTATCATTGTTTGGGAATGCGAACTCAAAAAGAAATGCCGGGAAGAAACATTGATTCAACTTGTATCTGATATACGGTCTGGTCAATAGCCGATGCCATTGATACATCCGCAAGCGATAAACGGCAGTAAAAACACAAGCGATAAGCGATGGAAGTGACGATAAAAGCGGCGATAAAAAGTGACGATAAACTGCTTGAAAACCGACGATAACACCATGCGATTAGAAGGAGCTGAGATCTGGCGGTCTCAGCTCCTTCTTTCGCAGCGACTATTCTTTTCTCTGTGACCCATTCAAGCTGGCCCAATGCTGGCGCAGCAGCCTTTCTGCTTCTCTGCGAAGGGAATCTTGGAACATGACCGCCATAACCAATGCGCTAAGCGCTGCAGCCACAGACTCCAGCCAGGGATATGCGGCCCAAAGCTGTTCTCCCCAGCAAGCAAGCGGAACACCAACAAGCAGCATAAACAGCAAAATAATGATGACAACGTCGGGTCTGCCGTAGCCTTCACGTCTTTTGATTTTGGCCCGTATCTGTCGAAGCGCACGGGCTCGGATATCCCGGATGTTTCTGGACGAACACTGTTTGTCCTGTGCGACGGATTCAGTGGACTCGCCATTGATGACCGTGCGGAACAAAATCTCCCTCTGCAGTTCGGTCAGTGCATGCAGGGCGTCATAGATTTGGGTGTCCAGATACATGAAGGGATCTTCATCAGAACCCTCTGGCAGATACTTGCTTCGGTCAAACCAACGTCTGTCATTGTAAATCGCATTGCGTACTTCCTCCGGCAGGAACGCTTCCGGATTGTAAGATCGGGGCTGCTTTATATCCACATCCTCCAGAGTATCCGGTGCTACACGCTTGTGAAAGTTCGCCTCGCTGTAGTAGAGCATATGCTCCAGCTCCTTCCACTCCTCTGGATGCTCCTTCACCCATTGGTCTGCGGCAGCGGCAGCTTCCGGGTCCATTTCATGTATCCAGCGCCAGTCAGACCGAAGTTCTTTGTACGACTGAGTATCTTTGAAGGACATGAGCTCACCACCCTTTCTGCGTTCACAAAAAATTTACGATTCCAGACCTTCCGATTTTGCGAATTTTCTCTAAGTAATAATAGAAGGACAATTTCACCCGGGTGAGGTTGCCCCTGGTTCGGTACGGCACGGTATCCGCGCCGACGAATCCACATGACCTTTGACAGAGCATCTATGAGAGTATGAGCGCTCTCCGCCATACGGCAATCCGCTCGGAAGGTCATTCCATCTCTGGCCGTGCTCCCGGGAGCACGGTCTCTTTTTATTCTAACACGGAGGAGGCGAAAAAGATAGTTTACAGATGAGGGCAAAGGAGGAATGTGGATCACACAGCACACCCGAAAAACAAAAACCGCCGTGACTGCGGCAACAGTCCGGCGGCTCGGCGCACACACAGGCACGCACAAATTTACTGATAAAAGTATATCAGGTAAACAGCAGAAAAGCAATGAAAATTTTTCTGTTCCCTGTGTGAGCGTCATCGGACTCTACGACAATACAGGAGGTATGAATTGAGTTTCAACAAATGGCCCAAGCGCAGCGCAGAGAAAAACTATTTTATGGTACCAAACGAGATATTCAGCGTCGGTCTGGATTTTCGTGAGATCTCCATCTATTCCTATCTGCTCCGGTGCGAGAATCGTAAGACCTACCAGTGCTACCCCAGTTACAAAACCATCGGTCATGCGATCGGCATGAGTGAAAATACAGTGGCAAAGTATGTGCGGCAACTGGAGGAGAAAGGTCTCATCTACACGGAGCCGACGATGGTACGAAGCAAAGATGGCAGACCCCTGAACGGAAATCTGCTCTACACCATCCGTCCTATCCCGGGTGTACTCGAAGCGTTCTATGAGCGGCAGTTCCGGCAGGCAGAGGAGGCTGCCGCCCGCTATCGTGCGGCAGAACTTCTCAAAAAGTCCAACGCACAGGGCCGCCAGAACGCCTTGTGTGCGCCTTTCCGGGAGGAAGCGAGTCCCAGTCCCAACCAGGGGGTTGAAGCCGGATGTGAGCCGTTTTCGGAGGGATTTGAGAGGACGAAAGAAAAAGCAGGATAAAGGCATGGCGTCGCACGTGCCGCCGCAGCCACCACTTCTGCCCGCAGTGCGGGCAGTTTCGGACGCTTGAAGCTGGCGTCTTTGAGAGACGAAAAAAGCGCCGATGGCGTCAGCTTCCCCGAAAAGCCCCGTGTTGCAGGGTTTTTCAAGGATGTCTTACAGCAAAAAGGAGGAATTGAATGAGTAAAGAAACCAGAGAGCGTATTGCATTCCGGATGCAGCCGGAAACCAGAAGAAGGATCGAGCAGTGGTACGCCGCCGACAACTGCCAGAGCAAAAATGAGTTCATCGAGAAAGCCGTGAACTTCTATGTGGACTATCTGGGAATACAGGACAACACAACGCTGCTGCCCATGGCAATCACGTCTGCCATCGACGGCAGGCTGAGCAGACTGGAGGACTATATTGCCCGCAGAGATTTTACCAGATGCGTGGAGCAGGACATGACCAACGGTATCATCGCGGAAGCGTTCGAGATGGACCGGGATGACTTGAAGCGCAGACGCGCGCAGAGTGTCCGGAATGTTAGAGCGACCAACGGTACTATCTCTCTGGAGAAGTATGCGCGCTCCCGTCAGGAGCCGGACTGGGATGATGACGAATGGCAAGACTGATCCTCAAGAGTCCCTATATCAAAAGCACCAGCGGGGCCTCCGGATATCTTCGCTACATCGCGACCCGGGAGCGGGTGGAGCTTATCCCAGATGACCGTCCGCCCACACGAAAGCAGGAGCAGCTCGTCGCCAAACTGGTCAAGGACTTTCCGGACAGCAAGACGCTCTATGAGTACGAGGACTACCTGACGAAGCCCACTAAGGTCAGCGCCTCTACGTTCATCACGCTGGCGCTGGAATCCAACTGGGATGCCATCCACGAGTCGGAACAGTACATGAAGTATATCGCCACCCGTCCTCGCGCGGAGCGCATCGGCGCTCACGGTCTGTTCGGTGATAAGGATGCAGTCTCTCTGGAGAAAGCCATGGAAGAACTGGAAAGCTACTCCGGAAACGTGTGGACGCATATCATCTCTCTCAAGCGGGAGGATGCGGTCCGGCTCGGCTTCGATAACGCCGCGGCGTGGCGAAATCTCATTCGGGCGCACCGCAACGACATCGCGGCGGCAATGAAGATACCGCCCGGTGACTTCCGATGGTATGCTGCCTTCCACGACGAGGGCGAGCACCCGCACATCCACCTGATGGCCTGGTCCGCAAAGCCGGGACAGGCCTATCTTTCCAAAGAGGGCATCCGTCAGATCAAGTCCAAGCTGACCAACGATATCTTCCGCAACGAAATGCTCCATCTCTACGAACAGAAGTCAGAGTCCAGAGATGAGTTGGTGCGGGAGGCGCGGCGGGCAATGCTGGAACTGGTGCAGACCATGCAGGATAGCATGTGCGACCACCCGGACGCTGAGCGGCTCATGCTGGAGCTGGCGGCGCAGCTTGAAACAGTCAAGGGAAAGAAATCCTATGGCTACCTCCCCAAACGGCTGAAGAAACTGGTGGATGAAATTGTTGATGAGATGGAGCGGCTCCCCGGCGTGAGCAGATGCTATGACCGGTGGCTACTCCTGCAAGGCAAGGTGGCTGCCTACTACCACGACAAGCCCCAGGAGCGCATCCCGCTCTCACAGCAAAAGGAGTTCCGGCAGATCAAGAACGCGGTCATTCAGGAAGCGGAGCGCCTGCACTTGGGTGAGATCGGCTTCGAGGAGAAGGGTCTCAATCAGCAGGACGAGCCGGAGGAATACCGCAACGCCTCCTACGACTACTGGACACTGCGGGATGAGATCCGGGACGAGAGCCTGACCATGGAGGAGCGCGGCGAAGCCGTCTCTGAAATGGAAAGGCTGGCGGAAAGCGGCGATATGTATGCGCAGTACCTGATGGGAAAGCTCTGGCGGGACGGACCTTTGCTGATCCCGGACTCGGTGGAAGCACGGTACTGGTTCGAGCAGGCGGCGGATCAGGGACATCTGGTGGCACAATATTCCCTTGCTAAGTTATACCTCTCGGATGATTTGGAAGTGCGGGATACCCGGAAGGGGATGAACTGGCTCTACACCGCTGCGGTCAACGGCAGCCACTACGCCATGTACCGTTTGGCTAAAGAACTGTTCAAAGGTGATTTGATCAAACGAAATAGTGATGCCGCCGTGGAGTGGTTCACTCGGTCAGCAGAGCGGGGAAACCCCTACGCCCAGTATATGCTGGGCAAGCTGTACCTTACCGGAACGGAAGCTCCCTATGACGAGGAACGAGCAATCCACTGGCTGACCCGATCCGCCGAGCAAGGCAATCAGTATGCACAGTACCTTCTGAACCATTTGGAGGAAAACCGTCCGCCCTCTGCGATGCTGGCAGTGACCCGGCTGCTCCATCACATGAGCCGGATCTTCCGGGACAACTCCGTCCCTAAGTCCCACCCCGGCGGAATCCAGATCGACCGCAAGCGGCTGAAAAAGTTGCAGGAGAAGCGCATGGCCCTGGGCCACAAGCTGGATGACCATGAGGAGCAGTGGCCCGATCTGACCATGTAAGAGGCGCAAAAACTGGGCCGCAAAACAAAGAATAAAACCCTTCCACGCGGAAGGTAGAAAGGAACTGAATGAGAAAATCCAAATACAATTCGTTTGACGAACTCCCACTGATGCTGACCGTGGAGGATGTGTCCCATGTGCTGGGCATCGGTCTGGCCCACGCCTACGAGGTGGCCCACCGCAGGGATTTCCCCACCATCACACTGGGAAGCCGCATCATCGTTCCCCGTGACAAATTCATGGAATGGATCGACGAACAGGCTGCGAAAAAATCTGAAATATTTTAGTAGCTATTCCAAAAACTCTGTGGTATGTGTTTGTGTTAAAAAAGGAGGGATCATAAATGGCAAAGAAACGAGCCAACGGCGAGGGCAGCATCCGTAAAAAGCCCAGCGGCCGCTGGGAGGGCAGATATACCCAGGGCATCGACCCGGTCACTGGCCGGGCTATCCAGAAAAGCGTGTCCGCCAAGACCCAGGCGGAGTGCAAAGAAAAGCTGGCGAAAGCCATTCGGGAGAATCGCGGCGTGCCGCTCAATCACACGGGCGACTACACCGCAGCGGAGTGGTGCCGACTGTGGTTTGAGACTTACAGCAAGCCCAACATCCGCTACAACACCGCCAAGGGCTATGAGGGGATCATTGAACACCACATCATCCCAGCCATCGGTGGGATCAAGCTCAAGCAGCTCTCGTCCATCCACATCCAGAGAATGTATAACGACCTGAAAGAAAACGGCAGGATGCAGCGCGGGTCGAAGCAGAACGACAAAGCATTGTCCAACACCTTCGTGCGGCGTGTCCATGCGGTGCTGCGGGCGGCGCTGAAGCAGGCGGTGAAAGAGCGGCTCATCCCGTATAACCCCTGCGAGAACTGCCGTATCCCGCCCAAGGACAAGAAAGAGATGACCATCCTGCCGCCGGAGAAAATCGGCAGGTACCTCCAGGAAGCGGAGAAGTACGGCGTTCTGCCCATGTTCTATCTGGAGTTGTCCAGCGGCCTGCGCCGGGGAGAACTGCTGGCGCTCCAGTGGGAGGACTTGAATGTAAAAGAGCGAATCCTGACGGTGAACAAACAGGTCACCCGCATGGAGGGCGAACTGGATGTGACAGAGCCGAAAACGAAGAACTCTGTCCGCAAGGTGGCGCTGTCGCAGCAGACCGTCGACCTGCTGCTGCAGGAGCACGAGCAGCACCCGGACAACCCCATCCTGTTCCCGTCGCCCCGCACAGGCGGTTACTGGAGTCCGGATGCCGTGTCAAGGATCAACCGGAAGCTGCTGAAAAACGCGGGCATCGAGGAGCATGTGCGCTTCCATGACCTCAGACACACATTCGCAACGATGGCAATCTCCAGCGGCGTGGATGTGAAAACCCTGTCCAGTATGCTGGGCCACTTTAGCGCAGGGTTCACACTGGACACCTATACGCACATCACCAACGATATGCAGCGGGGCGCGGCGGAGAAAATCGGCGGCTTCATGGAATCGGTCACGGCAGCCAACACCCCGGAGCCTCCCGACCCGCCGGAGGAGAACCGGTGCAAAGTGATACCGTTCGAGAGAGTGGGGTGAAACAAAGAATGCCCAAGGGACAGAACCATGTCCCTTGGGCATTTGTGCTTTTGGGCTTATGCTGTGGTTTCAAATATGTTACTTCAATATGCCAGGCATGAAAGCATCTCTTCTATTGAGCGCTTAAGCTCGGCAGGCGTGTACTTCTGGTTCTTGGTGTTCTCCGGGTGATGAATAAAATTTCTGATATATCGCTGAAGCGTCACAGCCATAGGTTCTCTTTCTTTTCCGCGAATTACAGGAATCCAGGACTTTGTCAGTTCTATTGGCGTATTGTTCAAGAACCACTTGTCCAAATCATCTTCGTATGGGCAATTCCTCGCTACCTGCAAATAACCATAAAGCTCATCATGTAGTTCAGTTGTTGGAACATGAAAAACATAATACATGACCAGGTTAAAAGAATAATTGGACCACCCAGGAAGGTGCAAGTGCTGCAAATTCTGAAAATCGCAAATTGTAATCCGGCCTTGGCAGCTTTCCGTTAAAGCAATATTTGCTGGGTAATCGCTAAGCGATTGAATTAAAAAAGGAGAATGAGTGGCCAGTATAATCTGACAATGTCTAAATAGCCCCGCAGATTGGAAATACATCAAAGCACAATCAAGAGCCTCGATAAAATGCCGCCCTGCCTCGGGGTGCATATGTGTTTCGGGCTCATCCAACATCAAAATCAAGTCCTCATTTTCCTCGGTACCATATTCATGCTTAAGCCGCTGATACAGCCCGGAAAACATAAGTGACATTTGCTGCTGCCCGGCTGAGAACCATTCAAAATCTGAAATTATGCTGTCTGCCCAATGAGCGCCCCCATCTCCGTACATGATGCAATTTCCAAAAGATTCGATAATATTCCGAAATTCGCGCCTAATTGGTAAACTGACCTTGTACAATGCAGGAAAATATTGTGCATCGAGTTTATACAAACTGAAGAATAGCTGTTCGACGCAGTCCAGATATCGGTCATATAAGTCTTTCACATTGTATACATAGGTGCTTTTTCTGAAAAAAGCAATTGCTGCAGAGATTGCTGTTTCTGGAGAGGACCCCCATGTGATTTTTACAAGTGATGTACTATCACTACGCGGATAATCAAATGTGCAGAAAGAAAGCGCTTTAGCACAAGCAATATCTTCCTGGCGCAGGATTTCTTCTTCTGGCCGTTTTATCCGTGTGCCTGTCATGGTAAATTGAGGGGGTTCATGATACAGATAATTTCTGAGTGTTCCAAATAGTAGTTGCGATAACTTTCGCAGGAAGTAATTCTTATACTCGTCTGGAGTCAAATCGGCTTTTTTAAAAAATGCCTCTGTTTCTCTGGATTCTTCATCTTTGAGGTAAAAAACGATTTGATTGCCTTCAGCTCCAAACTGAGGAAACTCACACAAAAAATCAAATATCCCAATGAATGAATTTCGAAAATTTTTGCGCTCAATATTAATTGGAATGGCCAGCAGGCCCATCGTCATATATGCATACAATGTCTCTTCACGATGATCTTGATAAATGCTTATTAGTTTGGTGGTGTTTTCTGCCTGTGCGGATGGAATTGGATCAGTTTCAGACAGCGGAAATACATATTCTTCATATCCATAATTGCTTCGCTTATCCTTTTTCTTGTCCTCAAAGCCATGTAGCCAAATATCCCGTGTTCGAACGACTATCGAATGATGGTCAGTATCCAAGAAAACTAAAAGAAAGTAGCGTCCCTCCTTATTCTGATAATTAAACTGATCCGCTCGTTGATGGATACATTCAATAATGCTGGACTTACCAGAGGCATTTTCACCTGCAAGAGCTGTAATATTTTGAATAGTTGAGTTACCAAGATGGTAAGAATAGCTATCGTTTTTTTCATAGCTAAATTTCCGATAAAATATTTTCCGCCAAAGCTCTGATGAGGCACCCAATACCCGACACCCTCGGCTGTCATAAAAGCCGAAAGAATCTCCATCGGGAATTTCTACTGAAACTCTGTATTCATTATCTACGATAAATCCTTGTTGTTTGATATTTCGAAATTCTTCGATCCAGACATATAATAACTTCAAAGAAGTCTCTCCTTTCCAGGTGTGCTGGGAATATTTTTATATGGTCATTGTAGGAATGTTTTGATTTTACATCATAACCCCTGTTATTTACAATGGACGAGAAAAAAATCTCCATTAGGGATGGGTTAGGGATTTTGCGGGCTTCGGCGTTCTTCCGTACCGAGGTTGCAACCGCTATTTTACCGCTCTGACCACAATTGAAATGTGGTCAAGCACACTTTGAAAATCGAACTTATAACGCAGAAAAACCGCCTAAAAGGCGGTTTTTCTGAGAAAGGTGGTCCGAGTGACAGGATTCGAACCTGCGGCATCCTGCTCCCAAAGCAGGCGCGCTACCAACTGCGCTACACCCGGTTATTCAGTTTATTTATCCGGCTGGTCGTATTCTCCCAACCAGGCGCGATACCAACTTCGCTATACCCGGATATTCACTTTCCTGCCATGATACCACGGCGAGGGGTAAAAATAAAGTTTTTTCTGTCTGTGGTCATTTATGTGGTCAAAGCCGCTTTTATGCCGTTTTCAACGACTGGGGGAAATCCCGCAAATGCAGGTGCCACAAGGCTTTCCGTCGTTTTGCCTTGCTCTGTCCCGGATACCGCCACGGCACTCCCAAAGCAAGCGCGCTACCAACTGCGCTAATCCCGGATTTTTGGTAATTCAGTTTTGCGCCAGATGTGGTCAAACATGTGGTCGGGCGGATTTTTTGACCACCTCGGCTTGCGGGGAAAGTGCCTGTATCGCAGGCGTATCAATGGATTGCGAGGATAGCGTTTTCCGGCTTGAAGGGGGAGCGACCCGCTCCCAAACCAGGCGCGATACCAACTTCGCTATACCCGGATATTCAATTTCTGCCATGATACCACGGCGGAGAGGAAAAACAAGGATTTTCTGTCTGTGGTCATTTTACATTTCTCCCATCCTACCATGCCGCGCGGAAAAAAGCAACAGGAAGCGGGCGATTTTCTGCCCGCTTTCTGCTGCTTTTTGTATCGTTCTCTCACTGTCAGTCCTGCTGGACCAGCGGCAGCGTTACATCTGCTCGGAACAGATCTGCGTCGATGGACAGCCGGAACGTGCCGCCCATCAGCTGCACAAGGCTTCGCACGATGGAAAGCCCCAGCCCGCTGCCCTCCGTGTGGCGGGAGGTATCTCCTCGCACAAAGCGTTCCATCAGCTCGTCAGGGGAGATGTTCAGTTCTGCGCGGGATACGTTCTTGAAACTCAGGGTCATCTGCCCGTCGGACACCACGCCGGACACGTAGACGCGGGTCTCCGGCATGGCGTATTTGCAGATGTTGGATACCAGATTGTCCATGACGCGGCTGAGCAGCTTGCTGTCGGCGGCCACCACGGGCTGCCCCTCCGGCGGCTGGGTCACCAGCGTCAGATGGCAGTCCGCCAGCCGATCCTGATACTCGCCGGCGATCTGGCTGAACAGCACGCTCACATCTATGGGCTGCACGTCCACCGGCAGCGCGCCGGAGGACGCCTTGGACGCCTCCACCAGATCCTCCGTCAGCTTCTTCAGCCGCTTGCTCTGCCGGTCCAGCACCGCAATGTACTGCTGGGCGGCGGGGGAGGGGATGTCCTCCTTCTTCAGCAGATTCACGTAGTTGACAATGGAGGTCAACGGCGTCTTGATATCGTGGGACACGTTGGTGATCAGCTCCGTTTTCATCCGCTCGGCGCGCATCTGCTCCTGCACGGCGCTCTCCATGCCGCTTTGCAGCCGGTTCATGGCCTGTCCGTACCGCCGGAAGGCGCCGAACAGCCGCTTGGTGTCCACCGGCGTGGACAGGTCGCCCTCTGACAGCTGCTTGCCGTTTTTCTCCAGCGTCCGCAGGTTCAGGGCGAAGGCCAGCACCGCCAGCAGCTCCACGAGCTTCAGCACCAGAAAATACTCTCCGTAGTAATTCATCTGATACAGTCCGATCTCCAGCAGCGCCAGACCCAGCCCCACCAGCGCCGTTTTCCACACCAGCGGGATGCCGGTAACGATGCGCCACAGCCCCAGGGTCACGCCTCGCAGGATGCGCCACAGCAGCCGCAGCACCCGGGCGGTCAGGGAACCCCGGATGACGGAACCGGCCTTGCACTGGGCGGCAAAGACGCACAGGAACAGCAGCATGACCGGTATCAGCGCTGCACAGAAAAGAACCCGCCCCCATTCTGAATAGAAGGTGTCCCATCCGATGAAGAAGGCGCTTAGCAGCGCCAGCGCGAACACGTCGGCGGGGATCTTGTCCAGCCACGTCAGGTGGATATCCTCGCGGCCATGCCAGTGCCCGGCGGAAGCCATGGAGAAGCCGAAGCAGAACAGCGTCAGCAGGCCGCACAGTACCGTGAGGAAAATGGTCAGACCGGTATGCGTCAGCAGCCACGAGCAGACCAGATAGGAGTAGCTGGGGGCTTGACCGCTTTTCTCCAGCAGGGTAGCAGTGATGGCGACCTGAATGGAGGTAAGACCCGTGCTTTCCGACAGGTGGTAGACATACAGCTCCTGCGTGTCATACAGCAGCTTGTCGCTCTCCGTCAGATCAAAGTTGGCCAGATATGTCTCGCCAGTGTCCGGGTCGGATACGACAAGCTGGCAGGAGGAGAGCTCCCGGGAGAATGCATCGGCAAACAGCCGGGGCAGCTCCGACAAAAGCTGCTGGGCGGCTTCCGGGTTATATTCGGCGGAGTCGGCCGCGTCCGTGTTGACGAAGTAGTACGACTTGTCCAGCAGCCCTACGCTGTCCAGCTGGGCGCAGAGATAGTCGTTGGCCATGCTGAGACTGTCATAGCACTGCTCCTGATACAGGGTCTGCCGCAGGTATGCGCCGTCGTCCAGAAAGACGTTGTAGCTGACCAGTATACCAATGCCGATGCCGCCCAGCACGGTCAGACCGCCCAGCACCAGCGTCAGCACGAAGGCAGCGGCCTTGGCCCAGGCCTTGTCCAGCCATTTTCTCACTTGATACCGCCCTCCATTTTATAGCCTTTTCCCCAGACTACCTTGATGTACCGCGGCTCTGAGGGGTTGATCTCGATCTTCTCCCGCAGGTGCCGGATGTGGACGGCGATGGCGCCGGCGGCGTTGAGGGGCACGTCGTCCCACACACGGCGGTAAATCTCGCTGGGGGAGAACACGGTGCCCGCGTTCTTCATGAGAAAGCGCAGAATGTCGTACTCCTTGGGGGTCAGTGCGGCGTTTTCACCGTCCACGGTCACGGCCTTGGCGTTGTCGTCCAGCCGGATACCGCCGATGACCAGCGTGCTGGGCTGCACCGTGCCGCCGCCCAGCTGGAGATAGCGCCGCAGCTGGGACCGCACACGGGCCAGCAGCTCCACGGGGTTGAAGGGCTTGGTGATGTAGTCGTCTGCCCCTACGTTGAGGCCCAGCACCTTGTCGGTGTCCTCACTCTTGGCCGTCAGCAGGATCACCGGCACGTTGCTGGTCTGGCGCAGCTGCGCCATGGCGGTGAGCCCGTCCATCACCGGCATCATGATGTCCATCAGGATGAGATGCACCTCCTCCCGGGCAGCCACAGCCAGCGCTTCTTTCCCGTTGTAGGCCTTCAGCACGCGATAGCCCTCCGCCGTCAGATAGATCTCCAGTGCTGAAACAATATCCTGCTCATCGTCACAGACAAGAATGGTATACATGTGCCGCGCCTCCTTTTCATACTCCGTTTATCATACGGGAAAATGAGGCGCGGCACAATAGGGGAAGTTTAGTTTTTCATTAAGTTTGCCGGCAGGCGTGCCGCCGCGCCGTGGCGGATGGGCTTCCACTCCACCTTCATGAACAGCGCCGCAAAGGAGATGGGGATGTAGGTGAACATGAACAGGGGGAAGCTGAATGTATACATCACTTTCTGCCAGGCGGGAGCCTGGATGCGGTCCCACTCGGTGGCAGTGGTGACGGCACCGATGGCCAGCAGCGTCAGATAGATGCCGCCCAGGCACTCCAGCAGGGACCGCATGGCGAACCACAGTCCTGCGCCCTCGGCCAGACCGATGCCCGCCAGCGTCACATTGGCCAGGATGCTGACGCACGTCAGCACAAAGGCGGGCATGATGGCCATGGCCATATCGAAGCAGCTCCAACTGCCCCGGGCTGCGCCCTTCAGCAGCTTGCCGCCGTACTTCTGGAACACCTGGATGTAGCCCTTGGCCCAGCGCAGCCGCTGGCGGCAGGACTGGCGGAAATCCGTGGGCTGCTCGTCGTAGAGCACCGCGTCCTCGCAGATGGCGATGATCTCGCCGTCAGTGATGTGACGGACAGAGAACTCAATGTCCTCCGTCAGCAGGTAGAACTGCCAGCCGTTGGTTTTGTCCAGAATACGCTGGGAGAACAGGAAGCCTGTCCCACCCACGGCGGCGCTGGTGCCCAGCCGCATGCGTGCGCCATTGAGGTAGCGGCTCTCCCGCAGGAACCACAGGGCGTAGCCGGCGCTGATCCAGTTGTCGGCATAGTTCTTGCTGTTGCGGTAGCTGGTGACGATCTCGTACCCGCCGGAGAACACGGCGTTCATCCTCTCGATGTAGTCCGGCGACAGCACATTGTCCGCGTCGAACACGAAATAGCCGTCGAAGCCGTCGGGATAGTCGGCCTTGATGTGCTGAGTCAGAAAGTCCAGGGCGTAGCCCTTGCCCACGTTGATGTGGTTGAACCGCTCATACACCACGGCGCCGCGGCGTCGTGCGATGTCGGCGGTGCCGTCGGTGCAGTTGTCCGCCACCACGAACACCGTGAGCAGCGCGGGATCATACGTCTGCTGCCGCAGACTGTCCAGAAGACCGCCAATGACGGCGGCCTCGTTCCGCGCCGCGATGAGCACAGCATAGCGGTGGGGCGAGGGAGGGCAGGGAAGAGGGCGCTGCTTTTTGGCCAGCACCAGCGGTATGTAGAGGAATTGATAGGCATAGCAGATAAAAAACAGCGCCGAGATCAGCGCGTTCACGGTCCGCAGAGCAGTTTCCATGAGAGACACTTCCTTTCTTTCTCTGTGTCTCCTATGGTAGAGAAAAAGCCATTAAGAAACAAGGAACCGCCGGATTAAGAATCCATTAAGATGAAACAGAGGCGGAGACGCTTTTCACGCCTCCGCCTCTGTTCTCAGAAATCCCGCTTCTGCCCCGCGGTGACGGCCATGCCCGCCGCGCTGACCAGCGCCAGCGCGGCGTACACCGCCATCCCGCCGTCCCCTGTCTTGGGGGAGACGGTAGGCGCATCGCCGGGGCTGCGCCCACCGCGATAACGGTTGCGGAACTCCAGCACGTCGTACTTGCCGCCCTGCATGTCGGCATCACCGTACACCGCCGCAGTGCGGCCCTCCGGCGTCACCGTGATGGCGATGTAGTACACACGGTCATCGTACTGCCCACCGTGGCGCTGTCCCGCCTCCTGCCGCAGAGTGTATACGTGCCTCCCCTCCCGGGTGCAGGGGATGGTCAGCACCGCGCTGCCGCCGCCGGAGACGGCGCAGGTATACGCGCCGTTACGGCTCCCCTCCGGCAGGGGCGCGCCGTCGGATGCCGCCCGCAGCGTCAGGGTGAACACCTCCGGTACGTCAGGCGCATCGCCGCTGACCGTCACGCGCACCGGCAGCTCTACCGCTGCGCCGGCGGCCATGGCGGTGACGACGCACAGCGCAGTCAGCAGGGCCAGCAGCGCCGCTGCGGCCGGTATCCTTCTCGTCATACCGCCGTCAGCTCCTCTGGCTGCGCCGACGCAGGAACATCGCTGCGCCGCCTGCCGCCGCCATGGTCAGCAGCACCGCGTAGGGAGCGCTGTCCAGCAGCACGCCGTTGTCGATGCTGCCGCCCTTGGTGTTGGTGAACTCCGCCGTGGCGGCGGCAGCTTCGATGGTGCCGCTGTCGCCGGTAACGGCGGTGGTGTAGCCCTCGCCGGTGTAGTCATCCTCGGTGACGGTGTAGCCCATGCCGTAGGGCAGGTTGGTCAGGCTGGCGGTCTGCCCGTGCTTCAGGGTGAAGTCCACAGTACACTGGCCGTTGTCATCCCACGCCGGGGTGAAGCTCTGGTCCACGCCGGCCACGGAGAAGCCGATGGTACTGTTCATGTCATAGCCCGACTGCCTGGTCAGGGTCACGTGAAACCGGAAGTCCTTGTCACGGTCGCCCAGCAGACCGGCAACGGTCTTGGTCACGTTCAGCGTACCGGCGGAATACGTGTTGAGGATGTTATCCTGCTTGCTGCCATCCGCACTGCCCAGATGGACGGCGGCCACGCGGACCTTGCCCTCCCCCTCCGGCTGCAGCACCGTGATCTTCAGATACAGCGCCTGACCGTTGTAGGTGACACCGGCGGTGCTGCCCGCGCTCTCAGTGATCTTATAGGTATAGATGCCCACGCTGGAGAACTCCGGCAGGGGCAGCGCGAAGCTGCTGGACGCACCGGCCGCCGTGGCGGCGCCCTCACTGAAGGCGATGTCAAAGGTGCTGGGCGTAAAGGCGGGCATATCCGCCGCAGAGGTGATGGCGGAGTCCGTCACGCTGTCCGCCGCGATGGAGAAGCGGAACGTCTCGGCGGGACTGACGGTCCCGTCGTTCACCAGCTGATAGAGCTTGGTGATAGGTACCTCGGTGATGTCCTCGTAGGTCTGGCCGTCCACTGTGATGCTGGGCCTCGTGGGTGTCTCTCCCTCCACAGCAAAGGCTGTGGCGGTCAGTCCCAGCGCCAGAAGCAGCGTCAGGAGCAGGGCAAAGCATTTTTTCATACGTAGTCCTCCTTGCAATATAATGTGTTCTGCTGTATCAAAACCGCACATGCGGCGCAGCACAAAAAAGGGTCAGGCGCGGCGCTTCCGACTCCACAGCAGCAGCCCGCCGCCGCAGCATACCAGCGCTCCTGCCGGCAGCAGGGTGCCTCCGGCTACGCCCAGATCGGGGACGGCCCGCTTCGTGTTGACGAACACCAGCTCCCCACCGTCCCCCAGCGTCACCGCGCCGCTGTCGCCGCTGCGGCCGCTGTTGGTGACGGTGTAACCGACGTGCTCTGTCTCCGTCACCGTCACGACCCCGCCGTAAGGCAGTCCGGTGAAGGTCAGGCTCTCCCCATGGCGCAGGGCAAAGACCGCCTGCCCGCCGGACACGGTGTAGCCCTCACCGGCCGGGAAGGGGACGGCCTGCCCGTCCACCGTCAGCACCGCCGTAAAGGGAAATGTCTTCGACCGGTCGCCCATCTCGCCCTCTACCGTCTTGCGGACGGTCAGGCTCCGGGAAGCGCGGTTCACAAAGGCCAGAGCACCGCCGTCCCACACGCTGCCGTTGACGGTGATGCGCACCGTACCGTCCACACCGTTGGGCAGCACCGTTACGCGGTACACCTCGCCGCCGCACCAGAAGCCGTCGGCCTCCGCCTCGCGGACGCGGTAGTAGCGGGGCGCGGTGTCGCCGGCGGCCAGGCCGATGACCAGCCACCCATCGGCAGCTTCCTCACCGGTGACGGTGATGCCCGTTTCGTGGACCTGCCGCAGCACATTCCCCTCCGCGTCCGTCTCCTCCAGCAGGAACCGGAACGTCTGGCGCTGGCCTGCCGCCGCGCCCAGCAACGTCTTGGTCAGCGGCAGGGAGATGGCGTAGTCATAGGTGGCGTTGGTGACGGTGACGGCCACGCTGCCGCCCACCGGCACCTCACCGTCGGCTCTTGTGGGGGAGGTGACGCCCTCCGCCGTGACGGCGGCGTCAAAAGCGGCGCGCCAGCCCTCCGGCGGCGTTTCCGTCACGGCGTAGGCCGTGCCCGCCAGCAGTCCGGTGAACACCGCTGTCTCTCCATGGGTCAGGGGCACGATGCCCGCCGTCTCCACCGTCCGCTCCGCACCATTCACGGTGTAGGGCGTGCCCGCCGGCACCGCCTCGCCGCCCAGGGCCACGCCAATGTCGAACGCCCGCCCCGCCGCGGCGTCGGAGCCCTCCGCCACCTGTTTCGTCACCCGCAGCTCGCCCAGAGCGCTGGTATCCACCACGTTGCGGTACGTCACCAGCTGGGTGGCCGCGGCGGTGAGGGTATCGGTGCGGAAGCCGGTGAAATCCTCCTCCGCCGTGGGGCTGACGGTGGTGCCGGTGCCGCTGCCCACGGTGTACTGCACCTGCCGGTACTGTCCCGTCAGCCGGTCCGGCATGGTCTCCTCCACCAGATAGTCATAGCTCCCGCCGCCCAGCGTCAGCATGTCGGTGAATTGGGCCATCTGCCCCGCCTTCAGGGTGAAGTACCCGTCTGCCCCCACGGCGCCGCTGCCCACAGCGGTGCTGTTCTCCAGCAGCTGATACGCCGTGCCCTCCGGCACGTACAGGCTGCCGTCCGGCCGCAGCACGCGGAACCGATAGTCCATGGCACCGGTGAGATAGCGGTTCAGCTCCTGCTCGCCGCCGGACAGCTCCTTGGCCACGGTCAGGGAGTTGTTGGGCAGGGTAGGCGTGTTGAACCGCAGATAGCAGTAGGACACATTGCCGCCCCGCTCCAGATAGAAGAACTGCAGCGTGTGCTTGGTGTAGTCCCCAAAGGTGCTGCCGTCAAAGCTGCCGGTCATACCGGCGGTCTGGAACTTTTTCGCCAGCGTAGTGGTGACGTAGTCATCGGCCTCCGCCGCACCGGACACCCCCTCTCTGGGATGGGTCACATCGCCGGTAGCAAAGTTGATGGAGCCGCTGTTGGCACCGTGGGTGCCGCCAATGTCCAGCACCAGCACGCCGTCGATGTAGACGAACACGTCATCGTCCCCCAGAAACTGGAAGATCATGTCCTCGCCGTTGATCTTGCCGTCGGCGGGCATGTAGAAGTCAAAGGACATGGACATGCCGAACCACAGGTCCACCTTGCCATCCGGCAGGCGGTAAGCGGCGGGACTCCTGCCTCTGGGGGCCTCTGTGGCGCCGGTCAGATCGTTGAACGGCAGGAAGTTTCCGTTAAAGGCGATCGTCCTGTCGTCGAATACCGTCTTGCCGTCAGGCTCCACATAGCCGGTGTACCAGGGCCGCACGATGCCGTCATACAGCTGGAACCGCCCGCTGGCCGCGTCATAGCTGGCGGCATTCCGCAGAGAGTCATAGTAGAGATAGCCCTTGCTGTCCCGCTGGAACAGCCCCGTGCTGCCGCCGCGCCCCACGGAATAGACGGTCTTGCCGGGGACGGCGCTGTCGCTGAACAGATAGCCCAGACTGCCGCTGGCTTTACTGCCGGGGATGCCGGTGACGTAGGGCCACTTGTTGTCCTCCAGCGTGGGGGACATGCTGGCCCGCGCTCCGCTTCCGCTGGCGTCTCCGTCCACCGAGGCGCCCCAGCTGTGATAGAACTCCAGCGGTCCCTGCCCGTTGATGTCCCCCGTGTAGTTGAACAGCTGCATGGCCACGTTGTCCGCCGCGGCCATCGATGCCTGCGCCGCCAAGGCCGCAGGGCGGCTGTCCTCCATGTTCATATAGACGCTGTCCTCGTCCACCTGATACGCGCCGCCTGCGGCGTATACCGCGGCGGGCAGCACCGTGGCCGCCAGCACCAGCGCCAGCAGGCCGCCCAGTACCCGCAGTCCTGTCCTTCCGTACCTGTTCATCGCTCCGTCCTCCTGTCCTGCGTCAGTGCGGCAAGCCTCTTGCCTTTCGCGGAGGATTATAGCATCCGTTTCCGGCGGAAATGGTCGGAGGCGGCTTTTTGCCAAAAACGGCAAAAACCCCTATTTCCGGCGGCTACCGCCGGAAATAGGGGTTGGTTCGTTTTCTTTTTTATCGGAGCTGCCCGGCCAATCGGCCGGAGGACCACGCCCATTGCAAATTGAAACCGCCGCAGTCACCGTCCACATCCAGTACCTCGCCACAGGCGTACAGCCCCGGCACCAGACGGCTCTGCATGGTCCGGGGGTCGAACTCACCGGTCTGTAAGCCACCCGCCGTTACCTGCGCCTGATCGAAGCCGCAGGTGCCGGTGATGGGCAGGGTAAAGCCTGTGGCCTGCGCGGCGATGCGGCGCAGGTCATCGTCAGTAAGGGAGACGGCCGGCTGATTGGTGAAGCCGGCGGCCTTACAGAGCATCTGCCCCAGCCGGGTGTGGCAGGAGCCCACCAGCAGGGTGGACGCCTCATGGGCGGCCATGGTCTGCCGCCGCAGGTGCAGCCAGTGCAGCACTTCCTCGAGATCCCAGTCGGGGAAGAAGTTCAGCACGCAGTACAGCCCCTCGCCGCCGGTGGACACGGCGCGGGAGAGGTCGAAGATGGCAGGGCCGCTGACGCCGTACTCGGTGAACAGCACCTCGCCGCGGTTCTCCGCCACCAACGCATTGCCTCGCCGGATAGCAATGCCGCACTCGGCCTTGATGCCCTTCAGCGCACGGGGGTAGGTGGGGTCGGTCTTCAGCTGGACGAGGGAGGGACAGAGCTGCGTTCTGTGGTGTCCCAGACTCTTGGCCAGCTGATAGCCGTCCATGACGCCGCCTACCTTGCTGCCGGCGCAGCCGCCGGCTGCCAGAATGAGCTTTTCGGCAGAGAATGTGTCCGTTTCCGTCCGCGCGGTGAAGCCGCCGGACGTCTTTTTCACGGAGGAGACCGCCTGACCGGTGACGACCTCGATGCCGGGACGCTCCAGCGCGTAGCGCAGCACATCCAGCACGCTGCCCGCCATGTTGCTCATAGGATAGACGCGCCCGCTGTCCTCGGCGACCGTCAGAAGCCCCAGCGAGGCGAAAAATTGCAGCGTAGCTCCCACATCGAAGGCGTCCAGCGCGTAGGCGCAGAACCCGTCGCCGCCGTGATAGCGGGCGGGGGAGACATTGTGGTTCGTCAGGTTGCACCGTCCGTTGCCGGTGGCCAGCAGCTTGCGTCCCACCCGGCTCTGCCGCTCCAGCAGCGTGACGCGGCAGCCGTCTTCCGCGGCGGTCAGTGCTGCCATCATACCGCTGGCGCCGCCGCCGATGATGATGACATCCCGGCTCATTTCTGCGCCTCCAGCCTGCGGCGGGTGAGATAGCCCTCCAGCATCAGCGCCGCCGCCACCGCGTCCACCGTCTTTTTCCGCTTCTTGGCGTTCTGCCCGTTCTGGAACAGGATATTGTGAGCGTCGATGGTGGTGCGCCGCTCGTCCCACAGGACCACCGGCAGGCCGGTGGTCTCCTTCAGCAGCTGCCGCATGGCCTGGGCCTTTTCCGAGCGGGGCCCGCGGGTGCCATCCATGTTGATGGGATGCCCCAGCACCAGCCGTTCCACCCTGTGCTCCTTTGCCAGAAGTGCGATCTGTCCCGTCACCCGGTCCGGGCGGTAGGCGTTGATGACGGTGGTGAAGCCGGCCAGCAGGCCGGTGGGGTCGGAGATGGCGATGCCGGTGTGGGCGTCGCCGTAGTCGATGGCCATGATGCGCATGGTGGTCTCCTTTCCAGGGAAGAATAAACGCCGGTATGGCGCGTTTTGCCTGCCCACAGGATACCACATCGGGGCAGGCCGCGCAAGGCGGAAAAAACCTGACATTTTTTTCAAAAAGAGGTTGACCGGCGCCTTGACCTGTGTTACAATCATTCTTACCTGTGAAAAAGGGTTTTCTTTTCATGCGCTTTTTTCGCTTTTCAGCCATGGAGGTCTGCCCGCCAAGCTGCAGGGAGGCAATCGGGACTCTCCCGGTCCGCCGGA